>ENA-UEQY01002279-UEQY01002279.1-human-gut-metagenome-genome-assembly--contig:-NODE-2279-length-10903-cov-4.841862_pt1 | contig 10903 bp, 5 predicted proteins | sample MGYA00242949_ERZ507949 | MGnify/ENA primary metagenome ERZ507949 (study PRJEB26167, sample SAMN06115403) | human gut metagenome | host: Homo sapiens | place: China:Jiangsu | collected 2016-07-06... | reverse complement strand
CGGCGCAGATGTCAAAGCTGCACGAGAGGCAAAGCGTCTGGCACGAAAAACATTGGCAGAAATGGTTGGGATTGAATTCGAAGTGCTGTATACGAGAGAGGAAGTTTTTGAAGGCGATGAGCCGGAGGAAAATATCGGCGGAAACAGAGTGGAGCATATAAAGGATGCAATACCGTTTCAGGAGAAGCTTGTGCTTCAAGGAGTCTGCGAGAAGGATACGGTGCGTGTGTATACCGGGCTTGATGAGCTAACGGTGGGAGTTATTAATTCACGAAAGCTTTCGGTCAGAGGCAGCATAAGCGTGGAGCTTTATGGAGAGAGGGAAGAAAATCTTGAGGTTGCACAAAGGATTGATGACAAGGACGTGGAGCAGCTTATGGGGCAGATGAAGGTGCTTAAGCTTGACAGTGTTGTAAGGGATATTGTCAGAATTAAAAATGTCGTCACCTTGCCAAAGACCAAGCCGAATATATGTAAGCTCATATCAAGTCTTGTAGATATGAGAAATCTGGAGTATACATATGAGCGTGATCACATTACACTCACAGGTGAGTGCCATGCGTGTATAGTATACCTGAGTGAAGAGCAGGAAATATGCTGCTTTGAGGTGCAGGAGGGCTTTTCAAATGAAATACGCTGCGAGGGCGATAATGCCGGAAATATCGCCTGGCTTCGCACACAGCCTGCCATGCATCAGGTTGAGGCGGAAAATGATTACGACGGAGAGCTCAGGCAGCTTTCGATTGAGGCAGCGCTTGCGGTGGATGGAAAGGTCTGGAGTGAGGAAACAGTAGAGGTGCTCAATGACATGTACAGCGTATCATGTCCGGTAAAACCTGTGTTTGAAAATATGAAGGTATGCAGCCTTCTTATGAAAAATGACACAAAATGCCGTATTTTGGAGCAGTTGTACAGAGAAAACAGCAAAAAGAGAATTTTAAGAATCTGCGGTACAAAGACGCAGGCCGCTATTGCACAGATAAAAAATGCAGACACAGGAATTATTGTGTCAGGTGTATTGCAGGTGAACTGTGTGAATATTGTGGAGGACGATGGCTGTCCGATAGAGATGCATACAGACTCTGTGCCGTTTGAACAGTTTGTTGAGATACCGGGCATGGACGCCAACACCTGCTGCGAGGTAAATGTGCAGGTAGACCAGGTGCAGGTCAACCTGCTCGACAACAGCGAATATGAAATTAAGGGTGTTGTCAGCATAAACGCTATTGCCCTGCAGCAGGATGAAGTGTCAGTCATAACATCGGTGGAGCAGGAAAAGAACGCGCCTGAAACTGAGGCTGAAGCAGCTCTGGTCGGCTATATAGTGCAGAAGGATGATAAAATGTGGGACATTGCAAAAAGATACCGCACCACTGTTGAAAACATAATGGAAATAAACGCTCTGACCTCAGATAGCATCAAACCTGATGATAGACTTATAATAGCGCGTATGTGAATCATAAATTAGGGGCAAAATACCTTTTGACCCTCATATCCTTATATAAAATGTGGAAAATTCTGTAAATTTACAAAAAGATGTGGAAAAAAGATTCATTTTGTGCGATAATATATCCGAATGTATATTGAACGTAAATTGTGGAGGGTAAGATTAATCTGACCGTCGTATTACAGGAGGAATAAAATGAATCAGAAATGGACACGTGCTATATGTACTGTGTTAACATCGGCACTCGTTTTTACAGGACCGGCAGTAGAGGGCACTACATTTAGCGGATACATAAACAGTGGACTTGAGAAAGTATATGCCAAGACACAGAAGCAGAAGGATGCAGAGAAGAAGAAGTCACAGGCTGAGCAGGATCTCAAGGATAAGAAGAATGAGATTAATGGTCTAAAGGATCAGCAGCAGACTACTGCTGATGATATAAAGAATAAATCCGCAAAGCTTGATGAGATTCTTGCCGCACAAAAGAAGCTTCAGACAGATATCACAAGCAAGCAGGCAGAGATAGAGCAGAATCAGAAGGATCTTGCAGCTGCTCAGGAAAAGCAGCAGGAGCAGTATGCTGCCATGAAGAAGCGTATACAGTTCATGTATGAAAACAGCGCTGAAGACAATATCTGGACAGCAATTATTGAGTCAAATGGTATCACAGATATGCTCAATCGTATAGAGTACGTGTCAGATGTATATGATTCGGATCGTGCTCTTATGGATTCTTATCAGGCAGCAGTTGAGCAGGTGAAGGAAATTGGTACTAAGCTTGACAAAGACATGAATGAGCTCACAGCCATGCAGGATGACTATGAGAAGCAGCAGGCAGATGTCGAGGCGGCTATAGTAGCCCTTGAAAACCAGAAGGAGCAGTATGCAAGCCAGATAGCTCAGGCACAGCAGCAGGCAGAGAATTATCAGAATATCATTACGGCACAGGGCAAAATCATTCAGGAGCAGGAAGCAGCAGCAGCTGCCGCTGCTGCCAGAGCGAACAGCTCATCAGGCAGTTCAAGCTATGATGGTGGCGGAGCCGGTAAGGGCGGAAGCATTGCCAGTGATTATGCATCAGGCGGTGGAAAGAACCCGAGTGCTTCAACAGGAGTTTCAGGAAGCTCTGTAGTATCATACGCTATGCAGTTTGTGGGCAATCCATATGTATGGGCGGGAAACAGTCTTACAAACGGTGTAGACTGTTCGGGCTTTGTGCATGAGGTATATGAACATTTTGGTATCAGCACACCGAGATATTCACAGGCATTTAAGTCTGTGGGACAGGCCGTATCCTTCGATAATATACAGCCGGGAGACGTAGTGGTATATCCGGGACATGTAGCTATATATGCAGGTGGTGGTGTTATAGTGGAGGCACAGTCCACAAAGGCAGGAATCACAGCAAACAGAAGCGTACAGTGTCATACAATACTTGCTATACGACGTCTTGTATAGGATGGTTAGGAGCCGATAAGTATATTTATTATACTTACCGGCTCTTTTTTCAGGAAACAAACACATTGCAATAAACGATAGCAATTTCCATCCATAAGGTGTATTATAGAGACAGACGGCACCAATTCGCACAAAACGAACTAGCAAGCCTGTAAATAAAGTAAGAAAAGCAGGAGGAACAAGCCATGCAGATGGAACAATTACAAAAAGACATGATTGCAGCAATGAAAGCAAGAGACAAGGTAAGAAAGGATGCTATATCCTCACTTGTATCGGCAGCCAAAAAGGCGGCAATAGATGAGGGCTGCAGAGACAATATACCGGAGGAGCTTGTCAACAAGGTCATCCTTAAGGAAATGAAATCCGTGAAGGAGCAGATTGACACATGCCCTGCAACAAGAACAGATCTGCTTGATGAGTACAATACTAGATATGCAATCTTTGAGGAGTACGCTCCTGCAATGATGTCGGCAGAAGAGGTAGAAAAGGAGCTCACAGAGCAGTTCTCGGATGTAATCGCAACAGGAAACAAAGGACAGATAATGAAGGCAGTCATGCCGCATTTCAAGGGTAAGGCTGACGGAAAGGTCATAAATCAGGTGGTTGCAAAGCTTTGCGCAAAATAAGAAAACACATCACAACAATTATACTTGCAGTGCTGGCTGTCATAGCCGGTGTGTATGCATATAATTATCATGATATGAAGCAGAATATTGTATACAATGAGCATCTGGATGACGTGGCTGTTACCGTGAATGGGAAAGAGCTGACACTGCGCGATATGGCATTTTATGTGGCATTTGAGGAGATGAATGTCGAGAAGCAGGCCCTTGTGTATGATTCCGGTAATCCAAACAAGTATTGGAATATCCACACAAACGGTGAATTTGTCCGTGTCACAGCGCGTAAAGCAGCTATGTCCATGGCCATTCACGATGAGATTTTTTATGAGATGGCCAAAAAAGAGAGCATTACACTTACTGACGACGAGAAAGAAGCTTTGAAAAACTCAGAGAAGGACTTCTGGTATGATTTGTCTGATATAGATGGTGCAAAGAAGCTTGGAGTCGAAAAAAATGACATTTACTCGTCCATGGAAAAGTCTGCAATAGCCCGGAAATATCAGGAAATATATGCAGGGCTTGACAATGCCGATATAACGGATTATGATTTCTCGGGAGGCAGATATAAGAAGCTGCTGGAGAAAAATAACTATAAAATAAAAGAAAAAGTGTGGAAAAGAGTCGATATGGGAAACGTTACTCTTGATCACTAGAAAGAAGATTTTATGTCAACAAAAATTGGAAGAAATGACCCTTGCTGGTGTGGCAGCGGAAAGAAATATAAGACCTGTCATGCGGCATTTGATATGAAGCTTGAAAAGCTTGCTGAGGCACATCATAAGATACCGAGCCATTCAATCATCAAGACACCTGACCAGATAGCGGGAATAAAGGAGAGCGCCAAGATAAATGTCGCAGTGCTCGACTACATAGGAGAGCATATCCACGAGGGTATGAACACCGCAGAGATTGATAAAATAGTCTATGATATGACCACCAGCATGGGCGGCATCCCTGCACCACTCAACTATGAGGGTTATCCTTACAGCGTATGTACATCGGTAAATGAGCAGGTTTGTCACGGATTTCCTTCAAAGGACGTCATCTTAAAGGATGGTGACATCATAAATGTAGACTGTTCTACAATTTTAAACGGATATTTTTCGGATTCATCAAGAATGTACTGTATCGGAAATGTAAGCCCGGAGAAGAAAAAGCTCGTTGAAGTCACAAAGGAGTGTGTGGAGCTCGGACTCAAAGAGGTAAAGCCATGGGGCTTCCTCGGAGATATGGGACAGGCAGTGCACGACCATGCATTTGCAAATGGTTACACAGTAGTGCGTGAAATCGGTGGACACGGAGTGGGACTCGAATTTCACGAGGATCCGTGGGTTGGCTACAACACTAAGCGCGGCACCGACATGGTCATGGCACCCGGCATGATATTTACCATCGAGCCAATGGTCAACATGGGCAAGGCCGATATCTACGTAGATGACAAGAACAACTGGGAAGTATACACCGATGACGGACTTCCATCAGCTCAGTGGGAAATCATGGTACTTGTCACAGAGGATGGCCATGAGGTGCTGAGCTGGTAAACCGGTAAGTACCCTAAATTTACCGGAGAGTATGCGGTGTGTTCCGAAGAAAAATATAAACTGCCACGGCGTTCCATAAAATGTGGATGCGATAATTCATAGCAAACTATCAATAAACTATCCGCAAATGGATGCCGTGGCTGATTTTATATTTTTCTGAGGAATATACTGCATGCTAGGCCGGTCCTCACAGCCTGAATATGCGAAGCCCCTATAAACTTGTATTCACCCCATTTATGGTCGCATTCTCATTCTCCCTCATAGGAATGACGAGACACTTCTCCCCATTGATGACCTGCGCATGAATCTGTGAAGCCTTCTCCGGCTTTACATGAAGCACCACATCATAGGTCTTAATTTGGGCAGTGTAATTATCAATCTCTTCCTGCTTCTCAAGAAGCTGTGAGGTGCGCTCTTCAATCTGATTATTTTTCTCCTGTATAACAGAATCCTTCTCCTCAAGCTGCGCATTTTTCTCATTGAGCTCAAGAGTTAAATCGCCGACCTGACTCTCAAGAGCAAGCTTTTCCACGCGGATTTCATTAGCTGCAAGAGCCTTTGAATCAATGACATTGGCTGCGATAGGCGGCTTGTCACCGAAGGCCTCATTGACGGATTTTTCAATGCGTGAAATCTTTTCCTCAGAGACATGGCAGTCACTAAGCACCTTGTTCATAGCCTCGCTGTCGAGAATGAACGGATCGTCGTCATCATCGTGAGTCTCAGCGTAGTCATCGGCCATCTCGGACAGATTCTGCTGGATATCAAGCAGCTTGTCATCAGTGCTTTCGTCCTCAGCACCTAGCACGTTTCTGACGATTGAATGAAAAGCCATCTTCTGCTCAGTAGCTGTGCGCTCCACACCGCAGCCGAGGCCGTTTGTCATAAACTCAGAGTGAGGCTCCTTGGTATTTTTCGTATAGAAAAGAGTGGAGTGTATGTCAGTGCTCCTATCATTGAAGGCAGGGAATAAAAAGCCTGTCTCAGGTGCGCCGACTACCCAGTCCCTTATGCGGGCTCCGATACGCTGCTCCTTTTCCAGATAGCCAAGGCCCGGCTTTGAAAGTGTGACAGGGCAGATGGCGCAGAGCATGTATTTGTACACCTCCTCGGACTCATCCACGTTGATGTTGTCCTTTGTGCGTGTCATGACATCGTAGCTGTCGAGATACAAAAGAATCAGATAGTTCCCGGCCTCATCGTAGGTGTCGATGACCAGATCATAGTATGTATCGAGCAGAGTCTCATCATTAAGCTCGCTGTCGCGAAGCGCCATGAGAATCTGCTGGCGGCCTCCGACCTCTTCCTCCTCAAGTGGAAACTGCAGATTGAGCAGGTTGTTTCCGAGAGTGCCGGAAAGCACCTTGTTTGAAATCTCCAGATATTTGTAGTATTCATCCTCCTCCAGAGTGAGAAATTTGCCACCGAATTTGCAGACCTTTTCATGGTTGCAGTCCACGTAGCAGCCGACCAGCCGGGTGAATGTTGCCTGGTCTTTTTTTAATCTTCGTTTTAGTTCCAATACTTCTTTTTTGTTCATATTATCCTCGCATTATTTCCATACCATTCAAAAATTTCCGTAATCACATTATATGTATGGAATAAATATTTGTCAATTGAGTGGCACTATTTGTTACTGTCCGGACGCAAGCTTGACACCACGCTGTCAATCAAGAAAAAAGATGACAGAGCAACCACAAAATGCTATAATTTAGGAAATCAACGGATTATGATATAAAGGCTGACACAGAGACATCCACAGGTGTCTCTGTTCTTGGATTGAGGCATATATGGAGCAGAAAATGACAAACAATCACATTACAATAGGCATTCTCGCACATGTAGATGCGGGAAAGACAACCCTGTCTGAGGCCATGCTCTACAGCACCGGGCAGATCCGCTCACTCGGGCGCGTGGACCATCAGGATGCATATTTAGACAACGATGCGCAGGAGCGTGAGCGTGGAATAACCATTTTTTCAAAGCAGGCAAGGCTTGATATTTCGCGAGGTACAAATGCAGCAGATACAGCAGATGCAGGACGCACAGCAGGTAGAGCAGATGCAGCGCGCACAACAAATGCGGCAGATACAGCCGGTGCATGGCATGTAGTGATGCTTGATACACCGGGGCATGTGGATTTCTCGGCAGAGATGGAGCGTACCCTTCAGGTGCTCGACTATGCAATACTTGTAATCAGCGCAACTGATGGAGTGCAGGGGCACACGCGCACACTGTGGAGACTTTTAAAGCACTATAACGTGCCGACATTTATTTTTGTAAACAAGATGGATATGCAGGGCACGGATGCGGAGAAAGTGCAGGCAGAGCTAAAGAGCGAGTTGAGTGATGGCTGCGTGGATTTTTCTTCACAGGATTTATTTGATGAGCTTGCCATGTGCAGCGAGCCTCTTTTAGATGAATTTATGGAATCGGGAGAGCTTGCGGATGCACATATTGCGCAGGCGGTGGCGCAAAGGGAGGTGTTCCCCTGTTTTTACGGCTCAGCGCTTAAGCTTGACAGAGTGGATACGCTGATTCAGGGACTTTCGCGGTTTATGTGTGAAAGAAATTACCCTGACGAATTTTCTGCCCGCGTAGACAAGATAGGCAGGGATGACAGAGGCAGCAGGCTGACATTTTTAAAGGTTACCGGAGGCTGTCTTAGGGTCAGGGACAAAATAGAGTATAAGGCTCATGGCGGTGACGAGGCGAAAGGTCATCTGATTGAGAAAATCGACCAGATAAGAAAGTATTCCGGTGAAAAATATGAGATAGCTGATGTGGCAGAGGCGGGTGAGATAGTTGCTGTCACAGGTCTTAGCTCGACATTTCCGGGGCAGGGGCTGGGTAGTGAGCTGCAGTCCAATATGCCAATACTTGAGCCGGTACTAAACTATAGGATGATTCTGCCGGACGATGTAAATCCGGCGGCATTTATGGAAAAGCTAAAGCAGCTTGAGGAGGAAGACCCACAGCTTTACATAGTGTGGGTGGAGGAGTTTAAGGAAATCCATGTGCAGCTCATGGGACAGGTGCAGATGGAGGTGCTTGTGCGTCTCATAAAGGACAGGTTTGGTGTTGTTGTCACGTTTGGACCGGGCAGCATTGTATATAAGGAAACGATAGCAAGGGCTGTCGAGGGAGTAGGACATTTCGAGCCGCTGCGCCACTATGCAGAGGTGCATCTGCTTTTGTCGCCGGCGGAGCGTGGCAGCGGAATCACAGTTACATCTACCTGCAGTGAGGATGTGCTCGACAAAAACTGGCAGCGCCTCATAGCCACACACGTTGAGGAAAAGGAGCACAGGGGCGTACTCACAGGCTCGGCGCTTACCGACGTGAAGGTCACGATTCTTACAGGAAGAGCACATGTAAAGCATACGGAGGGAGGCGATTTCCGCCAGGCTACATACAGAGCAATCCGCCAGGGACTTAAATCCACAGAGAGCGTGCTGCTGGAGCCATACTACAGCTTTATCCTACAGGTGCCGATGGAGTATGTCGGCCGTGCAATGACAGATCTGGAGCAGAGATTTGCAAGAGCCGAGAGCCCGCAGTTTGCCACAACCGCTGCGAGGGAGATGGCAACAATTACAGGAAAGGCACCGGTTGCGACAATGCAGGATTATGTGAGTCTGGTGCATGCGTATACAAAGGGGCTCGGGCACCTGACACTGGAGCTGTGGGGTTATGATGAGTGTCACAATCCTGCGGAGGTGATTGCGCAGATGCACTATGACAGCGAGGAGGATTTCCGCAATCCGACAGGCTCGGTATTTTGTGCGCACGGCTCAGGCTACGTGGTGCCGTGGGATGAGGTCCCGGAGCATATGCACCTGCCGTATGTCTACCACGGAGATGAGTCTGAGGAGGCACTTGCAGCGAGTGCCCGCACGCAGAATGCATTTTCAGCGGAGGATGCGCAGGCGCTTGCCGGAAACCGCCGCAGGACGAGCTTTGAGAAAGCTGTTTCCGGTATGTCATCAGTTGAGCTTGATGCGCAGCTTGCAGATGTTTATGCCAGGGAGTTTGGCATGGGAAAAAACGATATCGCAGAGGATCAGAGGCGCAAATGGTCAGGTAAAAAGAAAAATGAGTATGAAGGTCTAAGTGGTAAACCGCGCACCGTAAAGCATGATAAGCACGGCAATCCGATTTATCCGAAGAAATCCCCGGGGGAAGAGTACCTGATAGTTGACGGATATAATATAATATTTGCATGGGAGGATTTAAAGGAGCTTTCACGCATAAACATCGATTCGGCGAGAGATGCGCTGAAGGATGTTTTATCGGATTACCAGGGCTATAAGGGCTGTCATCTGCTGCTGGTGTTTGATGCGTACAAGGTGAAGGGCAATGCCGGAAAGAGAGAGACCTTCCACAACATAGAGGTTGTGTATACAAAGCAGGACGAGACAGCCGATGCATTTATCGAAAAGACTGTGTTTGGCATACGTGACAGGTACAAGGTAACAGTGGCAACCTCGGACGGACTGGAGCAGCAGACGGTCATGAGCCTGGGTGCACTGCGAATGTCAGCCCGCGAGCTTAAGGAGCATATTGAGATGACGAAGAGGAACGGGATGGAGGCATTCATATCAGGATAAACCCTCATATCATATTATAATAGTAAACATGCAAGATCATCAGAGACAAGGAGACAAGGAAAATGGTAGTAAACGAAAGCATGTACCAGCTCGGAAGCGTGCGCTCAGCAATCAGGGAGCTTTTCGAGTATGGTAAAAAAAGAGCAGCAATTGTAGGTAAGGAAAATGTATATGATTTCTCAATAGGAAACCCGAGCATACCGGCTCCGCAGATAGTAAACGACACAATAAAGGAGCTTGTGACAGATTATGATTCCGTTGCGCTGCACGGCTACACCTCAGCACAGGGAGACGTGGAAACGAGAGCGGCAATAGCTGAATTTTTGAACAACACACACGGCACACATTTTAATGCAGACAACCTTTACATGACAATGGGAGCAGCGGCATCGCTGTCAATCTGCTTTCGTGCGTTGACAAGCGACGCATATGATGAGTTTATTACCATAGCGCCATATTTCCCGGAGTATAAGGTATTTGTGAATGCAGCAGGAGCAAGGCTTGTAGAGGTGCCTGCAGATACAGAGCATTTTCAGATAGATTTTGAGGCTCTTGAGGAGAGAATCAATGAGCACACCAGAGGCGTCATAATCAATTCACCAAACAACCCATCCGGCACAGTATATTCTGAGGAGACCATCAAAAAGCTCTCAGACCTCCTTGAGAAAAAGTCTAAGGAGATAGGAAGACCGATATTCATTATCGCAGATGAGCCGTACAGGGAGATAGTATACGACGGAATCAAGGTGCCGTTTGTGACCAAATATTACGACAACACACTGGTATGCTACTCATACAGCAAGTCACTTTCGCTGCCGGGAGAGAGAATAGGATATGTCCTCGTGCCTGATGAGGTGTACGATAAGGCGGAGCTGTATGCAGCAGTCTGTGGTGCGGGAAGAGCACTCGGTTACGTGTGCGCACCAAGCCTGTTCCAGAAGATGATAGTAAAATGTCAGGGGGCAACCGGTGATATCAATGCCTACAAAGAAAACAGAGACCTTTTGTACGAGGGACTCACAAGGATAGGCTATCACTGCTTCAAGCCGGACGGAGCCTTTTATATGTTTGTAAAGGCACTCGGGGATGACAGCAATGCATTCTGTGAGAAGGCAAAGGAGGAGGATGTGCTCATAGTAGCAGCAGACGGCTTCGGCTGTCCGGGCTGGGTGAGAATATCATACTGTGTGGACAGGGAAATGATAAAGCGCTCTATGCCTGCGT
>ENA-UEQY01002265-UEQY01002265.1-human-gut-metagenome-genome-assembly--contig:-NODE-2265-length-10937-cov-2.587569_pt1 | contig 10937 bp, 8 predicted proteins | sample MGYA00242949_ERZ507949 | MGnify/ENA primary metagenome ERZ507949 (study PRJEB26167, sample SAMN06115403) | human gut metagenome | host: Homo sapiens | place: China:Jiangsu | collected 2016-07-06... | reverse complement strand
GCTAGAGAATGTTTGATGTGATTATCAGTACGCTGACACAGGGCTTTATTTACGCCCTGTTGTCCTACGGCATTTATATTACATATAAAATACTGGATTTTCCCGATTTGACGGTAGATGGCAGCTTTCCCCTCGGGGCGGCGATTACGGCAGTCCTTCTGGTAAAGGGGATGAACCCCTTTCTGGTGCTTGTAGCGGCGCTTCTGGTGGGCGCGGCAGCCGGACTGGTAACAGGTGTCATTCATGTGAAATTCGGTGTCAGAGACCTTCTGGCAGGCATCATCACTATGACGGCACTCTTTTCCATCAATTTACAGATTGCAGGCTCCAATCTGGCGGTAGAGCGTGCCATCGGTACGATTTATACCTCCGGCCCGATTATGGCTGTGATGGGCAATTCTACCCTGATGATGCGTAAATTTGTAGTATCCTTGCTGGTAGCTATGATTTTCAAATTCATTCTGGATTGGTATCTCAAGACAAAAAGCGGCATGCTCCTGCGTGCAGTTGGTGATAACAGCACACTGGTAACCACCCTTGCAAAGGATAAGGGCATTGTAAAGATTATCGGGCTGACGGTTGCAAATGCACTCGTTGCCTTCTCCGGCGCGCTGGTCTGCATGGAGCAGAGAGCCTTCTCCAGTACCATGGGGACAGGGCAGATGGTTTTTGGCTTGGCGGCGGTTATCATCGGCACAACCCTGTTCCGTAAGGTTAGCTTTGCGAAGGGCACTACGGCGGTTCTGGTCGGCAGTGTGTTCTATAAGGCTTGTATACAGGTGGCAATCAGCTTGGGTCTGCCCGCAAATCTGATGAAGCTGGCAACGGCAGTGCTGTTCCTGATTATTTTGATTCTTGGTAATAAACAGAAGGGTGGTGCGGAGCATGCTTGAGTTGAAGCATATCAAAAAAATCTATAATCCCGGCACCATTTCCGAAACACTGCTGTTTGAGGATTTTAATTTGACTGTGCCCGATGGCGAATTTGTTTCGATTGTCGGCAGTAATGGGTCGGGTAAAACCTCCATGCTGAATATCATCTGCGGCAGCATCCCCATTCAGAAGGGAGAGGTGCTGATTGGCGGCAAGGATATTGCAAAAATGAAGGATTTTCAGAGATATCGCACCATTGGGCGTGTTTATCAGGACCCTTCGGCAGGCACCTGTCCAAATCTGACAATGCTTGAGAATATGTCTCTGGCGGATAATAAGGGCAAGCCCTTCGGTCTGGGCAGGGGTGTGAATAAGGTAAGAGAAAATTTCTATAAGGAACAGCTTTCCATTCTGGGGTTGGGTCTGGAAAATAAAATGAATGTCAAGCTGGGGGCGCTTTCCGGCGGACAAAGACAGGCGGCAACGCTGATTATGGCAACGCTGACTCCGATTGAGTTTCTGATTCTGGATGAACACACCGCTGCGCTTGACCCCAAAACGGCGGATATCATCATGGAATTGACGAATAAGGTGGTGCAGGAAAAGCACTTGACGGCAATGATGGTAACGCATAACCTGCGCTATGCGGTGGAATACGGCAGTCGTCTGATTATGATGGATAAGGGCCATATCGTGCTGGATAAGGCAGGAGAAGAAAAGGTCAATACAAAGGTGGATGATATTCTGGATATCTTCACGAAAATCAGTATTGAATGTGGAAACTGATTGGGAGCTGCATATACAATCCTCGGATAATTTCGTCCGAGGATTTTTTCTGTGCTTTTCACAGGAATCCGTTTATGGTATACTCAGAGAAAATGCAAAAGATAGAAGGTTGATGGGAATTAAGATGAAGCATTTAATTGACAAATTGGGGATAGAAAAAGCCCTGACCAAGACGGAGTGGATTACCCTGCTGAATGGCAGAACGCCTGATTTGGCGGAATATCTTTTTGCAAAGGCGAGAGACATTCGCCATCAGCATTACGGCAGGGATATCTATATTCGAGGGCTGATTGAATTTACGAATTATTGCAGAAATAACTGCTATTACTGCGGTATCCGCAGAGGGAACGAAGGACTGAAACGCTATCGGCTGACGGAGGAGGAAATCCTTTCCTGCTGTGAACAGGGGTATGCCCTCGGCTTTCGTACCTTCGTTTTGCAGGGCGGCGAGGATCTGTATTTTACGCAGGAAAAAATGACGCATATTATCTGTTCTATGCGTGAGAAATACCCCGATTGTGCGATTACGCTTTCCATCGGGGAGAGGGAAAGGGAAGAATATGAAGCGTATTTTGCGGCAGGGGCGAACCGCTTTTTGTTGCGGCACGAAACGGCAAACGAAGCACATTATCGTACGTTGCATCCCGCGGAGCTGGATTTAAACCACCGCAAGGCTTGTCTCCGGAACCTGAAGAAAATCGGTTATCAGGTAGGAAGCGGCATTATGGTTGGCTCGCCTGGGCAGACGGCAGAGCATCTGGCGGAGGATCTGCTGTTTCTGAAGGAGCTGAATCCCCACATGATTGGCATTGGACCCTTCATTCCCCAGAAGGATACGCCCTTTCGGGAGGAAAAGGCAGGTACATTGGAACTGACACTTTTCCTTCTGGGACTTCTGCGGCTGATGCTGCCAAAGGTGCTGCTGCCCTCTACAACGGCACTCAGCACCATTCATCCGGATGGGCGGAAAATGGGGATTCTGGCAGGGGCAAATGTTGTCATGCCGAACCTTTCCCCGCAGGAAAACAGAAAGCTTTACAGTCTGTATGATAACAAACGCTCCATGGGGGATGAAGCGGCGGAGGGGCTTGCCCTTTTAAAGGCAGAGATGGAATCCATTGGCTATCGGGTGGTCAGCGCCCGCGGAGATTCTCTGGTAGAATAGGAGGAAAAAATGGGACTGAACAATACACCGTTGTCGGAACGGATACATATCGGGATTTTCGGCAGAAGAAATGCAGGAAAATCTAGCGTTATCAATGTCATGACAGGACAGAATTTAGCAATCGTTTCTGATGTGGCAGGCACAACAACAGACCCTGTACAGAAGGCAATGGAGCTGCTGCCGCTTGGGCCTGTTGTTATGATTGATACCCCCGGTCTGGATGATGTGGGGGAACTTGGAAAAATGCGCGTAGAAAAGGCATATCAGGTTTTGCAAAAAACCGATATTGCCGTTATCGTGATAGATGCGTCTGTCGGGGAAACGGCGGAGGATGCGGCAATTCTTGCAGAAATTCAAAAGAGAAGCATTCCGTATATCATCGTAAAAAACAAAGCGGATTTGACACAGAAGCAGGATGGAGAAAATGAAATTTTCGTCAGCGCAAAAACGGGCGAAAATATTTCTGACCTGAAGGAACGCATTGCTGCGCTAGCACCAAAGGAGGAGAAGGAACGCAGAATTATCGGGGATTTATTGGAACCAAATGATTTTGTGGTTTTGGTTGTGCCGATTGATTCCGCTGCGCCGAAGGGCAGGCTGATTTTGCCGCAGCAGCAGACGATTCGGGATATTCTGGAGGCGGGCGCGGTTTCGATTGTTACAAGAGATTTTGAGCTTGCAGAAACGCTGGCAGCCCTTGGGAAATGTCCGAAGCTGGTCATCACGGACAGCCAGATTTTCGGGAAGGTTTCTAAAATCGTACCGGAGGATATCCCTCTGACCTCGTTTTCGATTCTGATGGCGCGGTATAAGGGCAATCTGGAGCAAAATGTCAAAGGGGCGAGAGCCTTGGAGCAGTTGAAGAATGGAGATACGGTACTGATTTCCGAGGGCTGTACCCATCACCGTCAGTGTGAGGATATCGGAACGGTCAAGCTGCCCCGTTGGATTCGGGAATATACGGGGAAGGAATTGCAGTTTCAATTTACAAGCGGCGGCACATTCCCTGCGGATTTATCTCCCTATGCGCTGATTGTGCATTGCGGCGGCTGCATGCTGAATGAAAAGGAAATGCAGCACCGACTTTCCATAGCGAAGGAGCAGGGCGCGAAAATGACGAATTACGGCATCTGTATCGCCTATATTCATGGGATTCTGGAAAGAAGCCTTGCGCCTTTGGGATTATAAAAAACAGAAAAAGAAAGCAGACACCATAGAATTTATTTCTACGAATGTCTGCTTTTTGTTTATCTTCTGTAATTTCTTCTTCTGCGGGGTCTTTGTCTGCGCAGCTGCTTTCTTCGCTGATAGCTTCTGTAGCCGATGAATCGGGTGATGCAGAAAATAAGAAGGAGAACGATTACCGCAATCCCCGCACCGATGGCGACCCTTTTCACCATGCCGGAAAGAGAGGATTTATCCAGCTCTGCCTTCTGTGCATCTGTCAGCGCGTCTACAGCATTCTGTGCAATCAAATCAACAGTCTGCGTTTTGCCATTATAGGAAAGCTGCAATGTGCCGAGGGTCTGCCCTTTTTTGACTGTGCCCTCTACACCTTCGGGAATATCCGTCTTTACGGTAACGGCAGAGGCATCCGTTCCCTTCGGCAGGGTGTAATACACATCCTCGCTTGGTGCAATCGTCACCTTGCCTAAGGCAACGGCTTTTTTGTTATAGGTTTCGGTTACAGGTACGGTTGAGGTATAGTCGCTGACCGCGGCAATCTTCACGGATGCGTAATTTGCAAAGCCGTAATCGAACAAAGCAGCGGTATCGGTATAATGCTCTGCACCATTGCACTTCATCACAACGGCAATCAGCGTCAGCCCGTCCCGTTCGGCGTATGTCACAAGTGTATTGCCTGCCTCAACGGTATAGCCTGTTTTGCCGCCGATGGCATCCTTATAATAATAGATGGAATTGGGGTTCAGCATTTGGTGCTGTCCATGCAGATAGCGGGTTTCCGTCTGTAGATTGGTCGGAGGAATTTCGTAATCGGTTTCGCTCATCATGGAACGATATTCCTCGTGCTTGAGCAGCTCCCTTGCAATCAGCGCCATGTCATGTGCAGTGGTGTAATGGTTTTCAGCAAACAGTCCATTGGCGTTGACAAAATTTGTATTTGTACAGCCGAGCTCCTTCGCCCGCTCCGTCATGTGCTTGGCAAATGCCTCCACAGAGCCATCCACATATTCCGCTACGCCGTTGGAGGCTTCGTTTGCGGAACGCAGAATAATTGCACGCAGCACCTGCTCCAAGGTTAGTGTTTCGCCTTCGAGGATGGCAATATGCGCACTGCCGGGCTCAATGTTGTAAACGGCATCGTGGGAAAATGTGATTTCATCCGTCAGCTTGCCGTTTTCCAATGCCAGAAGAATTGTCATCAGCTTTGTGATGCTGGCAGGATACATTTTTTTGTCTGCATCCTTATCATAGAGAATTTCCCCGCTTGCCGCATCTATCAGAACAGCGGTTTCTGCGGCAAGGCTCAGCGTATCGTTCGCAGTGGTCTCATCTGCCTGCGTTTTGTTTGTTTCATTTGTTTGCGTTTCTTTTGCTTGGTTTTCTTCTTCTGCAAAGACGGAATAAGAGGGGAGAGCTATCGTAAATGCCAATAAGAACGGCAGGAATCGTGTCAATCGTTTTTTCATGTGAATCTCCTATATATTTGAAAATTTATCTTAGATGTGATATAGTTATTTCGTATGAGTATCTGCGTTTCCGAAGGAAACGGCAATACCTTATTTTATCACAGGAAACGAAAAAGAAAAAGAGGTTTGTATTAAAGTTGCATGAGAATACATTTTTTAAAAAAATCGGAACAGAACGCCTGAAGCTTCTGGCAGTGCTGCTGTTTTTTCTGTTCAGCGGCATCTGGTACAGCCATAGCTTTGCAACGGGCGCATTGGAAATGGGAACACCTGCTTCTGCGGAGAAAATCACCGAAAAACGGGAAATAAACGCGGAAAATGATGCAGGCAGGTTGAATATCAACACCGCAACAGCGAAGGAGCTGACGCGCCTTTCCGGCATTGGCGAGAAAAAGGCGGCGGAAATTGTTGCGTATCGGGAGGAAAACGGCGGCTTTTCTGATATTGCGGAGCTGATGCGTGTTCCCGGTATCGGAGAAAAAACCTTTGCAGAAATACAGGATGAAATTACAGTGGGAGAATAAGGAGGCTGAAAATGGCGTATCAGATTTTAGTGGTGGATGATGAAAAGCTCATCGTAAAGGGAATTAAATTTTCCTTGGAGCAGGACGGCATGGAGGTCACTGCGGCGTATGATGGGGAAGAGGCTCTGCAAAACATCAAGGAAAAGAATTTCGATTTGGTGGTGCTCGATGTGATGCTGCCGAAGATGGATGGGCTTGAGGTTTGCCAGCAGACAAGAGAATTTTCACAGGTGCCGATTATTATGGTAACGGCGAAGGGCGAGGATATGGATAAAATTATGGGGCTGGAATACGGTGCGGATGATTACATCACAAAGCCCTTTAACATTCTTGAGCTGAAGGCGAGAATCAAAGCCATTCTGCGCCGCAGTGTGAAAAAAACACCTGCCGAGACACAGGAGAAAAAAGTTCTGAAGGCAAGAGACCTAGAGCTTTCCTTCGACAGCAGGCGCGTATTTATCAGCGGAAAGGAGGTAAACCTGACCGCGAAGGAATTCGACCTTCTGGAACTGCTCATGGAAAACCCCGGAAAGGTTTACAGCAGAGAAAAGCTTCTGGATACCGTCTGGGGCTATGATTACCCCGGTGATGTGCGTACGGTGGATGTACATGTGCGCCGTTTGAGAGAAAAAATTGAAGTAAATCCGAGCGAACCGAAGTATATTTTTACAAAATGGGGAGTTGGTTACTATTTTAACTAAAGCGACGAAAGAAAAGAAAAAGCTCCCGTTTATTTCTCTGCGCTGGATTATGCTTGCAGGCTATCTGGTAGGGGGGATTGTTCCGCTCCTGCTTCTGGCAAGCACCATTCTTCACTCTGTTCAGGGATATTTCTTGGATGAGCGGAAGAAGGTCCTGCTCAGTCAGGCAAATGTTATCTCCGGACAGGTTACATCCTCGGAATTTTTGTTTGATGAAGAAAACCGCAGCGCACTGGAGGAAACCATTTTGGAGACCAGTCAGGAAAAGAATTTTCGTGTTATGATTTTAGATTCCTCCTGCCTGGTAACCTATGCTACAGGCTATGAGGATGTCGGGAAACAGCTGCTTCTGCCTGAGGTTGTGCAGGCATTACAGCATAAGGATACCGCAAAGGAGCAGAAAAACGGTACGGTTTATGCCGCAGCCTCTATTGTTGGTGCAGGTGATACGCGTGTTGGTGTTGTGCTGATTGTAGACAGCTTGGCAGATGTGCATGATATTCTTGGAGATATCGGCAAGGAGGCATATCTGCTGTTGGGAACGCTTGTCCTTCTAGTGCTGATTGTGATGGTTATTATTTCAAAGGTCTTTACAGAGCCTGTGAAAAATCTGATTGACGTTATTCGCAAAATGTCTGAGGGGCATTTTGAACAGCGTGCAAAGGTCAGAGGGATTGTGCATAATGAAATTGTGGATCTTGCGATTTCCTGTAACCAGATGGCAGACCAGCTGGAAAAGGTAGAATCCAGCCGCCAGCAGTTTGTTTCCAATGTATCACATGAGCTGAAAACGCCTTTAAGCTCCGTAAAGGTGCTGAGTGAATCTATTTTGCTGCAGGAGGATGTTCCGAAGGAAATGTATGTGGAATTTCTGCATGATATTACCTCTGAGGTTGACCGTATGACTGCAATCATCAATGACCTTTTGACGCTTGTTAAGCTGGATCAAAAGGAAATCCCCCTGAATTTTAAGGAAACAAATCTTACGCAGATGATGACGGATATTATCAAGCGCTTGCAGCCGATGGCTGATGCCAAGCATATTTCTCTGCAATGGGACGCATCGAAGGAAATTCATGCAGAGGCAGATGAAATGAAGCTTTCCCTTGCGATTTCTAATTTGGTTGATAATGCAGTGAAATATACTCCGGAAGAAGGAACCGTAAAGGTTTCTTTAGATGCAGACCATCAAAACGTATTTATCAGCGTGGCAGATACGGGCATTGGGATTCCGGAGGATGAGGTCAACCGTATTTTTGAACGCTTCTACCGTGTGGATAAAACAAGAGACAGAGAAACCGGCGGCACGGGGCTTGGGCTTTCCATTACCCACAGCACCATCATGATGCACAAGGGCAGCATTAAGGTAAACAGCAAGGAGGAGGAAGGCACGACCATTCTGGTGCGGATTCCTCTCAAGCAGCCGACCACACACGGATAAAGGAGGAATTTTATGACACAACGAAAATCTTTGGTGCGAAAGCTGATTGTCCTGTTTATTGTGCTGGTCATACTGATTCCCTGTTCCGTTCTGGTGTATGATACCGTAGTTTCATCGAATGAGGAAAGAGTAGATTTTTATTATATGATGAGTGACGGCGGCATGGGTGCTCTGAAAAAAAAGATTCCCCGAACGGACAGGGAGGAAATGCTGAAAAACGTGCTTGCGATTTTACAGGAGGGCCCTAATGCGGATGGTGCGACAGCTTCTATGCCGCAGAATCTGGAGATACGCTCTGTTACACTGGAGCAAGCCACTGTTACGGTGGATTTTTCCGAGGAATATTTGCAGATGAATGATTTGGAGGAGACTATTTGCCGTTCCTCTGTCGTCTGGACGCTGACCTCTCTGGATTTCGTGAAGAATGTACGAATTCTGGTAGAGGGTGAGCCGCTGAAAAATCAGAACGGTGAGGCGTATGCGATTTTCAACAGAGATAATGTCTGGATAGATACGGAAATTTCCGCGGAAACCACAGGCTACGCAATTCTGACACTGTATTTCGCAAATGCGGAAGGCACGGATCTGGTAGCGGAGGAGCGTGTGGTAGAGGTAAACGCAAACCAGACCAGAGAAAAAACCGTTTTGGAACAGCTGATTGCAGGACCGGAGGAAAAAGGCAGTGTTGCAACGATTCCTGTCGGTACAAAAATCAAGGATGTAACCACAACAGATGACGGCACCTGCTATGTCAATCTGAGCGAGGAATTTGTGCTGAAGCACACCGGCGGCGAAAGGGAGGAGCTGCTGACGATTTATTCGATTGTAAATTCCCTGTGCGAGCTGGATCAGATTGACCGCGTGCAGTTCCTGGTAGAAGGGAAAAAGCTGGATACCTATAAGGATAATTTGCAGTTCAAAACGCCGTTTACCGCAGTTGACAGCATCAGAAGACTTGAGGAGAAATAAGAGGAGAACAGAAATGAAGCGTCCGATACTCTGGACAACAATTTTCATGATTTGTGGAATATATATGAGACTGGGCATATCGAAAGTGATATGTCTGGTCTCTTTTCTTTTTCTGCTCTTTTTTATGTTTCGTTTTGTGATAAACAAGAAAAAGCCTGCTTATCTGCTGCTTCTGTTCTTTGTTCCGCTTGGATTCTTTTCGACAGGGGTGCATTGGCAGGCAGAGCAGAGCCTTTTGACAAAAACCGTAACAGGCGAGGGCGTGATTCTGGAAGAAGGAGAAACCACCTCCGGCAATCAGAAGCTGACCCTTCGCTGTAGTCTTGAAAAGCAGGAAAAGCCCTGCAAGGTCTATGCCGTCTGGGTAGGAGAGGAACGCTTTCAGGAGGGAGAGCGGGTTGCTTTTTCGGGTGAAATCGTGCCGTTTTCCAAGCAAAGCTACCCCGGCGGCTATGATGAACAGCTGTATCTTCGGCTTGCGCGAGCCAGAGCGGGTGTGCAGATGGTTCTGGATAGAATTTTGCCTGCGGAGGAAAGCGGATTGATGCAGGCGGTGCTGACGGGGGATAAGGAAAAAATTCCTGAGGAAAGCTATACTTTATACAGCAAGGCAGGTGTCGTGCATGTGCTTTGCATTTCAGGGCTGCATTTGTCCATATTGGCGCTGTATCTGGCATTTTTTCTGGAAAAGGCTCTGGGAAGGAGCAAACGCACCTCCGCACTTGTGACGATTTTTGCTGTGTTCGCCTTCCTGCTTTTTATCAAATCCTCCCCATCCTCCTATCGCGCAGCATTGATGATTACGGTTGTGCTTCTGGGCAGAGCGTTCTATCGCCTGCCGGATGCGCTGAATACCATGGCGATTGCGGCGTTCCTTCTTCTGCTTTTTCAGCCGCTTTATCTGTTTCATGCAGGCTTTCAGCTTTCGTTTCTGACAGTATTCGGCATTTGGTTTGGTATAGGCAGAATGGAGCGGAAGAAAAAGAAGGACAGGGGTAAGTTCGATTGGCTGAAGGAAAGTCTGCTGGTTTCCCTTTATGCATCTCTGTTCAGCTATCCTGCGGTGGCGTATTATTTTTCCTCCGTCTCTCTGGTCGGCATTTTCGCGAATCTTCTGATTGTGCCGTTGAGCGGCTTGCTTCTGGGATTCGGACTTCTGAGTGTCTTGCTTGGTGCAGTTTGTCTGCCCGTGGGCATCTTTGCGGCAGGGAGTGTCTATGCCATTTTGCGGGCTTTCAAAATTGTCTGCACAGCACTGGTTCGTCTGCCCTTTGCGTATGTACTCGTTGGGTGTCCATCCTACTTGTCCATTGTGCTGTACTATGTCCTGCTGTTTTTCGTTCTGGAATACGGCGGCAGAAAGGGAAGCTGGAAGGTTGGGGCGGTGCTGAGTGCGGCACTGTTCTGTGCGGTGTTTGAAAATCCGCTGTTCCGTAAGGAAAATACGATTGCCTTTCTGGATGTGGGACAGGGCGATGCAGCGGTGATTTCTACATACGATGGCGCGGCATATCTTGTGGATGGCGGCGGGAAATTCGGGCAGGATTTTGGTGAAAATGTCGGAAAGCGCGTTGTCTTGCCCTATCTGGAATATCTTGGGGTGTCCGCACTGGACGGTGCGTTTCTTTCCCATCCGGACAGCGACCACATGACAGGTCTGCTTGAGGTTCTGGAAACCGTTCCCACAAAGGGACTCTATCTTTCTGATTATGCCTTTGCGGAAAATGAGCAGACCGATTTTCTGAAAGAAATGGTGGAAAAACACAATATTCCATTGTATACTATAAAAACAGGTGATTCCTCTTTAGAAGATACGTTCCTTTGCTT
>ENA-UEQY01002254-UEQY01002254.1-human-gut-metagenome-genome-assembly--contig:-NODE-2254-length-10967-cov-9.097612_pt1 | contig 10967 bp, 8 predicted proteins | sample MGYA00242949_ERZ507949 | MGnify/ENA primary metagenome ERZ507949 (study PRJEB26167, sample SAMN06115403) | human gut metagenome | host: Homo sapiens | place: China:Jiangsu | collected 2016-07-06... | reverse complement strand
TATTTCGGTGTAACTTCATCTATACGTTCATTTCCTTTGTAGTAGGTTTCACGTATAGGTTCGTTAATTTCTGCCAGCTCTCCCAGTTCTTTCAGATAATCATTCATTTTCTGATTGCTGATAACAGGCAATGCCATGTGGTTTTCAAAATGGATGTCCTTGTATTTTTCAAGTATGGCTTTACTGTACTTGTTCAGCTCAATACTCAGACTGTCTGCCGTTTTAACGGTGGTGACTTCTATATGGTCGGACTTGACATCACTTCTCTTTAGGTTACGAACATCTGAATAACGCAGACTGGTAAAGCAACAGAACAGGAAAACATCCCGGACACGTTCCAGATACTGCTTGTCCTTGGGTATCTGATAGTCTTTCAGTCTGTTCAACTCTTCCCATGTCAGAAAGATTACTTTCTTGGGGGTGGTTTTCAATTTCGGTTTGAACGTATCGTATGCTATATTCTGGTGATAGTCTTTCTTGAAGCTCCATCGCAGGAACCATTTGAGGAATCCCATTTGTTTACCGATGGTACTGTTTCTCATGTCTTTCTTGTCACGCAGGAAATTGATATACTCGTTCAATCCGAACTCATCGAAATATTCAAAGGTCACATCTTCCTTGAACTCCTTGAGGTGATTTTTAACGGCTGCAAACTTTTCGTATGTGGATTCAGTCCAGTTATTCTGATTGCCGCATTCTTTTACAAATTCATCGAACACCTCCCAAAAACTTATCTGTGCTTCTTCCTGCTGTTCTTCGTTGGCATTCTTCATCCGCAGGTTGAATGCATCCTTTAGTTGTTGGGTAGTTGGCATGGTTTCCTGTACCTCAAACTCCTTGAACACATTTTGAATTTCGGCATAGTATTTCAGCAGATCGGCATTGATTTCAGATGCACTTTGCTTTAATTTGTTGGTACACCCGTTCTTTACTCGCTGCTTGTCGGAATCCCATTTGGCTACATCGATGCGGTAACCCGTTGTAAACTCAATGCGCTGGCTTGCGTATATGACGCGCATACGGATGGGGACATTCTCCACGATTGGCACACCGTTCTTTTTCCGGCTTTCCAATGCAAAAATGATGTTTCGTTTGATATTCATAATTGGGTGCGTTTGAAATTCTACACCCAAATATACACCCAATATTTGGAATAGCAAAAGATATTCAGAAAGATTTAGATTTACTATGTATTCCAAATTGTGTGTGATTATCAGTAATTTGCAATTTTATGATATTTCTTGAATGTATAGGTTCGAGAGCCTGTCTCTCCGCTGGAACCTAAGACATTAGGCGGTCAAATTAAGACAAGTCCCGTAAAATCAATGTTTTACGGGACTTTTTTTATTTAGTCGGCGGACAACCGAAAGACAGGACAAAGGAAAAATAGGATTTTGTTTCACCTAAGCATAATTTCTACTGTTTCAGTCTATTTCTCAGAAATCGTTTGCTCAATGGCCGTTTTATATTCAGAGGGGGTCATTCCTGTTTTGGCTTTGAAGATTCGTTGGAAGCTTCGCAGGTTGCTAAAACCCGATTCATCGGCAATGGCCTGTATGGTGTAGTTGGGATGCTCCTTCAACTGATTGATGGCATATTTGATTCTCAAGTTGCTCAGGTATTGCGGCAGCGTCGTTTGCGAGTTTTCTTGCATAATTTTGGCAAAACGGTTCTTGTCAATAGGCAGTCTGTTCAGGATGTCTTGTCGGTTCAAGTCTGGATTGAGGAACAACTTTTCTTCCTTGATGATCTGTTCCATTCGCTTAAAGAGATGACTGTCGGTTTCGGCGGATGTTTCTTCTGCTTCCTCTTTTTCCTGCGTAGAGGAAGTTTCTTTCTCTAAGGTTTCTATTTTCTGTTCGCAATCCAGTACAGTATTGATACTGTTGGCCATCAATCGGTTTTTCTTCTGGATGGTGCGGAGGTGATGCCAAGCCATCCATAGTAACAGACATACCAAACCAAATGCACCCGCCAGCAAGTTACGGATGATGATAGTTTTTTGTATCTGTTCATGTTGTTGCTGGATTTCGTTCTCCTTCTCCTTCAGTTGGTAGATGGTGGCCAATTCGGCCATCTCTTCCTCGATATTCTTTTTGTTCAGGCTATCGTTGATGGCCGTGAGTCGTTTTTGATATTCCAGGGCCCGTTTGTATTCCTTCTTTCCTTCATGGGCCTTGGCCTGTATGGTTAGCTGCTGGGCATAGTCCGAGGTGATGGTATCGTGGGGCTTTTGTTGTTGGCAGAATTGGATGACCGAGTCGTATTGCCCAATTTCCATCCAGTAAACCAGGATTGATTCCTGGCCTTGAGGTGTGTGGCTGAAACGGGTTTGCTTGAATTTATGGTAGTAGGTTGCAGCTTCGGCCTTTCGGTTCAGCCTGGATAGCACACAGGCTTTCTTGCTATAGAGATAAGCATATTGCTGATCAATATAACCGATGGGGATTTGCTTGAAGCTGCTCATCTGTTGAATTAGATTTTCTCGTTTGTCGCAATATTCCAGAGCCTCCTGATATTTTCCTTCATCGAAAAGAATGCTGAAGATTTCTCCATAGAAGTATGACAGGTAGGGCTTCAGTTTATAGGAACCTTCTTCACCCAAGCGGATGGCTTTCTGGAAATACTGATTGGCTTCTTTTTTCTTGTTGAGCTGGTAATAGGTCTGTCCGGCTGTGAATAGGAAATTGGCTTCCACAGTCGGATTCTTCTGTGCGCGGGCAAATGCTAGCCCTTTTTCAAGTAAGTGTATGGCTTGGTGGTGTTCGTTGAGCTTACGATAGGCTTCAACACAGCATGTCAGCGTTTGTAAGTAGTATTTGGGACAAGCTTGCAAGGAGTTGTGCTGCAACGCTTTTTGTCCATAGTTTATCACCAGGTGGTGTTTGTTGTGCGATCCATAGAGCATGGCACGTTGAGCTTGAAGCAGGAAAAGGGGGGCTGTGTTTGTTTCCTCCATCGTATCGAGCAGGCGAAGAGCACTGTCGGGATAAGAAAGATGGATTTTCAGCACATGCTTCAGGGTATGGATGGAATCTGTTGAAACGGAAGGGGTGGCTGCTTGAATAGTAGTGGTCAATCCCCAAAAGAGTATAAGAATAACATGCCTCATTGTCTTATGGTATCTTTGTTTTGCGGACTAAAGGTACAATTTATTTTTATATTCTTTCGGGGAAGGAATCGTTTTTATTTTTATCGCGGCAAATTACAACAGGGCATTGTCGTCATTTGCTTTGAATTTTTTTTGATAAATAACTTGTTCGGAGTTGGCATTTGTAATCTCGAATACATAAGTACCTTTCCAGCTTTTTTCTTTTAATGCGTTTTCAGCTTGCTGGCAAGCGTTCAGTACTTGTTGGTTGCATTCTTCTACGGTTCCAAATTTACTGAAAGGACTTTCGGTGATACCGAGCGCTTTCTTGTAGGCAACTTCGATTTCACCCATTTCACGCAGGGCGTCGGGGCTTGAGGTGTTTATTTCGGTGAAGCCTAAAGCATACCATACATTGGTTTTTTCGTCATCATCACTGCAAGAAACGACTGTCATCGTGATTGCCAGGATACACATGGTCAGCATGGCTGACACCCATTTGATTTTTTTTTTCATACTTGATATTATTAAAATTGATTGATTATTTCGTTGGTTGGCGATGGGCTCGAATGCGCTGCTGTATGTTTTGGCGCAGATTTTCGCTGTATACCCAAGGCTCTATGCCGTGATAGTCGCCTACATTTAGTATATTGAGAATGTTGGGCAGAGAGCTTCCATCAAATCCTTTCAGCACCAATACTTTGTGCTCGGGCGAGAGGGTCACTGTAATGGTGTCGTGCAAAGTGGCCGGTGTGGCATCGGTTTTCCAGTTCACGGGATTGATGCACATCACGTTGGGTGCACTAATCACTGATTTCAGGTACTTTACATCGGACACGGAATTGTAGCAGATGGTTACCCCCGTGTCGGTAGCTCCTTGTGCGGCCTTGATCCATGGAGCCTTCTGCACGTCATCCGGAGTGACTTTATAGCCCAGCACATAGGCTGCAATCAATTGTGCCCGATGCTTTTCGGGAAGTGTTTTGAGAAGTTCCACCACCGATTTCCCTCCCTGGCTGAAGCCTGCCAAGATGAATGGACGTCCTTGGTTATAGTGGGTGAGATAATGTTCGAAAGCATTCTTCACGTCTTTCCACGCAACTGCTTCATACCTGCGACGAATGGTGTCTTCGTTCAGGGTTGCCCAGGTGTTGAGCGTAATATGACGATAATAAGGTGAATAGAAGTTGTTCCCATCGGCCATATATTGGGCTACTTCCGTCATTTCGGTCATCATGTGCTCGCGGTGCAGGGGTAGGGAAGGGGCGGCCCAATGGCTGATAACACAGTCTGGGGTATACCAGTCAAATTCCCAAGTTGAAGGGATGTAGAACACGTCGGCTCCTTGTCCACGGTCGTTCTGCTCGATGTACCACATGTGAGCGTCGGTATAAGAAGGGGCTTCGGGTACATAGACCTTGGCTACAACAAGCTCGTCTTTCGAATCCGACTTGCAGCTTACTGCCAGCAGAAGCAAGAAGACACAGGCCCAAGCCAACGTGGGCAGCTCATAGGCTACCCACCATTGGTTCCAGAATCTATTTTTAGCTATTTTCATAGTTACATTGCTTTTCATTGTTTTGTACTCTTATTGAGCGATGGGGTGAATACCTCCAAGCTTTAGGAAGACGTTCCAACCGGGTGCCTGACTATAAGCTTCGACACTGCCTTGCGGCACGTGAAGGGTTGCATCATCCGGCAAGCCATCGAAAATATATTCCGCATCGCGCACTTCCACGATAGTAGGTGGCACCTCTGCTTCGCAAACCACCTTCTGCAAGCTGTTGCACACACTGAACGCACCTTCGCCAATCATGGTAAGGCTGGCCGGAAGGGTCACCGATGTGAAGTCTGTACATTTGAATGCCAAGGAACCGATTTTCTTCACCGTAGCAGGCGACTGCCATTCCAGGGTCTGAAGTCTGTAACAGAACGCAAAGGCACAGCGGGAAATTTCTGTTACTCCCGACTGAATCACCACTTTCTCCAGGTATTCGCTTTCGGAAAAGGCAAATTGATCCACTTTCTTCAAACTGCCCGGAATTTCAATTTCAGTCAGTTGGTCGCAGCCCGACAACGCTCCTTCGCCCAAGTGAGTGAGCTGAGGCAGACGCATCGTAGTCAGTCCCGTATTCATAAATGCCCAATCGCCTATTCGCGTCACACTGGCTGGTAAAACAACCTCCGTCAGATGCTTGCAATCCCCAAATGCACCCGGTCCCACAGCTTCCACTTGATAGCCGTTGACCTCCGCTGGAATTTCCAGTTTGCCGAATACTATCGACATGACTGCCGTACCGTAGAAGATGTCTTCTCCTGACTCCTTGATGATACCGCTACCCACCTGGCACAGTTTTTTTTCGGCATCTGTCACCTGGAAAATCGCCGGTATCTCTACATCGCCCATCAACAAAGGAGCGGTGAACACGGTTTCATCGGTCAAGGTAATCGATACCTCGCGCAATTCACTCGTCATATACTCGTCTATTGTACCGGCATTGCAAACAAAGCCTTCGTCAGAACGAGTGGTCAGTGTCCTCTGCTGAGGATTGTAGTTGAACCTTAACGAATCGCCAGCCTCAAAAAGGTGGTGCTTCAAACGGAGGGTACCGGTCGGTTCATGAAGCTTCTCTTCCACGCGGTCTCCATAAAAATACCAAGCCATTCCCTTGCTCTCTCCCAGATACTGTTCACTGGGAATAGCCAGGTAAGGCTGATCTCCTGCAGAATGGAGCACTCCTTTGACCCAGGCATCAGGCAACACCTGACCCAGTCCTTGCAGATACACTTCCTGACCCTGCTGAATCATCTTTCCGGTGTACATTATTTCAATTTTATCAGCTCCGACTACTCCTTTGAACACGAAATTCTGAACGGGAAGTCCGGCCGGTGGAGTCACCAGGTCTATGTTCGCGGGCTTCAGCTTCATCTCACTGATGGCATACGCCACCGTTGGCTCAAGGTGTTTACCCATCCAGTTTCCGTGAACATCACACAAGCCGATACTTAATTGGTCGATATCTTCTACCAGCTGAAAGATTCCTTTTTCGTCTTTCATGAAGGTGATGAATCGTTTGTCAAGATTTGATATAAAATTGACCGGCTTATCTCCGGAGTTATACTGCTTCACACCACGCCACAGATACTTTATCAGTTTGCCTTTGGTCGAAATCACCTGCGGAAGAGGCACCAGGATGCGGTCGTTGTCCATCACCGCTTTGACGTAATAATCATCTGGAAGTCCGAGGTCTGGCAAGAGATTTTTCAGGTAAAGCACGCCCTCCTCTCCTTCTACCGCTTCCACGGTCTTTCCATAGAATGACAGATTGCTGCCCATCCCCAATCGGTAGTAATGGTTGCGCCCTTCCATGCTGAAGTGGTATATTTTTCCTTGAGGACGTTCCGTGATGACTCCCGGTTTATCGGCCGGGGTAGGATTGCGGTCGTACACATCGCGGAAGAGGCCTTCCAGCACCTTACCGGTAAATGAATCGTTGGTGGTAGTCGTTTGCCAATAGAAGCGGTTGTTGCCGGAAAAATCAAGGCGTCCTTCGGTTTCACCATTCACTATGAAGCTGCCATCCGGCATCAATTCCCAGGTAAAATTCTTCGAATCTACCTGGTCGCCCACCGTGCGGACGATGGTAGCACTATGATCGGGGAGGAATTCTATGAACATCTCAGCTCCATCCAAGGGCATGGGAAAATCGAACCACTGGTTGTTTTCCTTTTCCTGGGTGGTCACGAAATACCATTTCCCTACCAGAGTGTGTTGGCTGGGCTGTTCATCGGTATCTTTACAGCTAGAAACTATGAAACAGAGGAGGCAAAGTTGCCAAAAATAAAAAATTTTATTCATTGTGTTTTTGTATTATAAATGTATTTATCTGAATTGAATGAATTCTCCCATATTCTGCTGATACATATTTCCGTAGAAAGGAGCGTTGTATACCATGACATGGCTACCCACTGTGTTGATAAACAGGCGGTAGTACAAGTCGCGCAAACTGATGTCGGGCTGTGCCGATAATTGTTCGATGCAGGTAGAGGTGAAGCGATTGCTCATCCACACGTTGAGCTCTTCGTTAAAGATATCAGTCTTGGAGGTTTCGTCGCCATTGGCTGCCGTGAAGAAAAGTAGGCCAGGAATGCCTTCGCAGGCTTCGACCACTCCTCCTGAAAAGCAGGTTTCTACCATCATCAGTAGCTTGCGATATCGTTTCTGCTGGTGCATTTCGCTGAACGTATTCCGCAAATCGTCTCCACTCAGCGCATCTGCGGTTTGATTCCAGCAAAGGTATTTCGGCATGCCGTGTCCGCTCCAGAAGATGAATACATTGTCGTACTGGGTAGATTCGATGACTTTGGGTAGCTGAGGGCTGGATTGTCCGCTCAGGATACGCAGAAAGTCATGCGGCTGCAATTCTGACATCTTGTAGTCTATTTCTACGTTTTCGTATAGGTTCTTTCCTCCTAGGGTTACTTGGACAATACCCGGATGTGGATTCGAAGGTGAATAGGCGATGTCGTCTTCCAGAATCAAGATGATATGATCGTCTGGATATCCCGAGGCTTTCAATTGTTGATAGATAGCAAGAATATCTGCTTGGTGCCGGTAATTATTCCAAGTGGTCGAAGTGGCGACTAATAAGGCCCAATTACTATGGTACTCGGGATAGGTCATGCTTTCGGAATCATTGAAATCTTGCATCTGGCTGGCTTTCCAGTTCCATCCAGCCAGTGTAGCATCGGTACGGTTGCTGCCATCGCTGGTATTGTAGTCTAAGATGATGTATTTCCCGTTATACACCTTGAAGTTGTAGTAGGTGGTGGTCAATACATTGGTGAAAACCTTTGCGTCGAAATCCAACGAACCGGAAGCTCCTTCCAATGAAGGCTGTTTGCCGTTGGCCAGGGCGTCAATCACCAGCCGAATGTCTTCTCCCATCCAGCTGCCCATATTGGCATCCTTGCCCGTTACCAAGGTACGTAGCGCCTTTTGCAAGGTGGTATCCGGATGCAATACCTGATACCAGGCTGCATAAGCTAGCAGCATGGCTGCGTCATAGACTTGGGCTTCACCCAGTGTAGTGCTTTCGCCAAAATAGGTTTCATAGGATACTTCAAAACCCGATTCGGGTGATGCTCCAAAGGTGATGCCTTCCATACCTTCTGAAATAGGTCCTACGGTAGCGATGACATCCGCTCCATACGCCGTGTCGGCAAAGAGGGGACGGGGTACTTCCATACCAGTGCGAGCTTTCTGTTGGAACATGCGCAGCATGGGGGCAATTTCTTCTATCTCGGAAGGGGTACAGATTACATACTCCGCTCCGCAGCCAGCTGCTTGCTGACTGACTTCCGCGACGTTGTCTGAACGGTAAGTAAAAGTCCCTTTATTCTCCAATCCCAATTCTTTGGCCTGGAAAGCAAACCAGTCAATAAAGGTTTTGCCATAGCTGTCGTTTTCCTTGACCAGCAGGGCTACGCTTTTTCCGTCGTAGTTGATGACTTTCGATAGCAATACTTCACACTGGGTAATGTCGGTTTCGGTCATGGCCCATAGATGGCCCGAATTGGCATGGGCCCGTACCAATTCTTCCGTGGTGGCTAAGGTGAAGAATTCCTTACTGTAGTGTGCCAGCTCGGTGGCCAGGATGGTGGCATTGGAAGAATACAATCCTCCAATCACGGCATAGATGTCGGGGCGTTTGGCTAATTGATTGGCTAAATTGGAGAGTTGCTCGGTATTTTCGTCGTAATACTCAAAATTCAGTCGGATGCCGGCCGTTTGATTTCTGAAAGCCTGCTCCAAATGCTTTTGCAGCAACCCCAAGGTGCGCTTCCAGTGCTGGTCCAGTCCTTTGTTCATAGGAAGTACCACGGCAACGGTCTGTTCGGTCCATTGGCGGCTGTCGGATATTTCGTCCGATTCCTGACATCCAGCCAAGAGTATCAAGCAGAGTAATACGAGTATGTTATGGTTGAGTGGCTTCATAATAAGCTTTTTCCTGAGTAATGGCTGTTTGACGATGATTTTCTACAAGCGATTGAAGCGCATCCTGAAAGAGAGGGGATACTACCCAATCTACATATCCACTTTCCAGACCATAGAGCTGGGAAGCAGGAAGTTTTCCTACTGTGGCCCATTCGCTGAGATAGTGATAAATCAAGCGGTCGATGTGCTTGATGACCGATCCCGTAATCTGATTAGACAGATGAGACTGGTCGATATCCATACCGACTAAGTAGGGACAGGAGTCGTATTCGCGTGAATAGCGGTAAATGCCGGCATTTGAACCTCCTGCTACCGGAAAGATGAATGGATATTGTTGACCCCATTCTTTCATTTTCCGATAGGCCAAGTTGGCCGAGATGTAGCCGGTCCAGTCGTTGGCTAGGTAGGTGGTTGCACACGTGCCTTGAAAACCGGTCATAAAGCCTTCGCGGGCAATGTGTATCGGGCTGTCGGTGTTATTGGCCAATACAATCAAGGCCTTTTCTGCCTGGTTCGTGATTTCTGAAGCCGTGATTCCAGCCAAGTAGGAGGCGCCGAACATGGAAATCTGAAAGGTGGAAATGCCTTCGGCATATTGCTTGCTGCTCTCAAACAGGAGTACCTTCTTGTTGGAGGTGAGTTCTTTTCCTACCAACAGTTTTTCTACGATTGGCTCATAGTCGCTGCTGGCCAGCGTAAACAAGGCAGGGGTATGCTGACCTGGCTTTTGGATCCAGTCCGAGAATATCTTTTCAGCTTCTTCTAAGGAAGCGGGTGAATAGAGGTATAGGTCCACTTGGGGATAGTCCATTTTGAATTGTTGCACTCCCTCCAGAATACGGTCATTGTAACTCATATCTCCCAATCCGCCGGGTGAAAACAGGAATACCAGTTGGGGAGTGGGAAGTGTCTCTGCCTCCTGTTCGTTGGAAGAGGAACACGAAAAAAGCATTAGGTTCATTCCCATGAGGAATGAACCTAATGTTTGATAAGCGTATTTGCGTATTTGCGCGAACTTTATCATTCTTTGTTGCTTGTTTGGCCTATTATAAAGATTCTCTTGTCTCTATTGCATTAGAGCATATCCATGCCTTCGGCTGGTCTAAAAACATAATTGTTATTTTCATAATAAGTTCTGGACGCAATGTCGAGAGTGAAGGTCGGAATACCTTCTACGTCAAAAATTAAGCGAATATAAACACCTTCCTTGGGATTGGGAGTGATAACCACGTTTCCCATTTTATCGTTCAAGGTATAGGTGTATTTTTGCCCATTCCATCGGATACCGAGTAAGCAGTCGCAACATTCTTGCGCCTTTTCTGCACTCTCAGCCCCCATTATGTATTGGCCTTCTGTATTATCTACTTTAGTAAAGAATTTTTTACTGTTTTTGTCGATTACATTTTTGATGTATTCTACTTGTTCTTTACCAGTCTTGGGACTGTCGTCATCTGAACAGGAATACAAACTTACGGATAACAATACTGCCAGTATTGGCAAAAGAAATAATTTCATTTTCATAACGATTATTTAATTAAAATTTTGAAGCAAAGCTAAGTGTTTTGTAAGATTCTTTAGTGCGAGTTGAGAACCACTTCGCGATAAATTGTCCGAAATATAGCGACAATTTGTATTTTGTGTAAGATAATAGTTTGAAAAACAGAATGATGTAAAATTGTCGTCATAGGCCGACTTAGGACTATGTCAAGCGGTCAAAGATCTGTAGATAAAGGGTGGCTACTTCTTTGATTTCTCGAATAAATATGAATTCGTCGGTCGTACGTGAACTGCTGTTCCCTATAGCTAAGTCTAATTCCTTTTTTTGTCCATACACAAAGTTGCTCTTTGGTAGAATCATTGGCATTTATAGCATGTAGA
>ENA-UEQY01002244-UEQY01002244.1-human-gut-metagenome-genome-assembly--contig:-NODE-2244-length-11000-cov-2.935549_pt1 | contig 11000 bp, 5 predicted proteins | sample MGYA00242949_ERZ507949 | MGnify/ENA primary metagenome ERZ507949 (study PRJEB26167, sample SAMN06115403) | human gut metagenome | host: Homo sapiens | place: China:Jiangsu | collected 2016-07-06... | reverse complement strand
GACGGAGGTATTTTTATAGAAGAATAAACTATATTTATATATTGGAATTTTTACAGATATTTTATCAAATTAAACGAAACTAAAAATCAGCAATTAAATTGGGTGTGGAAAGCTCCGGAAATATCAATTTCTATAAACTATCAATAATTAATGATTAATATCATTTTTTCTCAATTATACAAGAAATCGATGTCAACATATTTTTGGTTCTTTACCCCGTTTAAATGCAAAAAGACAACCAAAAGACATATTTTAAAAAGAAAAGCTATGTGCGCGGGGGAAGCTTTTGCTCCTTCCGCGCCAAAATGCATAAACAAATTTCTTAATTTATTACAAATTTATTTCATATTATTTGAATATGCTATTTCACAATGGTATAATTAGCTTAAGCAATTTAGGCACCAAATAATAGGAAAGGATTTTTACACATGAAAAAGAAATTATTGCCTGCACTTATAGTAACCGGACTTATTATCCTCGTTGGAATAATAATGGGTATAACTGCTCTTATCAATAAATACACCCCTACAAAAAAGACAGAGGATCTTAAAGAGTATTTCAATATCTCTTCTGATGATGAGGCTGCTCTCATTGTAGATAATGAGCTATCCGATTACAAGGCTAAAATAATAGATAAAAAAATATACGTTGATTACAAATTTGTTCACGACTCATTAAATTCCAGATTTTACTGGGATGCAAATGAGAATGTGCTTCTTTACACAACCGCATCTGATATTATCTCAGCGGCGGCTGACAGCAATAGCTACAGTGTCACCAAGCAGACCAATGACTTTGGCTATCCGATTGTGAAAGCCACCTCTGACTCTGCGCTTATTGCTTTAGACTATGTAAAACAGTACTCCAATATCACCTTTAAGTCATATGATGACCCGGCACGCGTCGTCATTACAAGCAAATGGGATGAAATAGACAGTGCCACTGTAAACAAGTCTACCCAGGTCCGCATGAAGGGCGGCATAAAGAGCCCTATTCTAAAAGAGGTGAAAAAGGATGATAAGATTACTATTCTTGATTCCGGTGACAAATGGGATAAGGTTGCCACTGAGGATGGTGTTATTGGATATATAAAGCGCAAGGCTCTGTCCGAGAGCAAGAAAACAAAGCTTACAAATCCTGACTACGAGGAAGAGAACTTTACACATATCAAGAAGGATAAGGATATATGTCTTGCCTGGAACCAGGTAACAAGCCAGTCAGCAAACAGTAAGGTGGCCCAGGTAATTTCATCTACCAAGGGTATAAATGTAATGTCACCAACATGGTTTTATTTAAATGACAACAACGGTAATCTGGCAGATATAGCAAGCAAAGATTATGTCAGCTACTGCCATTCCCAGGGCATCGAGGTATGGGGACTGTTCAGTAACTTTGAAAATACTGATGTAGATGCAGCATATGTGCTCACACATACATCCACGAGAACTACACTGATCAATCAGATTATGTCGGCTGCATTTAACTATAAGCTTGATGATGTAAATATTGACTTTGAAAATATCACAGAAGCAGCATATGGAGACTCTTACACCGAGTTTATCAGAGAGCTCGCCATAAAGTGTCACAATAACGGCATATCACTTTCAGTTGATGTCACAGTACCTGCCAGCTTCAACAAATTCTTCAATCGCTCTGATATGGCAAACTTTGCCGATTATATTGTGATTATGGGATACGATGAACACTATAAGGGCTCTGATGCCGGCTCAGTTTCTTCCATTCCGTGGGTAACTGAGGGTGTTGAATCCACTCTGAAGGAGGTTCCCGCTGATCAGATTATTCTCGGCATGCCTTTTTATACCAGAATATGGGAGCTCACTCCAAAGGAGGACGATGATGCCGTAACCGATACCGAGGATCAGTCAAAGTACACTGTTGCCTCACAGGTATATAGTATGGACGCAGCTGCAGCACAGCTTGCCACAAACAATGCCACTGCTGCTCTTGATGAAGAATCCGGTCAGAACTACGCTGAGTGGTCTGTATCCAACAAGCTGTACAAGGTATGGCTCGAGGACAATACATCTTTAGAGAACAGGCTCAAGCTCGTCGACGACAATAAGCTCGCCGGTGCAGCATTCTGGAAGCTTGGCTTTGAGAATTCATCTGTCTGGGATACTGTTATCAAATATCTGAACTGATTGCTTAAGGCTTACTGAAAGAGGCCGTACCTTTACAGCTACAGTCTGACTCAGTACCTTTTATAGGTTATAAATGATATCAGCCAATCATATAATATACAAACACACCCGATGCTTTCTATGTGCATCGGGTTTTTTATAGGTATCTTATATGAAAAAATATATGTACATTATTAAGAAAAACAAATACTGTCTTATTTTAGCTCTCTTTATTCTGTCCTTCTACCTCGGAAGAGGTGTCTGCGCTCTTGCAAAAAACACCGGCAAAAACACTAATTCAACTGTTATTGTAATAGACCCGGGCCATGGTGGAAGTGATCCCGGTAAGATTTCCACCTCCGGCGTCATGGAAAAGGATGTCAACCTGAGTATTGCAATGGCTCTTAAACAGCTGTTTGAAAACAGAGGCTTTACTGTTGTCATGACCAGAACCACCGACTGCGACCTCGCCCCGGATAATTCCAAGCATCCAAAGACAGATGATCTGACAAAGAGAACTGCCCTGATGTCCAAGAGCAATGTGGCAGTCAGCATCAGTATCCATCAAAACAGCTTTGAGGACAGTTCAAGCTGCGGTCCACAGGTATTCTATTATGAAGCCTCTGATGCAGGAAAAGAGCTCGCATCCTCTGTTCTTGGAGCTTTAAACACTTCTCTTTGTGTCGCAAAGCCACGAAGCATTAAGCCCAATAAAGAATACTTTATACTTAAAAAATCCACATCCCCGACCGTAATCGTAGAATGTGGATTCTTGAGTAATCCTGCTGAGACACTTCTTCTTACTGACAAAAACTATCAGGATGACCTGGCACATGCAATATATATCGGTGTTACAGACTATCTTGCGCAATCACCCTCTGGACATTTACAATAAACTGCTCTGCGATGTGATATAGTCTGGTTGTCTGGACTCTTTCGCTGCCATCAGGCTGCTTTTCTGACTCAGTAGCCGATTTCGTATCTGATGCCATAGGCTCTTTTGCAGATATATCATGCTCCAATGCCACGTCTATGTGCACGCTCTGTTCACCATCACTTATTCCTGACTCAAACGTAGTGATATTGTCTTCAAACAGCTTTTTGGTCTGCTCATCGTCTGTGACTATCATCGCAGATACTGAGTTTTCCTTTGCCTCAAAATATGCAGCTACCCTGCCGCATTTTTTGTCCTCAAGGAATATGTCAACCAGGCCCTTTTTATCCTCGCCCCTTACTATACTAAGCTTCATGCCTGTCACTCCGTCTGCAGTCTCTATCGGTACGATATAGTTTTCCTGTCTCGACATACTTGAAGCTATTCTTAGCTGACTGCACAATAGCTTCATCTGTCTGATATCTAATGAGCCGGTGCGCCTGTCCTCTATAATCATCGAATCCATCACGTGCTCAGCTGTATCAGCCAGCGTTTCCTGCGCCTGCGCAAGCTCCTTTGGATTTTTGACCGACTCAGAAAACCGTCTTAAAGTCTCATCCAAAAGAGCCCTTGCCGTAGCACTGTCTCCATGCTCCCAGAGATTTCTTACTGCCTCTGACGGATTTTTCATTAGCCGTGACGCCGCCATGAGGTTTACCGCGGTTGTTTTTACATCATATTTCTCCAAAAATGCATACACACTTTCAGGCACCGAAACTGCCTGATTGAACTGCCTGAGCTGCTCCGTGGCATATTGCTCTGACAGTGCGTTATCCTCGTTGGCCTCATATACAGCCTGCCTGAGCTGCTCCGGAGTCATCTCAAGCCAGCTGTCATCCTGCACAAACTCCATTTTCTCAGGTGAAAGTGTATCAAGCACATCCCTTAGACAGTTTGCCTGATATGCGCTTTCTATCTGTTCATCAATTCTAGCTCCCTTACTTACTCCTTCCACTCCGGCAAAGGTATCGTCCACCTTATAGTCCATGGTACTCTTTCCTCTTGTCCGGACTGCTGTAAGCAGATTTTTCATTGTAATATCTGCGCCCTGATTGACAAGTGAGCCTATGACTGCTCCATCTGACTGCTCCACCTGTGATATAAGCCTGTATATACCTATATATGAGTCTCTTTCCTCCTCTGAGATTTCATTTTTCTTTTCAAGCTTCCAGAGAAACTCGCTGAATTTTTCATCTCTTTCATCATTATTTTCTGATTTTATCTGTCTGGCTGTGTCACTTATGTCGCTCATGCTCATATCAAGCGGTGATATACCTCTTTTTATCATCTCAAGTGTCACGGCCGGTGTCATGTCGCTGAATGCTCTCTGCACCTGCTCATCTACGGACTTTATCTGCTTTATATTCTCCTCTGTGATATTGGTACTGTTGTACGCAAGAATCCTCACAGCCCTGCGATTGCTTTCAGATGTATCTATCTGAAGCTCTTTAAGTATATCATCCACATTCTGAAATGCTTTTGATATACTGTCTCCCATATCTGCCCGCGGTGATGTCATAAGAGTCTCATATCCTGAGGCTGCTGCTTCTAATGACTGCTTCATTGCTTTGCCTGCTGTATACAGCTCATACACAGTGTCATCAGCGGATTCCAAGGTCAGTACATACGCCGGCTGCTGCTTCATCTGATTGAAAATATCACAGACATTATTGTACATACGTACCCTATCATCAGATGCCTCTACACTGCTATCACCAAACAGCGCTCCGTAGTATTTATTTTCCTGCTGCTTAAGCATCTCCACTACACGTTCAATAGGCTCTGTGTCTATTGAAACTCCTTTTTTTATGAGTGAAAGGTTGGCTTCTGCTGTCATGGAAAGTCTCGCTTCCTCAAGCTTTCTTTGAGCTGTCACAAGCCTTGCTTCCCGGCTGTCTGTAATCTGATTATCCGCAGCTTTATTCGCTGAGGCTTGCGATGCTGCACTATCCCTGCCCCTTGCAGCTATAAGCTTTGACAGATTCTCTATCGTGACAGGTATGTTATCTGACTCTAATGTGACAATGTCCTCTGCCGTTGCCTCACCAAGTACATCACATGCCTTCTTTGCCATGTCAAATGTCAGACCATCCTGTGACATAGTGGCATCTGTAGCCTTTTTTCCCATGGCCAGTGCTTCTGTGACTGCCCTTGCATAAAAATCACTGCTCACATTTTCTCCTGCTGCAGTGATGCCGTCTATCTGATTGGCAAGCAGCACATTGTCGGGTGTAACGGCTATATCTTCATCTATCAGCCATCTGCACTGATTCAGATTCTCATCACTACCGTCTATATGATTTTCATCCAATATCTGCTTCAGCTGTGGCTTAAACTCCTCAAACAGCTCATCCGATATCTCCGTCATTTTGGTTTTCTGCCTGTAGTTTTGTACCTGACTGCTGCTGTACGTAGCCTTGTATACATTGGAAACCGTCGGATTCATGTTATTTCTGACCAGATATGCCTTTGTCTCATTGGATATATTTGTAAGGCTCTTTGCCCTGTTTATGGCATCTGTACCTGCCTTTATATTGTCATCTGTAGCAGGAATATCATATGCTTTCATCTGATTGACGAGCATGGCTGCTTCAGTCTGGCTTCCCGTGATGTCTGTGAGCTGCTCCTTGCTCAGATCATCTCCATATATGGATATATCTACACCTGCTTTTGCCAGCACTGCTTTTATCTTGTCAGTCTCAGTGACAATGACATCGTAGCCGTCATCCTTTGCCGCTTTATAATCATCACTCGTGGTGGTGCTTGCAGTGACAATCATATCATTTCGCCTGTTTTCTGAGGTCTGATTCATGTCATTTAGCAGATTTTCTGCCATATCTGTGCCATCGTTGTTCCCGGCTTCGTTTTTAGCCTGTGGTCTTGCATATATCGTATCCGACATATCAACAGAATTTGACGAACCGACAACAGCCGCCTTTTTTGACATATTGTCACTGCTGTCTGTCTTTATGTAGTCTGACACACGCATACCCGCTGTCATGTCATTTATGGTTTTTGTGTCCGTATTTTTCGTATCTGTGCTTTTATTAATCAAATTCTCTATCTGCATATTTCCTGCTCCGTGCCCTGCATATATACCATCTCTGCAGCCTTTATTTATGGATATTCATACTTCGTACTTTTGTGGTTCTGAATAGTTATCTTTTTTATATATCGACATATAATACGCAAAAATAAAGACCGCACCTTAAATCGGTGCGGTCTTTCCCGGTGTAGTACGGGACACTAAGGTATACTTTGAATTGCATGCATCGATGATACCTTTTGCCCTTTAATCATGTTAATATTTAAATACAGCAACTCCGTAAGGCGCAAGTGGATAAGCAAATGAAAACGGTCTGCCATCACACTCTGATTTGACTGCCTTATAGTCCAGCTTCTTATATGACTGTTTTGCTGCCCTGCCTCTGCCTTTTGCAGCCTTCTTTACAGGCTCTTGTACCGTTTTGCCGGTAAACTTAGGATCCTCACTGTCTAATACCAGCTGATATGTCTTGTGCTTTGGCACTCCGACTCTGTAATCAGGTCTCTCTACCGGTGTGAAATTGATGACAAAGAGCATATTATTCTTGCCATCCTTGCTCTTTCTGATAAAGCTGAAGATGCTTCTGTCTGCATCGTTTGCATTTATCCATTCAAAGCCTTCCCAGCTTGAATCCAGCTCATACAGACAGCGGTTTCTCCTGTAGAGATGAAGCAGCTCCTTTACCCAGTTCTGGATCTTTTTATGCTCCGGATTCTCAAGCAGATACCAGTCGAGTTCTCTTTCCTCACTCCACTCCTGCTTCTGTGCAAACTCCTGTCCCATGAAAAGAAGCTTCTTTCCACAGTGTCCCATCATAAATGCATATCCTGCCATGAGGTTCTTGAATTTATCCCCTTCTAAGCCCGGCATTTTGTTGAGCATAGAACACTTCAGATGTACCACCTCATCATGTGACAGTACCAGAATATATTTCTCACTCTCATTATAGCTCATCGCAAATGTCATCTTGTTGTGGTTATTTTTACGGAAATATGGATCCAGCTTCATATAATCAAGGAAGTCATGCATCCATCCCATGTTCCACTTGTAGCTGAAGTTCAGTCCGTCTTCCTCTACCTTGCCTGTTACCTTTGGCCATGCGGTAGACTCTTCGGCTATCATTACAGTTCCGTGATTTCTTCCAAGTATGAGTGTATTGATATGCTTGAAAAACTCTACTGCCTCGAGGTTCTTATTGCCTCCAAACTTGTTTGGCACCCACTGTCCATCGTTCTTTCCATAGTCAAGATAAAGCATTGACGCAACTGCATCCACACGGAGTCCGTCTACGTGGTAATTTTCTATCCACATCAATGCACTTCCGATAAGGAAGTTCTTTACTTCATTCTTACCGTAGTCAAATATCTTTGTGCCCCAGTCAGGATGCTCTCCCTTTCTTGGGTCTGCATACTCATATGTGGCTGTTCCGTCGAAATTGGCAAGTCCATGCGCATCCTTTGGGAAATGTGCAGGTACCCAGTCGAGTATTACTCCGATATTATTTTTATGGCACTGATCAACAAAGTATGCAAAATCCTCAGGCTCTCCATACCTCGATGTAGGTGCATAGTAGCCTGTCACCTGATATCCCCATGAGCCATCAAACGGATACTCTGAAATACCCATAAGCTCAATATGTGTATATCCCATAGTTTTTACATAGGATATGAGTGATTTTGCAAGCTCCCTGTATGTATAAAAGCCATCATCATCCCTGCCCGGATGTCTCATCCATGAGCCCGGATGGCACTCATATATAGCCATAGGTGAAGAATATACATCAGCATCTGACTTTGCTGCTCTCTTATCCATCCACTCTTTGTCAGTCCATGTGAAGTGCTCGATATCTGTGATGATTGACGCCGTTCCCGGACGAAGCTCTGCGTAGTTTGCATATGGATCTGCCTTGTACAGCTTGTCACCCTGTTCAGTGACTATAATAAACTTATACATCTGACCCTTTTGCGCTCCCGGTACAAAAAGCTCATACACTCCCATGGTTTCCGGCTCTACACGCTTCATCTCATGACTGGTCTCATTCCAGTCGTTAAACTCACCAAACACGTATACTTCCCTCGCATGTGGCGCCCAGACGTCAAAGCACACTCCTTTTTTTCCTTTGCGCTCAGCTAAGTGAGCGCCCATCTTCTTGTAGATATCATAGTGTGTTGCCTGACCAAACAGGTAACAATCCATTGCTGTAAAATTACACATATATATACCCCCATAAGAATTTATTTTTCCCTGAAATGATCCTCTTTAAGTACAATTCGGTCATCATCTGTATATCGCCTGGCTGTCAGAATACTTATAGCCTTCTTAAGTCCGCTGTGAGCCTCCCTGTCTATGGCCTCGTCAATTATATCCTTGACCTCTGTCAGAGTGGTAGCCTGGTCTATCCTCTCAATATTGCTGATTCTGTTATGCAATGCCAGAATAGCCATCTCATCTATCTTGTACCCAAGCTCTGCAGAGTACGATTTGGCAAACAATACGAGTTCATCATTTGTAAAAATAGGAACCGATATCTTTTCCGTGAACTTGGATGCAAAGCCCTCATCCATTGAGAGTGCCTTCTTTATACCCTTTGATGTATCCTCAAGTATATAGAGTGTTCCTGTAATATCATGCTCCATCAAAAATGATAGCTGGGCAGCTATGCTGCGGTCGATATCACCGGCTCTTTCTATGATGAGACAGCCTCCTGTTATCTTTCTGACTACCTGCTGCACATCCTTTTTATTGAGTGCGGCAGCATCAATCTTGCCCATCTTTCCTGTAAGCTGTTCACCATCTCTTTGTAATACCTTTATAAAGCTTGTAGCAAGCATTGTCTTTCCGCAACCCTGCTCTCCCTGTATAATGAGGTTGCCTGTGGATGCGTTTTCTTTCCTGTTGAAATGATCAAGCACTGCATTATATGCCTTGCAAATCTGATCCTCCATACCCTTTACCGGTATGAAATATGAAAATATAGCTTTCTGTTCGCTTGTAAGCTCTTTTATATGTTTTGTTTCTTTCAATTTCGAGTCATCTTCTTCGCTGTCTAAATCCTCCGGCAATGAAATATCCGGCATTTTTCTTGTCTTAGCCATATCCAGCTTCTTCTCCAGTCCCGGATTTTTTGCTGTCATCTTGGCTATTTCCTGCTCGATAAATGATGTCACATGATCAAAATCTCTCTTCTCAGAAGTGTTTTCTTCCTCCTGTGTAGCCTCTTCATCTGCTGTATCATCATCGGCATTTAACATATCATCTGTTATTTCAGGCATCATGGTAGTCGGCTGCATGAGTATCTCGTCTTTCTCAGACTCCTCTGCCATAATTATATCCTCCGGCTCTCCAACCGGTTCCCTGGCTTCATCTGCAGCCTCTTCAGGTACTTCCCGTGACTCCTGCACTTCTTCTATAGCTTCTTCTATAGCCTCTTCCGGTGCTTCCTGCGGCTCCTGTGCTTCGTCTATAGTATCTTCCGGTGCTTCCTGCGGCTCCTGTACTTCATCCACAGTCTCCTCTGCATAAAGCTCCTGCATATCCGGTTTCTGCTCTTCTTCAGGCTCCTTCACGGCAGCTTTCTGCTCTATAATATCAACCGGGACCTTCAAATACTCCTCCTCAAGAAGTTCCTTCGGAGTGACACCTGCATCCAGCTTTGGAATGACATCATTTAGTCTCTCCATGATGTCTCCTGCCTCCTGAAGTGCTCTTGCCTTAGCTGACTCAAGCTTCTGCTGCTCAGCCTCTTTAAGGGCAATTTCAGCCGCATGTCTGGTCTTTTCCCATTCTTCAAGCACATCCTGTATAGACATCTGTCCTGTAATCTGATGCTCAAGCTGAGTCTTTTCACTCATGACCATAGACATCTGTCCGTCAGCGTCTTCACCCAAAAGCTCCTTGAAATTCAACTTAAGTGAACCATCTATCTCTTCATCTGTAGCGATATGCTCTGTCTCTTCCGACTGCTGTACATACTCTTCCTGCTCCTTTTCGAGCTTGAGATAAGGAATATCCTCAACTATCTTTTTGATGGTATCCATAGTATCAGCAACTTCATTCTTGCCCTTGGCCTCCATGATCTGCTGCATACCCTTGGCAATCTCCTGCTGTAAATTTACAGTATTGAACTTCTCCTGATTTACAGTAATCTGCGGAATAGTTACGTCATCATGCACTATCTCTCCGCCCTTTACCATCTCCATGGCACCTATCTCGGTGACCTCAGCCGTATCCTCTGTCTTAGCCGGCTTTTCCTTCTCTGCCTTGAAGCGTCTGTACTTTTCCTCCTGAGCCTTGGTAAGTGGCTGATAAAGCATCTTAAGCTCCAGCGCACGCTCCACATATGGTCCGTCTCCGAACCACAGAATGAGCTCATCGCAGGCATCTATACACTTATCGGCTTTTCCGGCCTTGTGGTATAGATATGCAAGCTCATATGCCCACTCCTCAGTGTATTCTTCATCCTTGTACTCTTCAAGAATAGTGATAAGCTCATCAAATGAAGCTCCCTGCCCTTTTTTGATGGCATATCTTAATACATACTTCATATCATCATGAGGCGCTATCTCAACAAACTCATCATAATACTCTGTAGCAGCATCATAATCACCCATCTTGATGGCAACCTCAGCCAGTCTGTATATAATCATCCTGCCGATTGGTGAACGGTCATAGGCCATTAAAAGTATGTCCCTTGCATCCTGGTATCTTTCGGCCTTCTCGTAGATTTCGCCGATTTTAACGAGTGTATTTACATTTTTAATTTTGTTCCAATTTATGCTATCCGCAATCTCTGCTGCGCTCATATAGCCCTCCTCGGCGCTTAGGGCTTTTATCTGATCCAGCGTGAGATTGTATTTGTATTTATCCACTTATTTCACCT
>ENA-UEQY01002242-UEQY01002242.1-human-gut-metagenome-genome-assembly--contig:-NODE-2242-length-11002-cov-2.732449_pt1 | contig 11002 bp, 9 predicted proteins | sample MGYA00242949_ERZ507949 | MGnify/ENA primary metagenome ERZ507949 (study PRJEB26167, sample SAMN06115403) | human gut metagenome | host: Homo sapiens | place: China:Jiangsu | collected 2016-07-06... | reverse complement strand
GGCAAGGCTCTGGACCAGCAGACGCTGGCCAAGCTCATCCAGGCAGCCCTCCAGGGAGAGGACGTTTCCGGCTACGCCGTGGAGGTGGGTCAGGTGACGGACGGCATCCGCCAGCAGCTGGCCCAGGAGCTGAAAAACGGCCTGGAGCTCCGCCCCTCCAAGAAGGTGGGCGCAGGCTTCCGGCTGGCCGCCAAGGACGGCTCCGGCTATTTTGACTGCTCCGACCAGGAGATCGCGGAGATGCTCATGCCCTTCTTCCGGGATATGCACCTGTAAGGGGGCGGCCTATGGCTTCCTACTACTATCTCATTTCCAGCCTGCCCATGCTCCGGGCCCAGGGGGAGCCTCCCATGGACTACGCCGCGTTTCTGGCCATGTGCCGCTCGGCGGTCAGCGCCGGGGTATACCGGACGCTGGAGGAGCTGACGGTGGACTCGGACAAGGGGCCGCTGCTGTCGGAGTGGGCCGGGTTTTACAAGGCACTGTGCCGGGAGCTGACCTATCAGCGGAATGTGAAGCTGGGACGGCCCTGCGCCGTGCCCTCCGACCGGGACGCCGGCATCGTCCAGACGGTGACGGCGGCGGTAAACGCCGAAAATCCCCTGGAGGGGGAGCGGCTGCTGCTGGACCTGGAATTCCGCCGCCTGGACGGCATGATCGGCCTGCACAACTTCGATGACCACGCCCTGTACGGCTACGCCATGAAGCTGCAGCTGCTGGAGCGGCAGCGGACCTTCCGGTATGAGTCCGGCAAGCGGGCCTTCGACGGCCTGATGCAGAACATCCGCCAGCAGGTTTCCAGCCTATAACGAAACAGGAGAATCAAAATGGACAAAGTGACAGGATATGTGACCGGAGTGAACGGGAATCTGGTGGCAGCCACCTTTTCCGGCTCCGTCCGAAAGAATGAAGTGGGCTATGTCCTGGTGGGCGATGACCGGCTCAAGGGCGAGGTCATCCGCGTCAACGGCGACACGGCCAGCATGCAGATCTATGAAATGACCAACGGCATCCAGGTGGGCGACAAGGTGGAGCTCTCCGGCCAGCTGATGAGCGTGGAGCTGGGCCCGGGCCTGCTGACCCAGGTGTTCGACGGTCTGCAGAACCCCCTGCCGGAGCTGGCGCAGCAGTGCGGCTTCTTCCTGCAGCGGGGCGTGTATCTGGATCCCATCCCCAACAAGGACTGGGAGTTTACCCCCCTGGTGAAGCCCGGTGACCACGTCACCGCAGGCGACGCCGTGGGCAGCGTGCCCGAGGGGCTGTTCACCCACCTGATCATGGTGCCCTTCGGCCTGAAGGACCAGGGCTGGCGGGTGAAATCCGTCCGGGAAAAGGGCGTGTACAACGTCCGGGACACCGTGGCGGTGCTGGAAAACGAAAGCGGCGAGGAGAAGGAGCTGACCATGGTGTTCTCCTGGCCCGTGAAGCAGCCCATCCGCTGCTATGAGGAGCGTCTGCGCCCGGACGAGACCCTGGTGACCAAGCTCCGCTCCATCGACACCTTCCTGCCGGTGGCCAAGGGCGGCACTTTCTGCGTGCCCGGCCCCTTCGGCGCAGGCAAGACCGTTCTGCAGCACATGGAGGCCAAGAACGCCGACGTGGACGTGGTCATCGTGGCGGCCTGCGGCGAGCGGGCCGGCGAGGTGGTGGAGGTGCTGAAGGAGTTCCCCGAGCTGGTGGACCCCCGCACCGGACGCTCCCTGATGGAGCGCACCATCATCATCTGCAACACCTCCTCCATGCCCGTGGCCGCCCGTGAGGCGTCGGTGTACACCGCCGTTACCATGGCGGAGTATTACCGCCAGATGGGTCTGGACGTGCTGCTGCTGGCGGATTCCACCAGCCGCTGGGCCCAGGCCATGCGTGAGATGAGCGGCCGTCTGGAGGAGATCCCCGGCGAGGAGGCCTTCCCCGCCTATCTGGAGTCCGTTATCGCCTCCTTCTATGAGCGGGCCGGTAAGGTCCGGCTGAAGAACGGCAAGATCGCCTCCGTCACCATCGGCGGCACCGTGTCCCCCGCCGGCGGCAACTTCGAGGAGCCCGTGACCCAGGCCACCCTGAAGGTGGTGGGCGCGTTCCACGGTCTGTCCCGCGAGCGGTCCGACGCCCGCAAATACCCCGCCATCCACCCCATCGACTCCTGGTCCAAGTACCGGGGCGTGGTGGATATGGAGCGGGTGGAGCAGGCCCGCAGCATCCTCAAGCGCAGCAACGAGATCAACCAGATGATGAAGGTCATCGTCGAGGAGGGGACCTACGCCGAGGACTATATCGTCTATCAGAAGGGCGAGCTGCTGGATGCGGTCTATCTGCAGCAGAACTCCTTCGATCCCATCGACGCCGCCTGCGATCCCGACCGTCAGATCCACGAGTTCAACGTGCTGTATGACGTGCTGACCCGGGACTTCGCACTCAGCGACAAAAAAGAGATCCGCGCCTTCTTCAACCAGGTCCGGCAGGAGTTCCTGGACTGGCACAACACCGTGTTCCGCACCCCGGAATTTGAGGCCCAGGAAAAGCGGCTCAAGGACTTTTACCTGAGCAAGGCAGCGGGTTGAGAGGGGAGTCAATATGCAGAAAGTTTACACGAAAATTGAGTCCATCGTGGGTAACGTTGTCACTGTCCGGGCCTCCGGCGTCCGCAACGGCGACCTGGCCCTGGTGGGCGACAGCTATGCCAACGTCATCAAGCTGGACAAGGACCTGGTGACGCTGCAGGTGTTCAGCGGCACCCAGGGCGTCAGCACCACGGACCCGGTCCGGTTCCTGGGCCGCCCCATGATGGTGTCCTTCTCCGACCACCTGCTGGGCCGCATCTTCGACGGCGCCGGTGTCCCCCGGGACAACGGCCCCGCCCTGACGGAGAATATGATCCCCATCGGCGGCCCCTCCGTGAACCCGTCCCGGCGTATCGTGCCCAACAAGCTGATCCGCACCGGTATCCCCATGATCGATGTATTCAACACCCTGGTGGAGAGTCAGAAGCTGCCCATCTTCTCCGTGTCCGGAGAGCCATACAACCAGCTGCTCTCCCGCATTGCCATGCAGGCGCAGGTGGATGTGATTGTCCTGGGCGGCATGGGCCTGAAGTACGATGACTATCTGTTTTTCCGGGATACCCTGGAAAAGAGCGGTGCCATGGGCCGCACGGTGATGTTCATCCACACCGCCTCCGACCCCACCGTGGAGTGCACCCTGGTGCCCGATATGGCCCTGGCTGTGGCGGAGCAGTTCGCCCTGGCCGGAAAGCGCGTGCTGGTGCTGCTGACGGATATGACCAACTACGCCGACGCGCAGAAGGAAATGGCCATCACCATGGAACAGGTGCCCTCCAACCGCGGCTACCCGGGCGATCTGTACAGCTGCCTGGCCGCCCGCTATGAAAAGGCCGTGGACTTTGAGGGCGCGGGCTCCATCACCATCCTGGGCGTTACCACCATGCCCGGCGACGACGTGACCCACCCGGTGCCCGACAACACCGGCTATATCACCGAGGGCCAGTATTATCTGAAAAACGGCCACATCGAGCCCTTCGGCTCCCTGTCCCGTCTGAAGCAGAACGTCAACGACAAGACCAGAAGCGACCACCGGGCCCTGATGGACGGCATGATCCGGCTGTACAGCGCCTATAAGGAGAGCCTGGAAAAGAAGTCCATGGGCTTCATGATGTCCGAATGGGACGAGAAGCTGCTCAAGTACGGCCACCTCTTTGAAACGAAGCTGATGGACCTGAGCGTGAACATCCCTCTGGAGGAGGCGCTGGACCTTGGCTGGGGGATCCTCGCCGAGTGCTTCGAGCCGAACGAAACGGGTCTGAAGACCAGTCTCCTGCAGGAAAGATGGCCGAAAAAGGACGCCTTGAACTGAGGGAGCGCGTATGGCTCTCAAACTAACAAAAAATGAACTGAAGGTCCAGAAGGACCGGCTCAAGCAGTTTCAACGCTATCTGCCGACGCTGCAGCTGAAAAAGCAGCAGCTCCAGTCGGTCGTGATGCAGGTGACGGCGCAGCTTGAGAGGGTCGAGGCCGAACGGCTGAAGATCGTCGACGGTCTGGACGGCTGGATCGCGGTGTTCGCCGAAAACGGCAGCTTTCCCGAGGGGATGCGGCTCGATTCGCTCATCCGTCCGAAGGACGTCGTCTGCCGCGACCACAACATCGCCGGTGTGATCGTGCCGGTCTTTGAGGAGCTGACCTTCGAAGAGATATCCTACGACGTCGCGGACTATCCACTCTGGGTGGACACCGCTGTGGTCACGCTGCGCGAGATCGCGCGGCTGGACGCGCTGGTCAAGACGCTGCGCACGCAGGTCGAGCTGCTCGAGCGGGAGCTGCGCTCCACCGCGCAGCGCGTGAACCTGTTTGAAAAGGTCAAGATCCCCGAGGCGAGGGAAAACATCCGCGTCATCGGCATTTACCTCGGCGACCAGCAGACCTCCGCGGTCGTGCGCGGCAAGATCGCCAAGAAAAAGCTACAGGAGGCGGCGCGATGATCGAGAAAATGAAGGTCGTTCACATCGTCGCTGCGCAAACGCAGAAAACGGAGCTGCTCGACGCGCTGCGTGCGCTCGGCATCGTCCATTTCGCGGAAAAGGCGGACGCCGACCAGACCTATCTGGAGCGCTTCGCCGCGCTCTCGCGGCTCATCACCGTGCTCGAGGAGCAGGGGGTGAGCGAAGTCGAAGCGGAAACGCTCGACGACGATCAATTTAAAGTGCTCTTCGACGAGCTCAACGCATGTCTGGAGCGCAAAAAGGCATTGGAAGCCGAGCGCGCCGCCGCGGTCAGCGCGTGCGACACGCTCGCCGGCTGGGGCAGCTTCTCCCCCGCCGAGATCAAGGAATTGAAGGCGCAGGGCTTCGAGCTGCACTTCTGCCGCGTGGACAAAAAGCTCCTCGCTTCGCTCGAAGCGGACGAGGAAGTGCGCTTCCTGCGGCTCGCGCCGGTCGGGAAGCAGCAGACCGTCGCCATCCTCGGTGCGCTGCCCGCCTCCTGCGCCGCCGGCGAGTTCATCCCGCCGGAAAAGAGCCTTGACGAATACCGGCAGGAGATCGCCGACTGTGAGCGCGGTCTGGCCGAGTGCGGCGCGCAGCTCAAGGCCGCCGCGAAGCACCTGCCCAGCTTCCGCGAGCAGCTGCTCAAAACGCAGAACGACGCGGACTACTCCTCCGTGCGCAATACCTCGGAGAGTGGGGACGGACTCGTGTGGCTGACCGGCTACCTCCCCGTCGACGAGGCGGAGCGCTTCAAGGCCGCCGCCGCGAAGGAGCATTGGGCGTGGGCGATGGACGATCCGGCGGCAGACGACGACAAGGTGCCGACCAAGATCAAGTACACCAAGGTCACGCGGCTCATCGCGCCGGTGTTCGACATTCTCGGCACCGTGCCGGGCTACCGCGAGTACGATATTTCGTTCTGGTTCCTCGGCTTCTTCACGCTCTTTTTCGCCATGATCATCGGCGACGCGGGCTACGGCTGCCTGTTCCTGCTGACCGCCGCGGCCCTGACGGTGAAGAGCAAGAAGCCCTCCGATGCCGTGCAGCTTTTGTGGGTGCTCTCCATCGCCACCATCGTCTGGGGCGCGATGACCGGCACCTGGTTCGGGCTTGAGGGCGCGATGGACGTGCCGCTGCTCCGCTCGCTGGTCGTTCCGACCTTTGCGAACTACCCCGAGTATTTCAACGTCACCACCACCCAGCAGCAGAACAGCGTCATGAAATTCTGCTTCATCCTCGGCACCGTCCAGCTCTCGCTGGCGTGTGTGATGAACATCCGCCGCAAGACGCGGGAGAAGGACCTCAGCTGGGTCGCCGACCTCGGTTGGCTGTGCGCGATCTGCGCGCTGTACTTCGTGGTGCTCTACCTCGTCATCGGCGAGCAGGTGAACCTCACGCCCATTGCCGCGGTGGTCCTTCTCGGCTTCGTGCTGGTCGTGTGCTTCGGCGGTATGTCGCCGGACAAGACCTTCGCGCAGGGTCTCAAGGCGGGCCTTGGCAACGCCTTCACAGTGTTCCTCAACACCATCAGCGCCTTCGGCAACATCATGAGCTACATCCGACTGTTTGCCGTCGGCATGGCGTCGCTCGCTATCGCGCAGAGCTTTAACAACATGGCGCTCGGCTTCAAGGGGCCGCTGGTCGTCGTCGGCATCCTCATCATGCTCGTCGGTCACGGGCTGAACATCGTGATGGGCCTGCTGTCCGTGGTGGTCCATGGCGTGCGATTGAATCTGCTGGAATTCTCCGGTCAGCTTGGCATGGAGTGGACCGGCACCGCCTACGCACCGTTCAAAAAACTGGATAAGATCAGAAAATAATCAAAAAGAGGAGAAACGTATTATGAGCATTGAATTTATTGGTATGGCGTGTGCGCTGGGCCTGTCCGCCATGGGCAGCGCGTTCGGCGCGGGCTTCGCGGCGCAGGCGAGCGTCGGCGCGTGGAAGAAGTGCTACGCGAACGGCAAGCCCGCTCCCTTCATCATGGTCGCCTTCTCCGGCGCGCCCCTGACGCAGACCATCTACGGCTTCCTGCTGATGAACTTCATCCGCAGCGCCGTGGCCGCCGGCGCCGATCCCGCGCTCGCCATGTTTACGGGCATCTTCGCGGGTCTCGCCATCGGCCTGTCCGCGTTCTTCCAGGGCAAGGTCGCCGCGGCGAGTGCCGACGCGCTCGGCGAGACCGGCAAGGGCACGGCGAACTTCTTCATCGTCATCGGCATCATCGAAACGGTCGCGCTCTTCACGCTCGTCTTCAGCCTTCTGCTGTTACAGTAAGCGCAAGGAGAAATTTCATAGCGGCACAGCAAGGGAGCCGGAGGATGTCCGGCTCCCTTCTTGCAGCATTTTCTTCACGATACCGTCATTTTCCGCCAAAGGCGCAGGCTTTTCTGTCAAGCTCTGCAATGTCCCCCTCCCTTCATTTCATCATTAGCTGAGCGAATGATAAATATATCAAATCGATTCTTTTCTTATGCGTTTGTATCCCGTATAATACTAAGGCTGGCGTTTTGACGCAAACCGTATCTCTCATAGTACGGAGGAAATATTCAGGAGGCTATTATCATGGCGAATTGTGCGATCGTAGGCATCAACTGGGGCGACGAGGGCAAGGGCCGCATGGTCGACTATCTCACCGACCACTTCGACGTAGTCGTGCGCTATCAGGGCGGCGGCAACGCGGGCCACACCGTCGTGAACGATAAGGGCAAGTTCGCGCTGCACCTGCTGCCCAGCGGCATCTTCCGCGAGGGCGTGGTAAACATTCTCGGCAACGGCGTGGCGCTCGACTGCGAGAACCTGTATAACGAGATCGAGACCCTGCGCGCCGCAGGCGTGGCGATCACGCCGGAGAACCTGAAGGTCAGCGAGCGCGCCTCGCTGCTGCTGCCCTGGCACCGCGAGCTGGACACGCTTGAGGAAGCGCGGCTCAAGGACAAGAAGTACGGCTCCACCAAGCAGGGCATCGCGCCGTTCTATTCCGACAAGTATCAGAAGAAGACCGTGCTCGCCGGCGAGCTGCTCCACCCCGAGCACCTCAAGGCGCACCTTGCCGATCTGCTCGAGTGGAAAAATCTCACCCTCACCCGCGTCTACGGCGCGAAGGGCTTTACCATGGACGAGCTGACGGCGTGGATCGACGACTTCGGCGCGAAGATCAGGCCCTTTGTCGCCAACACCACGGCGTTCCTGCGCGAGGCGCAGGCAAACGGCAAGCGCATCCTCTTCGAGGCCCAGCTCGGCGCGCTGCGCGATCTGGACTACGGCATCTATCCCTACACCACCTCCTCCAACGCTATCGCCGCCTATGCGCCGGTCGGCTCGGGTCTGCCCACCGCAAAGCTCGGCGAGGTCGTGGGCGTGGTCAAGGCTTACTCCTCCTGCGTGGGCGAGGGGCCCTTCACCTGCGAGTGGTTCGGCGATGAAGCGGCAAAGCTGCGCGAGGCCGGTGCGGAGTTCGGCGCAAAGACCGGCCGTCCCCGCCGCGTCGGCCCCATCGACCTCGTGGCGACGCGCTACGGCGTGGAGATGCAGGGTGCGACGAGCATCGCCCTCACGAAGCTCGACGTGCTCAGCTACATGGACAAGATCCCTCTGTGCGCCCACTATGAGATCGACGGCGTGCAGACCGACGATTTCCCCTTCCCCATCCTCCTCGACCGCGCCAAGCCCGTCATGGAGTATATGCCCGGCTGGCAGTGTGACATCTCCGGCGCCCGCCGCTGGGAGGATCTGCCCGAGGCCGCGCGGCGCTATGTCGAATACGTGGAGCGCGCCATCGGCTGCCCCATCGGCTATGTGTCCGTAGGTCCCGAGAGAGAGAGCCTCATTCTCCGATAAGAAAAAATGGAACGGCAGCGCCGTTCCATTTTCTTTCGGGTGGACAAGCCGCGGATTTTTCGGTACAATAAAGTAAATCAGAAAAGAGGAACGAGCCATGAGCAAAGACGTTTACGAATCTCCCCTGTCGTCGCGCTACGCGTCGCCGTATATGCTGCACCTGTTCTCCGCCGATATGCGCTTTCAGACATGGCGGCGGCTGTGGACCGCGCTCGCCCGCGCGGAGCACGAGCTGGGGCTGCCCATCACCGCCGAGCAGGTCGCGGAGCTGGAAGCGCACATCACCGACATTGACTACGCCGTGGCCGAGCAGCGCGAGCGCGAGGTGCGCCACGATGTGATGGCGCACGTCTACGCCTACGGCAAGGCCGCGCCGTCCGCCGCCGGCATCATCCACCTCGGTGCGACGAGCTGCTACGTCACCGACAATGCCGACCTCATTCTCTACCGCGACGGCCTGCGCTATCTGCGCGGCGAGCTGCTCGGCGTGCTGGCAAATCTCGCCGCGTTTGCTCGCGAATACGCCGCGACGCCCACCCTCGGCTACACGCACTATCAGCCCGCACAGCCTGTGACCGTCGGCAAGCGCGCAGCGCTCTGGATGCAGGATTTTCTCAGCGATCTTGAGGAACTCGACCACATTCTCGCCACGCTGAAATTCCTCGGCTGCCGCGGCACGACCGGCACTGAGGCCAGCTTCATGGACCTCTTTGACGGCGACGGCGCAAAGATCGACGAGATGAACCGCCGCATCGCCGCAGAGTTCGGCTTCGACCGCTGCTTCTCCGTCTGCGGTCAGACCTACCCGCGCAAGACCGACAGCCGCATCCTGAACGTCCTCTCCTCCCTCGCGCAGAGCGCCTACCGCATGGCGAACGACATCCGTCTGCTTCAGCACGACCGGCAGGTCGAGGAGCCGTTCGAGAAAAACCAGATCGGCTCGTCCGCCATGGCCTACAAGCGCAACCCCATGCGCTGTGAGCGCATCTGCTCGCTCAGCCGCTATCTGATGGCCGACGCCGCCAACGCCCCCATGACCGCGAGCGTCCAGTGGCTCGAGCGCACGCTCGACGACTCCGCCAACCGCCGCATCGCCCTGCCCGAGGGCTTCCTCTGCGCGGACGCCGTGCTGCGCCTGTGCCAGAATGTCACCAACGGTCTGCACGTCAACAAGAAGATCGTTGACCGCACCATCCGCGAATACCTGCCCTTCCTCGCCACCGAGAACATCATGATGGAGGCCGTCAAGCGCGGCGGCGACCGGCAGGAGCTGCACGAGCGCATCCGGCAGCATTCCATGGCCGCGACCGCACGCATGAAGGAGGGCGAACGCTGCGACCTGCTCGACCGTCTCGCCGCCGATCCCGCCTTCGGCATGACCCGCGCGGAGCTCGACGCCGTCATGGCCCCCGCGCTCTACACCGGCCGCTGCGCGCAGCAGGTCGAGCGCTTTCTATCCGAGTGCGCGCCCCTGCTCGCGGATGCGCAAAGCGCCGACGGCGCGATCAGCCTGTAAACGCAGCAAGCCCTCCCGGCCGGGAGGGCTTGACTTTTGTGCGTGATATGGTACAATCGTATTGAGGGACGCTGTTGTATTGCGGCGGTTAGCCACTCCCTTGCGAAAGGGGGTGATGCAGATGGGAAACGGGCGCCGGGCGCGAGCCCTGCGTTTCGCGATATGCTTCATCGTGATCCTTGCGGTCATGATCTACATAGCCCCAAAAGCGTGTTGACCGCCCGGCTAGCACCCGAGCGGTCAACATAGATAAACCTGTGTTGATTTTTGAGGGCTAACTGCCGATACAGCAGCGTCCCTTGCTATCTTCATTATAATCCGGCGGGCGAAAATGTCAAGCCGGAAAATTTTTTTGCCCTCGTTGCACGCGGACGGACACCAAACCGGCGAATCACTCCTACAGGTGATTCGAGATATCTTCGCCGTAAGAAAAGATCATAAAACCGGCGGAAACCTCGGAATTTTACACGAAAAACTGAATCATACACCATCGGCCGCCCCGGCAGGGCGGCTTGAAAACAAACCTTGCCCTGATCGCAGGGCGTAAAAAACAGGAGGAAGCATGACAAAAACCACCAACTACCAGCTCAACCAATGGGCAAAGTCCGACCGCGTGATGATGGACGACTTCAACGCCGACAACGCCAAGATCGACGCCGCGCTCAAGGCCAACGCCGACGCCATCGCGGCGGAGACCACCGCCCGCATCGCGGGCGACATGCTCGTGAAGCTCAAAAAAATCACGGTCACATCGGAGATCGCACAGATCGATATGGACTTTTCCGACATCGACCTGCGCAGTTTCTCCAAGCTGATTATCCGCCCAGCGCTCGCCTGCACTGACAACGTGGACTATCGTCTGCGCTTCGGCAGCGGCGATGGAACCATTTTCCGCCACTACGTCAACCGCGAGTTTGCCAACTATGACTACGCCGCGGGCCTCGGCCCCACCGGGCGCGAGTACGCCGAGGTCGAGCTGTGCCCCGGCGACGGCTGCTACTACATCACCACCCGAAAGCTGACGAGCACCGGCGAGACCGTTACGGTCTGCACGACGAACGCTTCGAACTTCGGGGAGACCGGCCCCAACTCGCTCTCGCTGTATAAAACCTCGTCCGCGCAGTATTTCACAGCGGGCAGCAGTGTGACGT
>ENA-UEQY01002239-UEQY01002239.1-human-gut-metagenome-genome-assembly--contig:-NODE-2239-length-11009-cov-4.286773_pt1 | contig 11009 bp, 7 predicted proteins | sample MGYA00242949_ERZ507949 | MGnify/ENA primary metagenome ERZ507949 (study PRJEB26167, sample SAMN06115403) | human gut metagenome | host: Homo sapiens | place: China:Jiangsu | collected 2016-07-06... | reverse complement strand
AGCTGCAAGTACCTGAACTTCTCCCGGGGCAACTCCGATATGGAGCTGCTGGCCCGGCGGGTGATTCAGGAGCTGGAGGGTGATGAAGGACACAAGCATCTGGACGAGTACTCCGATTCCTCCACGGAGCGGGGTCAGTGCCTGCTCAAGTCCATCTGTGAAAAATTCGGTTTTGATTCTCTCGGTTATCAGTCTTTGGACGGCGTGCTGGAAGCCATCGGCATCGACCGGGATAAGGTCTGTACCTACTGCTGGAACGGAAAGGAATGATCGACATGGAAAAATCTCACTCCGCCGCCTATGCGGCAGCCGGTGTGGACATCACTGCCGGTTACAAGGGCGTTAAGCTGATGAGCGCGGACGTCAAGCGCACCCACATCCCCGGCGTAGTTTCTGACATTGGCGGCTTCGGCGGCCTGTTTGCCCCCGATCTGACCGGTATGACGGAGCCGGTGCTGGTCTCCGGCACCGACGGTGTGGGCACCAAGCTGCGTCTGGCTGAGCTGCTGAACAAGCACGACACCATCGGCATCGACTGCGTGGCCATGTGCGTGAACGACGTGATCTGCTGCGGCGCGAAGCCCCTGTTTTTCCTGGATTACATTGCCATCGGCAAGAACGTGCCGGAAAAGGTGGCAGCCATCGTCTCCGGCGTGGCGGAGGGCTGTGTCCAGGCCGGCTGCGCTCTCATCGGCGGTGAGACCGCCGAACACCCCGGCATGATGGCCGCCGATGACTACGATCTGGCAGGCTTCACCGTGGGCGTGGTGGATAAGCCCAAGGTCATCGACTCCGGCCGCATGGCGGCGGGCGATGTGGTGCTGGCTCTGCCCTCCTCCGGCTTCCACTCCAACGGTTACTCTCTGGTCCGCAAGGTGTTCGACGTGGAGAACGCCGATCTGGGCCGGTATGATGATGAACTGGGTGAGACTCTGGGCGAGGCCCTGCTCCGTCCCACCGTCATCTATGTCAAGCCCGTCCTCCGCTGCATCGAGGCCGCAGACGTGAAGGGCGTCAGCCACATCACCGGCGGCGGCTTCTATGAGAATGTCCCCCGCTGCATCCCCGACGGCCTGTGCGCCAAGATCGACAAGGCCGCTATCAAAACACCCGCCATTTTCCGTCTGCTCCAGAAAAAGGGCAGCATCGACGAGCACGATATGTTCAACACCTTCAATATGGGCGTGGGCATGGCGGTGATCGTCAGCCCCGAGACCGCCGACGCGGCCCTCTCCGCTCTGAAGGCCGAGGGGATCGACGCCTATGTCTGCGGTGAGATCGTTGCCGGCGAAGAAAAAGTTGTTTTGTGCTGAGTGAAACCGCTCCCGGTACGCACTGTCCCGCTTTTCCGCGGTATCCTGACGTATACTGCTCCGGTGCGCTGAAAGGAATCGGCGCATCGGCGGCAAAGGAGAAATCATGACTATGAAAAAAGCGAAGATCGCCGTGCTGGTCTCCGGCGGCGGCACAAATTTACAGGCACTGCTGGACGCGCAGGCGGCGGGACTGCTGCCCCATGGTAAGATCGCGCTGGTGGTCTCCTCCAACGAGGGCGCCTACGCCCTGACCCGGGCGGCCAACGCCGGCGTTCCCGCCGAGACGGTCTCCCCCAAGCGCTGCGGCGGTCAGGCGGCCTTTGAGTCCGCCCTGTCCGACCTGCTGGCGGCGCATGAGATCGACCTCATTGTTCTGGCCGGCTTCCTCACCATCCTCAGTGCGGACTTTACCGCCCGCTGGCCCTCCCGCATCCTGAATGTGCATCCCTCTCTGATTCCCGCCTTCTGCGGCAAGGGGATGTACGGTCTGAAGGTCCACGAGGCCGCTCTGGCCAAGGGCGTGAAGGTCACGGGAGCCACGGTGCATTTTGTCAATGAGATCCCGGACGGCGGAGAGATCCTGCTGCAAAAAGCTGTGGAGGTCTTGCCGGACGACACCCCCGAAACCCTTCAGCGCCGGGTCATGGAGCAGGCCGAATGGCTGCTTCTGCCTCGGGCAGCGGAGCTGGTCTCGGAACAAATCGTAAAGGAGAAGAGCAATGCTTGATTTTCTGACCCTTCTGCAGGAGAATCCCTACCCCGGCCGGGGCATCCTTGTAAGCCGGGACCTCGTTTACTATTTCATCATGGGCCGCAGCGCCAACAGCCGCAACCGGATCTTCGTGAAAACGGAGGACGGCATCCGCACCGAGGCTCATGATCCCGCCAAGCTGGAGGATCCCAGCCTCATCATCTATCATCCCGTCCGGACCATGGGCGACGCGCTGGTGGTCACCAACGGCGACCAGACGGACACCATCTGCCAGCACGGCGATTTCCGCAAGGGTCTGATGACCCGGGAATACGAGCCGGACGAGCCCAACTGGACCCCCCGCATCTCCGCCATTCTGAATGCCGACGGCTCTTTTGAGATGTCCATTCTGAAGCACAAGAACGGCCGCTGCCTGCGGGAATTCTTCTGCTATGAGGGCTGCGACGAGAATCAGGGCTATTTCATCAGCACCTATCAGGGCGACGGAAATCCTCTGCCCACCTTTGCCGGTGAGCCTCTGGAGGTCACCGTTCCCAAGCCGGAGGAGGTCTGGGCCGCTCTGAACGGAGACAACAAGGTGTCCCTCTATACCAACGTGAACGGCGAGGTGCGCCTGTTCAACAAAAATCTGGGAGATTAAGGAGAAGGTGCCGAAATGAACGAGTTGGAACTGAAATATGGCTGCAATCCCAACCAGAAGCCGTCCAAGGTCTTTATGCAGGACGGCTCTGACCTGCCCTTTACCGTTTTGAACGGAAAGCCCGGCTATATCAACCTGCTGGATGCGCTGAACTCCTGGCAGCTGGTGAAGGAATTGAAGGCCGCCACCGGCCTGCCCGCCGCCGCCAGCTTCAAGCACGTCTCCCCCGCCGGTGCCGCCGTGGGACGGCCCCTGAGCGAGGTGGACCGGAAGATCTACTTCGTGGATGACGCCGCCGAGCTCTCCCCCATCGCCTGCGCTTATATCCGCGCCCGGGGCGCTGACCGCCTGTGCTCCTACGGTGACTGGGCCGCTCTCTCCGACGTCTGCGACGCCGCCACCGCCCAGTACCTCAAGGGCGAGGTATCCGACGGCATCATCGCCCCCGGCTATACCGACGAGGCGCTGGAAATTCTGAAAACCAAGAAGAAGGGCGGCTACAACGTGGTCCAAATCAACGCGGACTACGTTCCCGCCGCCGTGGAGCACAAGGATGTGTTCGGCGTCACCTTCGAGCAGGGCCGCAATAACCTTGTGATCGACAAGGAGATGCTGACCAACATCGTCTCTGAAAACAAGGAGCTTCCGGAGGCTGCCAAGATTGACATGATCGTGGCCCTCATCACTCTGAAATACACCCAGTCCAACTCCGTCTGCTATGTGAAGGACGGTCAGGCCATCGGCGTGGGCGCAGGCCAGCAGAGCCGCATCCACTGCACCCGTCTGGCTGGTCAGAAGGCGGACAACTGGTATCTGCGCCAGCATCCCAAGGTGCTGGGTCTGCAATTTGTGGACAACATCCGCCGCCCTGACCGGGACAACGCCATCGACATCTACACCTCCGACGAGTATGAGGACGTGCTGGCCGACGGTGTGTGGCAGAACACCTTCAAGGTCCGCCCCGAGGTCCTGACCCCGGAGGAAAAGAAGGCTTGGATCGCCACGCAGGCCGGCGTCACTGTTGGCAGCGATGCCTTCTTCCCCTTCGGTGACAACGTGGAGCGGGCCAGAAAGTCCGGCGTTGCCTACATCGCCGAGCCCGGCGGCTCCATCCGGGATGACCATGTCATCGCCACCGCCGACAAATACGGCATGGTGCTGGCCTTCACCGGCGCGCGGCTGTTCCATCACTAAGCCGCCGCACAAGTCAAAGCTTCCGCGTCCACACAGACGCAAACGCAGATCCGTTCCGCTGCCCCGCATGTTCCTCCGTAAACGCTTTTCCGATTTACGGGAGACGTCTGCGGGGCAGCAGCTAAAAATCATTCAGGGAGGGAACCATGAACCTTCTGGTTATCGGCGGCGGCGGCCGTGAGCACGCCATCGTCAAAAAATTGAAAGAGAATCCCGCTGTGGAGACGATCTACTGCGCTCCCGGCAACGGCGGCATCGCCGCTGACGCTGTGTGCGTCCCGGAGATCGGCGCGAAGGATATTTCCGCGCAGGTGGACTTTGCCAAGACCCACAGCATTGACTTCGCCGTAGTTGCGCCGGACGATCCGCTGGTGCTGGGTGCGGTGGACGCGCTGGAGGCCGCCGGGATCCCCTGCTTCGGCCCGGAGGCGAAGGCCGCCATCATTGAGGGCAGCAAGGTCTTTTCCAAGGACCTGATGAAAAAATACGGGATCCCCACGGCGGAGTATCAGGTGTTTACCGATGCTGCCGCCGCGATAGACTATGTGAAGTCCTGCGCCCTGCCCGTGGTGGTCAAGGCCGACGGTCTGGCTCTGGGCAAGGGTGTGCTCATCGCTGAGACCCGGGAGGACGCCGTGGCCGCCGTGGAATCCATCATGCTGGACCGCGCCTTCGGCGACAGCGGAAATCAGGTGGTCATTGAGGAATTCCTCACCGGCCCGGAGGTCTCCGTGCTGGCCTTTACCGACGGCAAGACCGTGGTTCCCATGGTATCCTCCATGGACCACAAGCGGGCCCATGACCATGACGAGGGTCTGAATACCGGCGGCATGGGCACCGTGGCCCCCAACCCCTACTACACCGAAGACATGGCCCGCGTGTGCATGGAGACCATTTTCCTGCCCACCATGGAGGCCATGAACGCGGAAAACCGCACCTTCCGGGGCTGCCTCTACTTCGGACTGATGCTGACGCCGAAGGGCCCCAAGGTCATTGAGTACAACTGCCGCTTTGGCGATCCGGAGACGCAGGTGGTCCTGCCCCTTCTGGAAAGCGACCTGCTGACGATCATGCAGGCCTGCCGGAACGGAACGCTGGCAGAAACTGAGGTGAAGTTCTCCGACGGTGCCGCCTGCTGTGTCATCATGGCGTCCAGCGGCTATCCGGAGCACTATGAAAAGGGCTTCGCCATCACCATGCCCGCCGAGACCGCCGCCCACACCTATGTGGCCGGAGCGAAGCGGGAGGAGGACCGTCTGCTGACCAGCGGCGGCCGGGTGCTGGGCGTTACCGCCACGGCGGCGGATTTGAAAAGCGCCATTGAAAAAGCCTACGAGCGGGTGGAGAGCGTTCATTTCGACAATGCCTTCTACCGTCACGATATCGGCCAGCGCGCCCTGAAAGCGCTGGAACACTGAAGGGAGCAAGGGCAGGCATGGTTTACAGAGTATACGTAGAAAAGAAAGAAGCGCTGGCCAACGAAGCCCGCGCTCTGTTGGAGGACCTGCGGGCATTTCTGGGTATTCAGTCCCTGACAGGTCTGCGGCTGTTCAACCGCTATGATTTGGAGGGCATCAGCCGGGAGCTGTTCGACTACGCCGTTCAAACGGTGCTGTCCGAGCCCCAGTTGGACACGGTGACGAGTGAAGTGCCTCAGGGAGACACGGTGTTCGCCGTGGAGTATCTGCCCGGCCAGTATGACCAGCGGGCGGACTCCGCCGCCCAGTGCATCCAGATCTTATCCCAAGGCGAGCGGCCCACGGTCCGCACCGCCCGGGTATACGTCCTGGAGGGTGAGCTGACGGCGGAGCAGGTCGAGGCTGTCAAGAAGTATGTCATCAACCCGGTGGAGAGCCGGGAGGCGTCTCTGGAGCTGCCGGAGACCCTGCGGATGGAATACGATATTCCTACCACCGTCCGGACCGTGGAGGGCTTCACCTCCATGGACGCTGCCGCGCTGGACGCTCTGCGGGACGAGCTGGGTCTTGCCATGGATCTGGACGATCTGAAATTTTTGCAGGGCTATTTCCGGGACGACGAGGGGCGGGACCCCACCATCACCGAGATCCGGGTGGTGGACACCTATTGGTCCGACCACTGCCGCCACACCACCTTCTCCACCCACATCGACCATGTAGAGATCCACGACGCGGCCATTCAGGCCGCCTACGAGCGGTATCTGGCCGCACGGGTGGAAGTCTACGGCGAGGAAAAGGCCGCCAAGCGGCCTCAGACCCTGATGGACATTGCCACCATCGGCGCAAAGGTCCTGAAAAAGCGGGGCCTGCTGCCGGAACTGGACGAGAGTGAGGAGATCAACGCCTGCTCCATCCACGTCACCGCCACGGTGGACGGCGAGGCCCAGGACTGGCTGCTGATGTTCAAAAACGAGACCCACAACCACCCCACGGAGATCGAGCCCTTCGGCGGCGCGGCCACCTGCATCGGCGGCTGCATCCGGGACCCCCTGTCCGGCCGTGCCTACGTCCATCAGGCCATGCGGGTGACCGGCGCGGGAGACCCCCGTGCCTCTCTGGACCAGACCCTCTCCGGCAAGCTGCCTCAGCGGAAGCTGTGCCAGACCGCCGCGGCGGGCTATTCCTCCTACGGCAACCAGATCGGCCTTGCCACCGGCCATGTGGCGGAGCTGTACCACGAGGGCTACATCGCCAAGCGTCTGGAATGCGGCGCGGTGGTTGCGGCGGCTCCCGCCTATAACGTCCGCCGTGAGTGTCCCGCCCCCGGAGATGTGGTCATTCTGCTGGGCGGCCGCACCGGACGGGACGGCATCGGCGGCGCAACTGGTTCTTCCAAGAGCCACAACCTGAAATCCCTTTCCACCATGGCCTCCGAGGTCCAGAAGGGCAACGCCCCCGAGGAGCGCAAGATCCAGCGGTTGTTCCGGGACAGCGCCGTGACCCGCCTCATCAAGCGGTGCAATGACTTTGGCGCCGGCGGCGTCAGCGTTGCCATCGGCGAGCTGGCGGACGGCCTGCGGATCGATCTGGACGCCGTTCGCAAGAAGTATGACGGTCTGGACGGCACGGAGCTGGCTATCTCCGAATCTCAGGAGCGCATGGCCGTGGTGGTGGCCCCCGAAGATGTGGATACCTTCATCGCCGCCGCCGAATCGGAAAATCTGGAAGCCTACTGGGTGGCTGTGGTCACCGAGGAGGCCCGGATGGTCATGGAATGGAACGGCACGGTCATCGCCGACCTGAGCCGTGACTTCCTGAACACCAACGGCGCTGTGAAGCACGCCGGGGTCCGTGTGGCAGAGAAGGACCGCACTGAGCTTGCAACGCCCCGGTTCCAGTCCCTCCGGGAGATGGCCTCCAGCCTGAAATGCGCCTCCCGCCGCGGCCTTGTGGAGCGGTTTGACAGCACCATCGGTGCCGGTTCCATCCTCATGCCCTTCGGTGGCAGAACGCAGCGCACCCCGGCGCAGGCCATGGCCGCCGTGTTCCCCGTCCTGCCCGGTCAGGAAACGGATCAGGCCAGTGTCATGGCCTGGGGCTGCGACCCGGAGCAGACCTGCACTGACCCCTACACCGGGGCCTACAACGCAGTCTACACCTCTATGGCCAAGCTGGTGGCCGCCGGTGCGGACTATAAAAAAGTTTATCTCTCCTTCCAGGAGTTCTTTGAGAAGCTCCGCAATGAGCCGGAGCGCTGGGGCAAACCCTTCTCTGCTCTGCTGGGCACTGTGGACGCGCAGCTGGAGCTGGGCGCCGCCGCCATTGGCGGTAAAGACTCCATGTCCGGCACCTTCCTGGATCTGGACGTACCGCCCACGCTGATCTCTTTCGCCATTGCGCCGCTGAAAACCGGCGAGGTGCTTTCTCCTGAGTTCAAAGAAGCGGGCCATCCCGTTTACCTGTTCTCCGGTACGGACGCGGATAGCGTCAAGGCGGCATGGGAGCGGCTGCATGCTCTGGCGCTGGCCGGCAAGGTCCGGGCGGCGTGGGCCGTGGAAAACGGTCTTGCCGAGGCCGTGATGAAGATGTCCTTCGGCAATGAGATCGGCTTCACCGCAGAAAACGCCGACTTGGACTGGAATACCCTGTGTCCCGGTGCCATCGTGGCGGAACTGACCGAGGACACGGCGAAGGCCGTCCGTCTGGGCGTCACCACCGCCGAGCCGGTGGTGCGGATCGCCGATGACAGCGCCCCCATTTCCGAGCTGCTGGCTTTGAACGAGGGCGTTCTGGAATCCGTCTATCCCAGCCGCACCGCCGCCGATCCGGCGGAGGTCCCCGTGCTCTCCGCCCCCGCCGCTCCCCGGACGGCTCCCAAGGCCGGCGTGGCGGTCCCCAAGGTGCTGATCCCCGTATTCCCCGGTACCAACTGCGAATACGACTCCGCCCGTGCCGTTCAGCGGGCCGGATTGGAACCTGAGATCCTGGTGCTGAACAACCAGTCCGCTCAGGGCGTGGCCGACTCCATCAGCCGCTTCGCCAAGGCAGCCCGGAACAGCCAGATCATCTTTGTCCCCGGCGGTTTCTCCGGCGGCGACGAGCCGGACGGCTCCGCCAAATTCATCACCGCTTTCTTCCGCAACCCGGAGGTGCGGGACGCCACCATGGACCTGCTGAAAAACCGGGACGGCCTGATGCTAGGCATCTGCAACGGTTTCCAGGCGCTCATCAAGCTGGGTCTGGTGCCCTACGGTGAGATCATCGACACCGACGAGACCTGCCCCACCCTGACCTTCAACACCATCAGCCGCCACCAGTCTCGTCTGGTGCGGACCCGCATCGCTTCCAACCGCTCTCCGTGGCTGGCAGGGACGCAGGTGGGCGATATTTACACCGTCCCCATCTCCCACGGCGAGGGCCGGTTCCTGTGCAGTGAGGAGCTGGTTCGGAAGCTGGCTGACAACGGCCAGATCGTCACTCAGTATGTGGACGAGCACGGTGTCCCCGGCATGGACGTGGACGTAAACCCCAACGGTTCCATCTGGGCTGTGGAGGGCATCATGTCTCCCGATGGCCGGGTGCTGGGCAAGATGGGCCACTCCGAGCGTGTGGCCGACGGCCTTTACAAAAACGTGGACGGCTGCTATGATATGAAGCTGTTCCAGTCTGCGAAGAAGTATTTTGACATTTGAGAACGGGAGGACACGGATCATGTTGACTGATATTGAGATCGCCCAGCAGTGCCGGATGCGCCCCATCACGGAGATCGCCGCCACCGCGGGGATCGACGAGGAATATCTGGAGCAGTATGGCCGCTACAAGGCCAAGATCGATCACCGTCTGCTGAAGGATCGGGCCGACCGGCCTGACGGCAAGCTGATCCTGGTGACCGCCATCAACCCTACCCCGGCAGGCGAGGGCAAGACCACCACCTCCGTGGGTCTGGCCGACGGTCTGCGGAAGCTGGGCAAAAACGCCGTGGCCGCTCTGCGGGAGCCGTCTCTCGGTCCCGTGTTCGGCGTCAAGGGCGGCGCTGCCGGCGGCGGCTACGCTCAGGTGGTCCCCATGGAGGACATCAACCTCCACTTCACCGGCGATTTCCACGCCATCGGCGCGGCCAACAACCTGCTGGCCGCCATGCTGGATAACCACATTCAGCAGGGCAACGCTCTGGGCATTGACGTAAAGCAGATCACCTGGAAGCGCTGCGTGGATATGAATGACCGCCAGCTCCGCCACATCATTGACGGCATCGGCGGCAAAATGCAGGGCGTTCCCCGGGAGGACGGCTTTGACATCACCGTGGCCAGCGAGGTCATGGCGGTGCTGTGTCTCGCCAGCGGCATCACCGATCTGAAAGAACGGCTGGGCCGGATGATCGTGGCCTACACCTATGACGGCAAGCCCGTCACCGCCCATGACCTGAAAGCCGAAGGCGCTATGACCGCCCTGCTGAAGGACGCTCTGAAGCCCAATCTGGTGCAGACACTGGAGGGTACGCCCACGCTGATCCACGGCGGTCCCTTCGCCAACATCGCCCACGGCTGCAACTCCGTCACCGCCACCCGCATGGCCCTGAAGCTGGGCGATTACGCTGTGACCGAGGCTGGCTTCGGCGCAGATCTTGGCGCAGAAAAATTCCTGGACATCAAGTGCCGTCTGGCGGGCCTGCGGCCCAGTGCCGTGGTGGTGGTAGCCACTGTCCGGGCACTGAAAAGCCACGGCGGCGTGCCCAAGGCCGAGCTGAACCACGAGAATCTGGACGCGCTGGAAAAGGGCCTGCCCAATCTGCTCCATCACGTAGACACCATCCGCAACACCTTCCACCTGCCCTGCGTGGTGGCGGTCAACGCCTTCCCCACCGACACGGAAGCCGAGCTGCGGCTGGTGGAGGACAAGTGCCGGGAGCTGGGCGTCCGCGCTGTGCTGTCCGAGGTCTGGGCCAAGGGCGGCGAGGGCGGCAAGGCCCTGGCTGCCGAAGTGGTACGCCTGTGCGAGGAGCCCTGCCCGGAGCAGCCCACCCCGGAGGAGTTCACCTTCGCCTATCCCGACAACACCTCTCTCATCTATAAGCTCAACGCCATTGTAAACCGGGTCTACGGCGGCGCGCAGGCCGTCCTGACCCCCGCCGCCCAGAAGCAGGCCCAGCAGCTCTTTGATCTGGGCTTCGGCGATCTGCCGGTGTGCATGGCAAAGACCCAGTATTCCCTGTCCGACGATCCCACTCTGCTGGGTGCGCCCGAGGGCTTCACCGTCACCGTGCGGAACCTGAAGGTCAGCGCCGGCGCCGGGTTCATCGTAGCCCTCACGGGTGACATCATGACCATGCCGGGCCTCCCCAAGGTCCCTGCTGCCGAAAAGATCGACGTGGACGAGGATGGAAAAATCACCGGATTGTTCTGAGGCATGGTCATGCCGCCGCAAATGCGGCGTACAAGCGTTTCGCAAAGTGAAACCTTGAAATTGCCCAGATTCATTTCGGGCAATTTGAGTGAAATCGAGGGGCCCCGTGGGACCTGCCCCATGGGGAAACATCCAAAGCAAAGCATCACGCAAGCGTTGCAAAGCAGCGGGCCAAGCAGCAAGAATAAATGCAGAAAAGGCGGGCGCATCTGAACCGATGCGCTCGCCTTTGTCCGCTTTTATATGCAAAAGGCGCAGCCTATTCAGGCTGCGTCAAGGGTTCTTCGTATGCTATATCTGCTCTCTGTCTGCTTTTACCGGAATCG
>ENA-UEQY01002201-UEQY01002201.1-human-gut-metagenome-genome-assembly--contig:-NODE-2201-length-11146-cov-5.990514_pt1 | contig 11146 bp, 13 predicted proteins | sample MGYA00242949_ERZ507949 | MGnify/ENA primary metagenome ERZ507949 (study PRJEB26167, sample SAMN06115403) | human gut metagenome | host: Homo sapiens | place: China:Jiangsu | collected 2016-07-06... | reverse complement strand
GTTGATGATAACGATAGCCTTTGTCTTGTCTGTTATCTTCTTTTCCATGTCCTCCAGGTCAGGATACCATTCGGAGCTTTCATCACAAATATAGTGAACGGCAGTACCGCCTGCAAGAGTAACGGAAGCTGTCCACAGCGGATAGTCAGGGGCAGGAACAAGGACCTCGTCGCCGTTGTTGAGAAGACCCTGCATTACCATTGTGATAAGCTCGGAAACACCGTTTCCGGTGTATATATCGTTAAGGCTCTCTACAGGTATGCCCTTAAAGTGTGCATAATCATAAATAGCCTGTCTTGCTTCTGTTATACCCTTTGAGTCGGAATAGCCCTGAGCGTTTCTCAGATTGTCTGTCATTGCCTGTATTATCTCGTCAGGGGCATTGAATGCGAACGGAGCAGGGTTTCCGATATTGAGCTTGAATATCTTCTCTCCCTTTGCTATCATTTCATTTGCTTCGTCCATAACAGGACCTCTTATATCATAACACACGTTATCAAGCTTGCTTGATTTTGAAAAAGTTCTCATTTTATAAAGCTTCCTTTCGCTTTTTGGTTTTCTTTTTATCTTTACTCTTGGACTGCACTGCCGTATCGTTGGCATTCACAACCGGCACCCACTGGCGCAGCAGCTCGGTACAGGCCGCCGCATAGCTGCCGGCACTGCCGAAGCCGCCCGCATACGCATCCTGATTGTAAACAGTGAGGATCTCGATGTCATCATAGTAAATAGTGGCACTGCCGCCGTTATCATAGACGATAAAGCGATATGGATCGATATGGCCCTTATCACGTTCACGCACGCAGTATAAACCGCCGGCAAGCATATAAGCGCGATATTCCGGGCGGTCATTACCGACAGTCTGCGTGATATTAAACCCCCAGTCACCTTCATGCACTCTGGCTGTATTATCTTCGTTAAGAGTTATTTCCGGATGTACTTTAAGCGCTTTGATCTGCTTCATAACACGTTTCAAACGTTCTTCCGGTTCGGGATGGCTCGAAAAAATACCATAGCCTGGATTACCCTGTTCCTTCGCCAGGTCTTCCAGCTTGTTGATCGTCAGCACGACACTGTAAGGATTGTAACCGGCTGCTACACACAGATTAAAACCGCCCTTATCTGCGCCGCGTTCGTCGGTACGGCTGTAACCGGCCGCTAAAGCCTGCGTCGCCAGTCCCGCTATGCCTAAATCACCTTTGGTAACGATAGCAAAAGCCAAAGTCGTTAAAAGCTGTTTTTCTATTTGATGCACAGTGTGCTTTTTGACAACGTGTGTGATCTCGTGACCTAATACGCCAGCTAATTCTGCATCGGACGGCATATAATCGATTAGTCCCTTGAATACATAAATGAAACCGCCGGGGCAGGCCAGCGCATTTACTTCGTCACTGTTCAGCACCTTAAAGCTGTATTCCAGATCCTGCCGTTCGCTGACCTTGACCAGGCTCTGACCGATCCGGTTGACACGTTCCTGCAAGGCATAATCCTGCACGATACCGTATTTAGCTTCCAGCTGCATCGCCGTCTGCCGGCCCATCTCTATTTCCTGTTCCTTGCTGATCAGCCCCGCTTCTGCCGGCGGCGTCATCCCCAGGCTGCAGCAGAATACAAAGACTATTGCTAAAATAAAGCGTTTCATCTTTTCACACCCCTTGTTTTAACGTAAACTGTCAAATCGCACCAGTTTCTTTCAACTTCATAATCTCTGGCTCCGTATAACCCAGTTCAGTCAGCACATCAGCCGTATGTTCTCCTAAAAGCGGCGCCCGGCGTTCGATGCTGCCCGGCATATCCGACAAACGGATCGCCGGTTTGACATACTGCAAAGTGCCGATATCCTCCTGTTTTTGCGCCAGCATTTCTGACTGCTGTGTCAGCTCGCTGTTTAAGGCTTCCTCCAGCGAACAGACCGGCGTCACGCAGAATTCTTCCTCACCGATCAACGCCAGCCATTCGGCCTGCGTTTTGGTCTGGAATACTGCTGTCAAACGCTCCTGAAGCTCATTACCATGTTCAAAATCATGCTGACGCTCGATCAGCTCTTCACAACCCAGGATTTCACACAAACGCCGCCAGAATTTAGGTTCGATCGTCCCCACGCTCAAATAACGGCCGTCCTGCGTCCGGTAAATATTATAATAATGTGCCGTGCGCCCGAAAGGCTGACAACCTGTAGCCTTACAGCCCCACAAGCTGCTGATGCCGGTTGTCTGCAAACTCAGTGAAGTATTATATAAATTGATATCTACAGCCTGACCTTCCCCGGTACGTTCGCGCGCCAGCAAAGCCAGCAGAATACCGCTGACAGCGTTCATACTGCTGCCCAGCGCCGCAATCTGTACCTCTGAAACGCAGGCACTGCCAACGTCATCCAGTGAATTCAGACCTGCAAGTCCGATCACATTCAGGTCATGGGCCGGTTTATGACGGTAACTGCCAGTCTGCCCAAAGCCGGTGATCGAACAATAGACCAGCTGCGGGTTGATTTCCCTGACAGTTGCGTAATCCAAGCCATAACGCGCCAGATAACCCGGCCGGAAGCCTTCTAAAAATACATCTGCTTCTGACAGAAGACGTAATAAAAGCTTACGTCCGCCTTCAGTTTTTATATCGGCCGTAATGCCGCGTTTATTACGGTTAAGCGCCAAATGCCAATAGCTCATACCTGGCAGCGCTTCCGGAAAAAATCTGCGTGTATCGTCGCCTGCAGGCGTTTCCACTTTGATAACATCGGCGCCGAAATCTCCCAATACCATACCGCAGTACTGTCCCGGCAGCCATTTAGAAAAATCTATCACCTTGATACCGGTCAAAGCCTTCATTCTTCTGACCCCCAATATTTTAACTGCAAAATATCCTCTGAAAATATACTTTATAATATTCTACATTTTTTACTGTTTCCCTTTAATTTATTTGCTGTGAAATGCTATAATAAGTTATAGAAGTTGTCTGAAGAGGTGTCATTACATGAAGATCCATAAACTCACTTTAGCGGCGCTGCTGGTTGCCATCGGCACCCTGAGCGCGCATCTTATTTATATACCGGCCGGCATTTCCAAATGCTTTCCCGTGCAGCATGCCATCAACGTGCTGGGAGCGGTTATTTTAGGCCCCGGCTATGCGACAGCAGTGGCCTTTGTCATTTCCTGCCTGCGCAATATGTTCGGTACCGGATCATTGCTGGCTTTTCCCGGCAGTATGATCGGTGCCTGTCTGGCCGGACTTTGCTATAGCAGGTTCGGCTCTGTCAAAGCGGCTATGGCCGGCGAGATTTTCGGCACCGGTATTTTAGGCGGACTGACTGCCTGGGTCATCGCCCGTTTCTTCTTGAACAGCGCGGCAGCAGCCTGGTTCTTTATCCCGCCGTTCCTGATCAGCACTGTCGGCGGCAGTATCATCGCCGGACTGATCATTAAAAGCGGTATCCTTGCTTACGCTCTGCCAAATCTTTTTGCTAATAAAGGAAATAAATCAAATTTATGAATATTGATACCATGCTTTCACAAATTTTATATTGCCTGAGCGGCTTCCTTTTCGGTATTTTCGCCTCACGCTACAGCGTCATCAGCTGGCGCACTCTGGCCAGCCGGCCGCCGCTGCTGCAGTGCGCGCCCTACGTGCTGTTTATCATCGCAGCTTTTACGCTGTTTCCCTTCTGGCTGATTACCCGTACCGAAGCCGGCGGTTTTATTTATTATGCGACGCTGCTGTTCTTTTTCACAAAGGGCTACCGCGCTGATAAGAAAGGATGAGCCCCAACATGAGCGAAAATAAAACTAACAATACTGTGATCTGCGATTCCTGCGGACACAGCGCCAGAATCCACCCTCAGCTGGCCGATAAATATGTACAGCCGATGGCGGAAATATTCAAGGTTTTAGGTGACCCGACCCGCATTAAAATTTTAGAACTGCTGTCCCACGAGGATATGTGCGTCAGTAATATCGCCGAAATGCTGGATATGACCCATTCCGCTATTTCTCATCAGCTTCGGCAGCTGCGTCATGCTCAGCTGGTCAAGTTTTCCAAGTCCGGCAAAGAAGTCATTTATTCGCTGGACGACGAACACGTCCTGACGCTGTTTGCCCAGGCGCTGGATCATGTCAAACATAAGGTTTAAGCATTCCGCACATAAAAACGGAGCCTGCTGTGCAGACTCCGTTTTTTTATTTTTACAGCTGCAGAAAATAACGATAGACAGCATCGCTGTCTGTCAATTCCGGGTGAAAACTGGTCGCCAGCAGCTTTCCTTGCCGGGCAGCTATGATATGCCCTGCATACTCCCCCAAAATTTCTGTCTGTTCGCCAACCTTTTCTATCCACGGAGCTCTGATAAATACAAGTGGCAGCGGTTCTGCCCCCAAAGCAGGCAGCAACTGCCTGCAGCTGAAACTGTCGAGCTGACTGCCATACGCATTACGACGCACGGTAATATCCATCACCCCTAAATGCGGCTGTTCACCGACAATATTTTTTGCCAGCAGAATCAGCCCCGCACAGGTCCCCCAGACAGGCAGCCCCTCTTTCACCCTCCGTTTTAAAAGCTCAGACAGTCCCGTTCGCTGTAAAAGTCTGCTGATAGCAGTGCTTTCACCACCGGGAAGTATCAATCTGTCCACCTGCTCTAAATCAGCAGCCGTTTTTACGGCAACCGGCAAAACCTCCGTCAGCTGCGCCAGTTTAGTCAGATGCTCAGAAAATGACCCCTGCAGTGCCAGTACGCCTACACTCTGCATTACCAGCCACGCTCCGCAAAGGTTTGTTCCGCCGGTATAGTTTTGATATCGATACCGCTCATGGCCTCGCCCAGATCTTCTGATACTTCGGCTACGATTTTAGGATCGTTATAATAGCTGGTCGCCAGTACGATCGCCTTGGCGCGCTTAGCCGGATCGCCGCTGCGGAAAATACCTGACCCGACAAAAACACCTTCGCTGCCAAGCTTCATCATCAGGGCCGCATCTGCAGGCGTAGCAATACCGCCGGCGGCAAAATTAACTACCGGCAGCCTGCCGCCCGCAGCGACTTCTGCCACCAGTTCATACGGCGCTCCCTGTTCTTTGGCAAAGCTCATCCATTCCTCCCGCGGCAGATTCTGTAGCAATCTTATCTGTCCCATCATCGTCCGCATATGCCGCACTGCTTCTACCACATTGCCGGTACCAGCCTCTCCCTTCGTGCGGATCATTGCCGCTCCCTCACCGATACGGCGCAGTGCTTCGCCCAGATTGCGGGCACCGCAGACAAAAGGGATCTTAAAAGCATGCTTGTCGAGATGATATAAATCATCGGCCGGTGTCAGAACTTCACTTTCATCGATATAATCTATTCCCAGCGCCTCCAAAATCTCCGCTTCCACAATGTGACCGATCCTGACCTTGGCCATTACCGGAATCGATACGGCGCTTTTGATCTCTTTAATAAGCTTCGGGTCGCTCATTCTGGCAACGCCGCCATCCCTGCGAATATCAGAAGGCACACGTTCCAACGCCATAACAGCTACTGCGCCTGCAGCTTCGGCAATTTCGGCCTCTTGGGCATTGGTGACATCCATGATTACGCCGCCTTTGAGCATCTGTGCTAAATTACGATTTAAAATTTGTCTATCTGTCATCTTTATTCCTCCTAAAAACTTACTTTCGTTAACGACAGTTTTTATGATACAATAATTCTGTACAGTAATAAATAGCCAGAAACTATTTTTCTAAAGGGGACAGTTTTATGCTTTTGACTAATCTTAAACTTGACAAACAGACCGAAACGCCTTTATATACCCAGATCATTGACTCTATCAAAAACCAGCTCTACAATGACCAAATCGCAGCCGGAGACAGACTTCCGTCTGTCCGCAGGCTCTCAGCAGCGCTGCAGATAAGCCGCACGACTGTCGAAAACGCTTACAATCAGCTGGTTGCCGACGGTTATCTGCAAAACAAACCTAAACGCGGTTATTTTGCAGCAGCACTGTCAGGCCTGAGAAAGCACAGCGACGCGCCTGTGACACAAAGTATCGAACCGCCTGCCGTACGCTATAACTTTGCCAATAATTATATCGATCCCGCTTCTTTTCCCTCCGAGCTTTGGCGGCGCTATCTGAACCGTGCCTTAAAAAATAAACACCTGCTTTCCGGCTATGGCGAGCCGCAGGGTGAAACAGAACTGCGCCGCACACTGGCCAAATACAGCTCGGTGGCCCGCGGCGTTATCTGCAGCCCCGAACAGATCGTGATCGGCGCCGGTGTGCAAAGCCTGCTGCAGATCCTGATCGACATTCTACAGCCAGATATCACCAGTATTGCTCTGGAAGCGCCAGGCTTTGCCCAGGCAGAGCGGCTTTTTACTTCGCATGGCTGGCAGGTACGGCATTTCAGCACCGACCAGTTAGAGACTTCCCTGCCCAGGCTGCTTTACGTCAGCCCTTCCAATCCCTATAAAGGCCGCTCGCTCTCGCCGCAGCAAAGACTGAACCTGCTGCGCTGGGCAACGCAGCAGCAGACCTATCTGCTGGAAGATGACTATAACGGCGAGTTCCGTTATTTCGGCCGGCCGGTATCCTCACTGCAGGGCATGAGTGATGGCCGCACAGTTATCTATCTTGGTTCTTTTTCGCGGCTGCTGCTGCCTTCCCTGCGTATTTCTTACATGGTATTGCCGCCGCTGCTGTTAGACCGTTACCGCCAGCTGGGACACCTTTATAACCAAACGTCTTCTACGATCGAACAGCTGGCACTGGCCGACTTTATTGCTGCCGGCGCACTGCGCCGCCACGTTAAACGACTGCGCAGGCTCTACAGTAATAAAAACACACTGCTGCGGCAAGCTTTAACGGAAATCTTCGGCAGCAGAGTCATTGTACGAGCCTATGAATCCGGTCTGCATCTGCGCCTGGCTGTCGTCACGCAGCAAACTGCCGATACCCTGTCCGAACTGGCACTGGAAAACGGCGTCCGGATCCTGCCGGTTTACGACAGCAACGGTAATTTACCAGAGATCCTGCTTTCTTTTGTCGGTATTCAGGAAAACGACATCCGACCGGCACTGCTGCAATTAAAAAAAGCATGGTTTTAGTATCTGCCAAGCTATTGACAGTATTGACCTGCGATGCTATGCTAAAAAAAGAGTGAAGTCGTAAGGCGTCACAAAGGGGTACACCACCACGGGTGTAGCTTTTTGTGGCGCCTTTTTTTATTTTTCTTCAAGGAGGGTTCCCTATGCAAATCAACGGTCAACCAATCAGCACCGCTGCAGGCAGCACCTTGTCGCAATTATTGGCGCAGCAGGGTTTTGACGTTGCCCGCGTCGCCGTCGAACTCAACGGTAAAATCATCTGCCGCAGCGATTTCAGCAAAGTGCAGCTCGCCGACAGTGATACCATCGAAGTTGTACAGTTTGTGGGCGGAGGTTAAAAATGACTAAACAAATCACCAGGCAACAGCTTTCAGCAGCACTGGTTGAACGGCACGGACAGGAACGCCAGCAGCATTTGTACACCGCCAGTGTCGGTATCGCCGGTTTAGGCGGGCTGGGCTCCAACATTGCCGTCCAGCTGACGCGCCTTGGCATCGGACACATGACCCTCGCCGACTGCGATCGGGTCGAGATCAGTAATCTCAACCGGCAAAGCTACCGACTCTGTGACATCGGCAGACCTAAACCCGAAGCCTTGACAGAACAGCTGCTGCAGATCAATCCCTATTTATGCTACGAGCCGCACTTTCTAAAGCTCACGCCGCAGAATATCCCGGAAATTTTTGCCGGCTGTAATATCATCTGCGAAGCTTTTGACGACCCTGAACAAAAGGCCATGCTGACAGAAACCGTCCTGCAGCGGCTGCCGCAGGCAAAACTGATCGTTTGTTCCGGCATGGCGGGCGCTGGCAGCGCCAATGCTATTACTACCAGCCGCAGGCTGAACCGTTTCTACCTGTGCGGCGACGGTACTGCCGATATTGCCGCGGACGGCGGCCTGCTGGCCCCACGCGTCAGCGTCTGCGCCGCCCATGCGGCGACCATGGTCATGAGACTGGCGCTGGGCTTCACCACACCTTAAACAAAAGGAGAATTTTAAACTACGATGCAAGAAGATAAACTTATTTTAGGCGGCTACAGCTTCAGCTCCCGCTTTATTCTTGGCAGCGGCAAATATTCGCTTCCGCTGATCAAAGCCGCTGCCGAACAGGCCGGGGCGCAAATCATCACCTTAGCGCTGAGGCGCGCTCAATCGCAGCAGGACAATATCCTCGATTTTATTCCCTCAGGCATCACACTGCTGCCCAACACCTCAGGAGCCCGTACTGCTGAAGAAGCAATACGCATAGCCAGGCTGGCCCGTGCCTGCGGCTGCGGCGATTTTATCAAACTGGAGATCATCCGTGATTCTAAATATCTGCTGCCGGACAATCAGGCAACGATCAGGGCAACGGAGATTCTCGCTAAAGAAGGCTTTATCGTCATGCCTTATATGTATCCCGACCTTAACACCGCCCGAGATCTGCGTGACGCAGGCGCAGCCTCGATCATGCCCCTGGGAGCGCCGATCGGTTCCAACAAAGGGCTGGCAACCCGCGATTTTATCAAGATCATTATTGATGAGATAGCACTGCCTGTTATCGTCGACGCCGGGATTGGCCGCCCCTCCCAGGCCTGTGAAGCCATGGAAATGGGTGCCGCTGCCGTCATGGCCAATACCGCCATCGCTACAGCCGGCGATATCCCTCTGATGGCTGCAGCCTTCAAGCAGGCTGTTGAAGCAGGGCGTGCCGCTTACTTAGCCGGACCGGGACGTGTTTTAGAGCAGGGTGCGGCTGCTTCATCGCCTCTGACAGGCTTTTTGGAAGACAGGTGATATGAATATGAAAATCGATCAGCATACCGATCCGATGGCTTATCAGCCGGATATGGAAATAACCTCGTCAGCTATTATGGAACAGGTGCTGGCCGCCCGTGCAACTTACGACGAAACTGTTTATACGGCGGACGACGTGAAACAGGCCCTGCTTCAGGATCACCTGACGCCTGAAGCATTCGCCGCACTGCTCGCGCCGGCCGCAGCACCATTTCTGGAACAGCTGGCACAAAGGGCACAGGCAGAAACACGTAAACATTTCGGTAATGCCGTCAATCTGTTCACCCCGCTTTATATCGCCAACTACTGCGAAAATCACTGCATCTACTGCGGCTTTAACTGCTACAACAATATCAAACGCGCCAAGCTTACTGCCGCTGAAATAGAAACGGAAATGCAGGCTATTGCCGCTCAGGGGCTGGAAGAAATCCTGATCCTGACCGGGGAAAGCCCGACTATGAGCGACGTACAGTATATTGGTGCAGCCTGCCGGCTGGCCCGCAAATATTTTCGTGTTGTCGGTCTGGAGGTTTACCCCATGGACAGCAATGATTATGCCTATCTGCATCAATGCGGAGCTGACTTCGTCACCGTTTTCCAGGAAACCTACGCCCCTGATAAATACGGTCAGATGCATCTGGGCGGACGTAAACGTATTTTCCCCTATCGTTTTAATGCACAGGAACGAGCTTTACAGGGCGGAATGCGCGGAGTTGGCTTTGCCGCTCTGCTGGGACTGGATGATTTTCGCCGTGACGCTTTGGCAACAGGTCTGCATGCTTATCTGCTCCAACGTAAATACCCTCAGGCCGAGATCGCTTTTTCCTGTCCGCGCCTGCGCCCCATCATCAACAATGAGCAGATCAATCCCAAAGACGTCCATGAGCGGCAGCTGCTGCAGATCATCTGCGCCTACCGCATCTTTATGCCCTTTGCCTCCCTCACTATTTCCTCCCGTGAATGCGCCCGTTTCCGCGATAACGTAGTCGGACTTGCCGCAACTAAAATTTCTGCCGGCGTTGAAGTTGGCATCGGCGGTCACAGCCAGCAGAGCAAAGGCGACGAACAGTTCCTGATCGACGATAGCCGTACCGTCCGTGAAATCTGCGCAATGCTGACGAACCGAGGACTGCAGCCGGTCATGAGTGATTATGTCTATGTTTAAGCTGATCGCCGTTACCGACCAAGCTTCCTGTCCTGAAAATTTTTGGACGCAGCTCCAGCTTTTAGCTGCTTCTGAAATCGACGCTCTTATTTTCCGTGCCAAAGAATTACCGCCGCAGAAATATTATCGGCAGGCCTCACAGGTGCAGAAAATCTGCCGGACACATCAGCTGCCGTTGATCCTGCATACTTATCGGGACATCTGCCGCCGGCTTGATACGTATGGACTGCAGGTAAGCTATCAGCAGCTCCTATGCCAGCCTCAGCTGCGGGCACAGGTACAATGCCTGGGCGTTTCCATCCACCATGCTGACGAAGCGGTACGTGCCGCTGACTTGGGCGCCGATTATTTACTAGCAGGGCATATCTTTGCTACAAGCTGCAAGCAGGGGCTGCCCGGACGCGGTCTTGATTTTCTCAGCGCCGTCTGCGCCGCTACATCCCTGCCCGTCTACGCTATCGGCGGGATCACTCCTGCCAATATCGGACAGATAAAAAAAACAGGCGCCGCCGGCGCCTGTCTGATGAGCAGCCTGATGACCTGCCCGGAACCAGCAGTACTGGTACAAAAACTGCGGCAGGCTTTAATATAAAATACTAAAGTAACTAACCTGTCACTCCCCTCATAAAAAATAAAATATTATCTTTGCCATCTTAGATATCAAACAAATCCGGATATATACATTTAGCCATTTTCTTTATCCCACTTCCGGTCTTAATAGCACTATTGTATGTATAATTAAGAGCAATACCACAAATCCTATTATTTCTGACAGCTTTTAAACTCTGCAGCGCCGGAATATTTTTAAAGTATTCCGCAGCAGCTTCAGGGTCACCACCGCTTTTTACCACAAATATCACATCAGGATCTTCTGCCAGCAGATATTCCAGACCAACAGTTCCAAAAGGGCTACTGGGAACATAAGCACCTAATCTGGTACAAATATCACCAGCTAATTTAGAATCATCATAAGCAACCAGATTTTTTCCCAACCCCTCAACGATCATGACCTTCGGCTTTCTACGACCCCTAATTCTACTTTGAACATCCTTAACTGTTTCCTGCATTTCCGCTATAATTTTTCCGGCCTGCTCTTCTTTGTTAAAAATCATTCCCAACCCTGCACTAAACTT
>ENA-UEQY01002163-UEQY01002163.1-human-gut-metagenome-genome-assembly--contig:-NODE-2163-length-11251-cov-5.408538_pt1 | contig 11251 bp, 10 predicted proteins | sample MGYA00242949_ERZ507949 | MGnify/ENA primary metagenome ERZ507949 (study PRJEB26167, sample SAMN06115403) | human gut metagenome | host: Homo sapiens | place: China:Jiangsu | collected 2016-07-06... | reverse complement strand
ACGCAACTTTCGCTACGGCATTGAACGTATCCGGATTACGCTTCCTACAAGCGCATACAATCACCTGACACCCCATCTGCACTAACTTTTCCAAATTTACATAAGTTTAGCATATTTGGTCTCCCTGGCTTAAAAATCCTGTAAGCCCGTATTTGGTAATCCCCGTAAGAGAAAAATCGACCACATTGGAAGGAGACGGCAAAGGCCCCCACACCGATGTAACGCCAGAGATTATTTTACTGCCTGCCAATTTATTGAAAGTCTTATTGATTGTCGTTGTTTTTCCTTCATAGGCATCACCCAGAACGGCAATGATATATTTTTGTGGCAGCATAAATAAAATCTATTAAACTTGCATGCAATACATGTCCATTCAATTCTCTTCGATGCCCAGCTCCTTGATCTTGCGGTAGAGCGTGCGTTCGGACATGAACAATTCGGCGGCGGCCTCGCGGCGGCGCCCGTTATTGCGGCGCAGGGCGCGGATGATCTGCTCGCGCTGCATGTCGGCCTTAGTCATCTCGCGCGGCGGCTCGTCGGTGACATCCTCGCTCTCGGCATAGACCGCCGCGGGGGCATAGGCCGAGGCGGAACTCTGTGCCGTGGTCGGCAGCAGCGCCTTGACGTCGTGCACAGGCCCGCAGGGTGCCTGGGGGTTATGCATCAACTCGGACATCATCCGCTTGAGGTCGTTGATGTCGGCCCGCATGTCGAACAGCACCTTGTAGAGCAATTCGCGTTCGGTGGACATCGTGTCATCCGCGCGCATGCCCCCCATCGGCGCGGGCGTCCCGCCGTCCTGCGGCGGAAGGTAGCGGGACAGCACATCGGCCGTGATAAGGCGGGTCTGTTCGATGGCCGAGATCTGCTCGGCCACGTTTTTCAGCTGGCGGATATTGCCCCGCCAGTAATAATGCATCAGCATCTCGCGCGCTGCGGCATCGAGCGTCACGGCGGGCATACGGTACTGTGCGGCCACGTCGGCGGCGAACTTGCGGAACAGCAGCGGGATGTCCTGCGGCCGCTCGCGCAGCGAAGGCACCGTGATCGGCACCGTGCTGAGGCGGTAGTACAAGTCTTCGCGGAAACGCCCCGAAGCGATGGCCTGCTGGAGGTTCATATTCGTGGCGGCAACGACGCGGACATCGGTTTTCTGCACCTTGGACGACCCGACGCGGATAAACTCGCCCGTCTGCAACACGCGCAGCAGGCGCGCCTGGGTCGGGTGCGGCAACTCGGCGACTTCGTCGAGGAAGATCGTCCCCCCGTCGGCCTCCTCGAAATAGCCCTTGCGGGCTTCGAGCGCCCCGGTGAAGGAGCCTTTCTCATGCCCGAAGAGTTCCGAATCGATGGTACCTTCGGGAATCGCCGCGCAGTTGACGGCTATATATTTATTGTGTTTGCGCGCCGAATAGGCGTGGATGACCTGCGGAAAGAACTCCTTGCCCACGCCGCTCTCGCCCGTGACAAGGACGGTCAGATCGGTGGGGGCCACACGCACGGCGACCTCCAGCGCCCGGTCTAAAAGTTCCGAAGTGCCGATGATGCCGAAGCGCTGCTTGACTGTGGTGATGTCCGTCATTTATTCCGTTATGGGTTGTTCGGGCGTCGCCGCGCCCGTGTCCGTTGCGGGCTGCGGGTCGGCGGGTTGTTCGAGGTACTGCATCTCGGCCTCCTTGTCGTTCGCTTCACGCAGATAGCCGAAGGCGATGGCGGCGACGGCGATGGCGGCAGCGATGACGGCGACCCAGATGAAGCGGTCGGCGCGGCGCCGGCGCGGCGGCCGGTCGACATAGGAATAGGCGGCGGTAGTCTTCGGCGGCTTGCCGTAGCGCAGGCCCCGCACCGAAGGGTCGGGGTTCATTTTGGCCGAGGGCGACACGCGCGGCTCGGAATAGGGCAGCTTCGAGGGCTTCTGCCCCGCAGGGGCGGTCTGCGTCCCGGCCGGAACCGCGGCAGTATCGGACGCTGCGGGTTGCGCAGGCCGCGGCTCGTAGGCGAAGGCGATCGTCCCGTTGGGGCCGGGGTGCAACACCCCGAAGCCGTCGAGCCGGAACTCCTGCCCGTGCTGGACGGCATGGCGCACCTCGAAGACGAAGCGGTCGATCTCGCCCGCAGCCTCCAGTTCACCGACGCCCGCCTCTCGCAGCAGGCCGCGCAGCACACCGTCGTCGCGTTTGAGCAACTCCGAAAAAACAATGCTTACGCCCGGCTCCTTGACGATGAACGTCCCGAGCTGGGGCACGACGAGCCGCTTGTGCGACCCGAGATATTGCGATATGGTCTGAACCAACACGATTGAAATCCACTTTTGAAATCCGGTTCAAAAATACCCTTTTCCGATGAAAAAAGCAAAATTCGGCACGGATTTTCAAAATAATCGGGCAAACTATTGGTTATACGAAAAATATTCGTTTGATTTGCATCCCGAAATTTCAAAAAATCCGGACAAGCTACTTTGGCCCGAAATTACGGATGTAGCGAAGACGGATTGCCGAAACTTACACGAACCAGCCATGAAAGACAAGTACATCGACCTCATCGAACAGACGTTCGACTTCCCGCAGGATGAGTTCTCGGTCGAAGACAACGAGTTGAATTTCCATGACATCCCGCTCATGGAACTGATCAAACAGTACGGTACGCCGCTCAAGATAACCTACCTGCCGAAGATCTCCCAGCAGATCAACCGCGCCAAGCGCATGTTCAACGTGGCGATGGCGAAGGTCGACTACAAAGGCTCGTACAACTATTGTTACTGCACCAAGTCGAGCCATTTCTCGTTCGTGCTGGAGGAGGCCATGAAGAACGATGTCCACCTGGAAACGTCGTCGGCATACGACATACATATAATCAATGCGCTTTACGACGGCGGCATCATCGACAAAGACCGTTACATCATCTGCAACGGGTTCAAGCGCCCGCAGTACGTGGAGAACATCGCCCAGCTGGTGAACGACGGCTTCGTCAACACGATCCCCGTGCTGGACAACAAGGAGGAGCTCGACCTGTTCGAGGACGCCTTCACCAAGAAATGCAAGGTCGGCATCCGCATCGCCTGCGAGGAGGAACCCAAGTTCGAGTTCTACACCTCGCGGCTGGGTATCCGCTACAACGACATCATCGACTTCTACAAGGCCAAGCTCAAGAACAGCAAGAAGTTCCAGCTCAAGATGCTGCATTTCTTCATCAACACCGGCATCAAGGACACGGCCTACTACTGGAACGAGTTGTCGAAGTGCATGAACGTCTACTGCGAACTCAAAGCCATCTGCCCCGAGCTGGACAGCCTCAACATCGGCGGCGGATTCCCCATCAAGAACTCGCTCAACTTCGAATACGACTACGAATACCTGACCGAGGAGATCATCGCCCAGATCAAGAACATCTGCCACCGCAACGACACGGAGGAACCCAACATCTTCACCGAGTTCGGGTCGTTCACCGTAGGCGAAAGCGGCGCGGCGCTCTACTCGATCGTCAACCAGAAACAGCAGAACGACCGCGAGAACTGGTACATGATCGACTCGTCGTTCATCACTACCCTGCCCGACACGTGGGGCATCAACCAGCGTTACATCATGCTGGCGGTGAACAACTGGGATCGCGAATACCAGCGCGTACTGCTCGGGGGGCTGACCTGCGACAGCGAGGATTTCTACAACGCCGAATCGCACACCAACGCCATCTTCCTGCCCAAGCTCGAACCCGGCAACACGCAATACATCGGGTTCTTCCACACGGGTGCCTACCAGGAGTCGCTGGGCGGTTTCGGCGGCATCCAGCACTGCCTGATCCCGGCACCCAAGCACATCATCATCGACCGCGACAAGAGCGATAACGAGTACTATACGAGGCTCTTCGCCAAGGAGCAATCCTACCGCTCGATGCTGAGGATACTCGGCTACTAAGGCCGCAGTCCCGGGGCTTCCTGCCGGCGGCCGCTCCCGCCCCGAGAACGGGGCGGAAATACATTTCTGCGGAATATCGATGCATTAATCCGCAAAAAATAGGAATAACCGAATAATTTGATTACCTTTGTCAGCATAAACAAGGGTTTATATTGAATTCTTCTTTCGTGCGTATTTGTTTCCGCGGTACTTTGGCGGACTGTCCCATCTCAGAATAGATCTCATTATCAGCTTCTTTGTTCATAAACGGCCTCTTGGAGGCAACAGGCATCGGAGGTGATGCAAAAAGAAAATGATGGTGATTTTTTTACAGACAAGCACGAAATCCATGTCCCATAATTCCGTATACCGAGGGAAAGGCCGCCGAATCTGGCACCTTTTCTGCTTTCAACACAGGTATCGGACAGCGGAAACACGATGAAACCGACGGATACAGTCCCGCGACAGGGGCGATAGCCGCATAACAACATAGAATGGCAAAACGAATAACGACAGGTAAAAGAGACCGGGAAAAGCTCAAGGAGCAAAAACGACAGGAAAAGCAAAAACGCAAGGACGAACGCAAAAGCGGCGGTACGAGTTCTTTCGAGGATATGATAGCCTATGTGGACGAGAACGGCATACTGCACACCACGCCCCAGGATGTCAAACCCAAGACGGAGATAGACGTCTCGCAGATCGAGATTTCGACACCCAAGCAGGAGGAAATGGAAATACTGCCCTCCACAGGGCGCGTCGAGTACTTCACCGCCTCGAAAGGCTACGGCTTCATAAAGGATGCCGACAGCGGCGAAAAATACTTTTTCCACATCTCTTCCGCACCTGACACCATTGCCGAAGGAGACAAAGTAACATTTGAAATTGAACGCGGGACGCGCGGATTGGCCGCAGTACGTATATCAATCATAAACAAACAATAATTAAAAACAAGAACGATGAACATTTATGTTTCACATCTGAGCTGGGGTACGAAAAGCGACAGCCTGCAGAACCTTTTTTCACAGTACGGCGAGGTATCCTCGGCTAACGTAATCACCGACCGCGAAACGGGCCGCTCGCGTGGCTTCGGCTTCGTGGAGATGCCTAACGAGACCGAAGGACAGGCTGCGATCGACGCGCTCGACGGCACCGACTTCGAAGGCAAGACCATCGGGGTCAATGTCGCAAAGCCCAAGGCAGACAGACCTGCCGGCGGTTACGGCGGTGGCAACCGTGGCGGCGGTTACGGCGGCGGCTACGGCAACAGGAGATACTAAGCTTCCATACGGAATATATCACCCCTGCTTCATGCGATTGAGGCAGGGGTCTCTTTTTTGCCCGGTCAGTCAAGGCTATGAGGAAATCCACGAAGGGTGCAGCGTATCGGAAAGGGGCAGACGGACGCCGGAGCATCGGGAGAAAGGAGGAAATTGCAGGCCGCACCGGCCAGGCTGGCATGCCGGGTCACACGGGGAGCACCCCAGAATTTCGCCCGAATCACGACAAGGCTGAAAGCAGGGCACACACCGGATCGGAAATAAAGAGGAAACTGCAGGCCGCACCGGCCGGGGCTGGCATGCCGGCTCACACGGGGAGCACACCAGAATTTCGCCCGAATCACGACGAGGCTGAAAGCGGGGCACACACCGGATCGGAAATGAACAGGAAAAGAACAATCTTCCGAACAAACAGCTAACAAACAACGACTTGCAAGCGGTTATGCATTGTCGGCCGGTAAACAGGATGGAAACGCGTCGAGCGACAAGGAACCGAGTTTGCGAACCGTCTCCTCGAAATTGTCGCCGCCGTTGAGCGCGGCTTTCTTGATTTTGCTTTTGTAATTATAGATCGTCTGCGGCGAACAGCGCAGGAAATCGGCGATCTGGTTCACGTCGGAAACCCCGAGCCGGATCAGCGCGAAGATACGCAGTTCGGTGTTGAGACGCCCTTCTTCGGGCGTATAGCGGCTCCGGGGGTTGAGCAGGGCGTTGAATTTCTCCACGAAATTGGGATAGAGGTTCAGGAAGGCACGGTCGAAATTGCGGCACAACTCCTCTTCCTCCCTGCCGGGAGCCTGCAACGAAAGGTCGTGCAGGCGGTCGAATTGTTTATTCCTGATCTTCAGGTTTATATCGCGGCGGTATTTGTCCAGTTTGTTGATATAGATGGCGCACTGGTTCATGAAATAACCCAGGTAACGCTCCTTGACCAGGTTCGCTTCGTCGAGGTTGCGGTTCAGGCTGATAAGCTCCTGCGTCAGTGCCGCCAGCTCCCGCCGGGCACGCGATATGACCTTCGTCTGGCGGAAATAGAAAAACAGCGCGATGGCCAGCGCCAGCACCAGCAGGCTCGACATGGTGGCATAGAAGCGCAGGTTGTGCCGCTGCTTGTCGAGCTTATAGAGGTAGCTGCTCTCGATGATCGGATAGAGGCGCGCGATCACGGTGTTCTTGAAACGGGAATTGTAGAAATTGGCATCGTTCAGCGCATAGGAGATATAGGAGTATGCCCGGTCGATGTCGCCCTTTTCGAACAGGCGCGTGGCCAGCGCGAGCAGCGCCTCGTTCTCCTTCACCGCAAGGCGTATGTCCATCGTGGCGGCCAGGGTCAGGTAGCGTTCCTCCATCGCGCTGTCGCCCGCCTGCCCGTAGGCTTTGGCCAGGCACATCGCACCCATAGCATAGGGATGGGTCTGGGGATCGCGCGAACGGAATATGCCTTCGAATATTTCGAGCGCCCCGTCCGGCTGCCCCTGCTCCATGAGCTGGAAAGCCCGCTCGGTCTGCCAGTCCGTGGAACCGACGGGCAGCAGCGACAACAGCGAATCGCGGCAACGGCCGATCTCCCCCTTATATTCGTCCGACAGATGGCTGTCGTTGGTGTATTTTATCAGATTCTCGTAATAGCGGATCGAGTTCCAGTAATAGCGGCATTTCTGGTCGGCAGGCAGCCGTCCGTAGTCGATAGACCGGAAAATGTCGTTGGCCTGCAGGAAAAGCCCCGACAGGGAGTAGAGGAACGCCAGCCGCAGCCTGCTCTCGGAGAGATGATCCGGGTTGCCGAGGCTGCGGGCGATCCGGATATTCTGCAGGACATAATATTCGGCCGAGTCGCACAGGAAGGATTCGTAGTTGTCGATGATTTCGCAGTTGATCCGGTAGATGTCCTCCGTACTCCGGGCACCGCTCTTGCGCAGCCGCAACTCCTCGATGCGCGCCTTTTTATAGCCGGTATAGACTTCGCTGCTGTCGATCGCCGCATTGAGCGTCCGCAGCAGGTCGCCCGGCATAGCGTCACCGCCGCGGACAGAGGAAGAACAAACCAACAGGGAAAAGAGTATGAGGGAAAATTGTTTCATTCGTCAAAAATTTCTCGTCCGGCAGTCCCGGGAAAGACTGCCCGAATTTGAGTTCAGGCCGGCAACCCGCCTTCCCGGGATTTACATGTACAAGTATACGAAATCCGGCCGGATTTTGCAATTTTTCGTCCGCTTTTTCCACGGTGCAGGCCGCAATCCGGGACAAACCGGCCGATCGGGAGGGCACCTATTCCGGCGGCGGCAGAACCACTGTCCGCGTGATGCCGGCCTCGCGGGCAAAATGCCGGTTGCGGGTGACGACGGGCAGCGTTCCCCGATACCCTGCAACGGCGCGGGCAAGGATACCGAAGCAGGCGGGGAAAAAGCCCGGAAGGGCAAAACCGGCAGGGCGCAACAGGACAGAGAAGCCGGAACCGACGAAACCGGAAAGCGGAAACGACGAAACAGAATACCTGCGGGGTATTTTTTCGGATCAACGCTTTGCACTCGCGTAAAAATTCGTAACTTGTGCGGTCAAAATACCGCGATTGGAGAGAATGCGACATATCATACGGAGGACGGCAGGGCTCTTTGCGGGGTGCCTGCTCTTCTTGTCGGCGGAGGCGACCGCCGCGGAGCCCGTACCCGCCCGGGCGGGCGGCGCCCCGCGGCAAAACGCACCGGCGCACCGGGATGCCGCGAGCGCCGGGGATGTCGGAAACGCCGAGCGCGCAAAACGCACAAAGGACGCCGCGAGCGCCGGGGACGGCACGTCCCGCAGCATGGAGCCGGATACGACAGGCATGGCAGGCGGGGCTGAGGCCGGCACCGTGTCCCGGGGAGCGGCACGCCGCCGCGCATCCGCCTACCGGACGGGCTACGATACGGGCTACCGTAACGGCTATGCCGCCGGATACCGGGCCGCCCTGGATCAGACGAAGAAACAAGCCTCAGCCACTACCCCGCTATTGTCCTCCTTCTCCGCGGACACGACAGGCCGGAGGCGGAGGCTCGTCCACAGTATCGGCGCGGAATTCCGCCCGGAGTACATTCCCCCAACGAACATCTTTCTGGCCGGAGCCAACATGGCAGGCGAGCCGATCCAGCGCTCGCTGGCCGCCCACCTGCGTTATTCGTTCCGCTTCCGCCCCGGGTCGCGCCCCGACTGCATCTACGGCGGCGTATACCAGGGAATTGGGGTCTCCTATTACAGCTTCGGCAACCGCGGGGAGCTGGGCAACCCGGTTGCCGTCTACCTCTTCCAGGGCGCGCGCATCGCACGCATCAGCCCGCTGGTATCGTTCAACTACGAGTGGAATTTCGGCCTGTCGTTCGGATGGAAACCCTACGACACGAACTACAACCGCGCCAACATCATGATGGGGTCGAGGGTCAACGCCTACCTCAACGTCGATTTCTACCTCAACTGGCTGCTCACGCAGCGGTTGGAACTCACCACGGGCCTTTCGATGACCCACTTTTCGAACGGCAACACCAAATTCCCCAACGCGGGACTCAACTCGATCGGCATGAAACTCGGGCTCGTATACAGTTTCGGAAGGGTCGACAACCCGCTCTCGCGGCCACGGGCACGGCTGCTCGCGGAACCCTTTCCCCGCCACCTGAGCTACGATCTGGTGCTGTTCGGCTCGTGGCGCCGCAAGGGAGTGGCGGTCGGCGACAAGCAATACGCCGCGCCCGATGCTTACGGCGTGGCGGGGTTCAACTTCGCGACGATGTATAATTTCGGGTACAAGTTCCGCGCGGGCCTGTCAGTGGACGGCGTGTACGACGGCAGCGCCAACGTCTACACCGAAGACTATATCGTAGGCTACGACGGGGGCGACCCCGGGTACCAGTTCCATACCCCCTCGTTCGACAAGCAGATCGCACTGGGAATTTCGGGACGCGCGGAGTTCGTGATGCCCTATTTCACGGTCGGCTTCGGACTGGGGTTCAACGTACTGCACAAGGGCGGAGACCTCAAGTCGTTTTACCAGATGCTGACGCTCAAGGTCGGTGTCACACGCAATACGTTCGTGCATGTGGGCTACTGCCTCAAGGATTTCCAAACCCCGAACTACCTGATGCTGGGCGTCGGGTTCCGCTTCAACAACAAATACCCGAGGCTGCGGTAAGGCTGCGGCGCCATAGCGCGTCGAATACAGGGCGATGCCTCCGGTGGTTTGCGGAAGCATCGCCGTTTTTTCAGGCCGGGAAAGGGTTATTTCGACCACTTGCGGCGCAAACGCCGTACCGCCGTGGCAAAAAAGCGTGCCGGAACCACGAGCAGCGTGGCCGCCCACTGCCGGGCGCAGGAGAGGCGGAATCCGCCCAAACCGAAATCGGCGAACGACCGTCCGTAGAGCAGGGGAATATACCAGACTTTGATGTTGATGCGGAAATCGTTGCTGACGTTATCCTCGTGCACGATTTCGAGCCATTTGCCCCGGGCGGTGGAGAGATAGGTGGTCGGCAATTGCCGGATGGCCTTGGTATGGCGGTAGGAAATGATGGTTTCGGTATGCGCATCGAACGGCTCGGCGAGGGTCAGGAAATGGTTGTTCGTATAGCGCATCTTGAGCGCGAAGCGGCGGTCGGTGAAATACTGGTAACCGTACAGCAGGCTGTAAATCCGTTTGCCGGGAGCGGGACGCAGCTCGCGTTGCAGCAGTTCGACGACATCGGACGAAAAGGCGTCGTCGTTATCCAAGTTAGTGGTGATCAGCAGCTTCGGGGGGGGGATTTTCTCCCCTTCCGGTCGCACGACACGTACGCTGTAATCGTCGTGCGGAGATTTTCCGTCAGGTTCGCCGCCTGTGCAGCCGTATAATAGACGGCTTCGAACTGCGGGCACCGGGCCTTATAGCCTTCGATACGGCTGCGGTAGGGCTCGGGCGTCGCGGCATCGAAAAGACATAGCCAGGTGAAGTTCCCGCTCGTCTGCGCTGCCACGGACGGCAGGCAATAGCGCTCGAAGACCTCGAACCGGTGTTCGAGCCACCGATCCGTACGGGTGGGCAGGTCGTGTTTGTCCTGCGCATAAAGGTTCAGGTTGAACCGGGTAATGATAAAATGAGAGTAATTTTCCATTGCGGAGATTTATATCGCCGCAAAGATAGGAAAAATTCCATACGGATTTCACACCACCCGTCATTTGCCATGATGCGGACGACGGCCGCGGCGAAAAGAGAAATATACGGCAAGAGCCGGACTCTGACGAAGAACCGGCGCATGGCCATACCTGCGATCGCAGATCAATGCAGAGGATAGCTGACGATGATCTCTTCGGCTGTCTCGGGATCGACGGATGCGGCGACGAGTCGGTCGCCGACAACCACCATCGTCCCGACAGGCATATCCAATACCAATCTGCGGATAAAGTTACCGTCCCAGTCATAGACATTGATCCGGCGGGGATCGAACGTCGACAACGATTTGCGGGCCCTGGCGGCATCGCGGATCTGCCCATAGGTCGTCTGCGAATATCCGATATAAAATGGTCGTCGTCCACCGCTATGCTGTTGCATCCGTCCTCGCAAGCATCATCGAAGGCATAAGGGTGTCCTTGTTCGCGGGTAGCATGCACCTGCGGCAGTTTGTCATACAAATAGCGGATGATCCGGATATGGTTGCCCTCCTCCAGTTCGAAAATAAAAAGGTACTTGAAATCCTGCGCATTGTAAACGAAGCGGTTTTTGCGCGGATGTTTGCGGATGCGTCCTGTCCAGACGACCTCCTGCACCATCGGGGATAACCCGAGGGGCAGGGCCGGATAGGAAAAATCGAGCGGGACGACCCGCCCGCCGTCAATATCGAGGAGCGAGAACATATTGAGCGAGTCCGTATGGTGTCCCATCGTCAGATAGGACGAGCGGTCGATCAGACAGGGTTCGCCCAATGAACAGTCACCGATAAACGACAACTGCCGGTACTCCCAGGTCGAGACATCGTAAAGATTTTCAGGAGGATCGAGCGAAACCCGGCAAAAGCGGTTCTCCCGGTTATAATCTGCCAGCATCGTGAGGCTCCGTGTATCGGGGTCGAACGCAACCCGGGCGAT
>ENA-UEQY01002159-UEQY01002159.1-human-gut-metagenome-genome-assembly--contig:-NODE-2159-length-11265-cov-3.951734_pt1 | contig 11265 bp, 5 predicted proteins | sample MGYA00242949_ERZ507949 | MGnify/ENA primary metagenome ERZ507949 (study PRJEB26167, sample SAMN06115403) | human gut metagenome | host: Homo sapiens | place: China:Jiangsu | collected 2016-07-06... | reverse complement strand
GTACTTATATGGACGGACTTTATTGTATAGATAAAGGTAAAATTTCACATTATCTATTCCCGGTTCGTGAAGGGATGAACTTTTATTAAACCTTTCTCTTGAGCGATATGCATTAGCCATTTCATGGTATTAACACGTCCGAATGCTGTAGAACTGGCCGAGCCGCATGTGCCCAACATCCAATTATAATAGTCTTCAATAAAATCTTTGTCAAGTTCATCAAGTGCAATGTCCTCAACATTCTTTTTGTCTTTCAAAAAAAGCAATGCGCTCTTATAATCGGCTACTAAACCAAGATAGGTGCTTTTTGCCTTTTCCTTGCCTACTTTCTCCTTGTATGACTCAAGCTGTTCCCTGAAAAGCTCCATAAGGGTGTGGGAATCTTCTTTAAAACCGACATAGCGGTTATAGACTTTTTTGGCTGTGACAAAACTGTCATGATCGCATATGTATTGGTAATGCTTGGCAATTTGGGCTTTGGCATTATCAAGTTCCTGGTTTAACATTCTAGCTTCTTCGGATTTCCCTTTAGCCCTATTAGCTTTGGCGTCCCATAAAGAAATAGACACCTCCTTCTTACAGCTAAAGCAAGCTGTGGTCTTGTTGATGGTAATACGTCCCATTACAGGTACTTTACCATTCTTAATCGATTGATTTTTAGTGTAAAACAACACTCTGAATGTACTTCTCATAACTCAACTTTTTTAGTTACAAATTTAATTACTGTTGAGGTATTTGAAGTTATGAAGAATAATGCAATATATTGAAAACTAATGCCTTATATCCGATTAGTAGGCAAATTGGAAGAGGTAACAGATAAGTAACATAACTCACTCCCAAATATGCTCTATTTAGCTTTATTCACCACATCCGATTAAAACATTAGTTTTATAACTATTTGAATTTTAATAGGTTTGCACTATATTTGCGCATCTTGAAAAAACACTTTGTTTCATACGGCAAAACCAATAGTTTCATGCATTGGAACCTTTGGTTTCGCCGTACAGAAACCATAGTTTCACCGGTGGGAAACTTTAGTTTCAGACGCTTGAAACTTTTGTTCCCAAGGCTTGAAACTTCCAGTTTCATTACGGGAAACAAATAGTTTTAAACCTTTGAAACAAAATTGAATAGGGTGCGTCTCTGTCTTGTCAATGAGAGACACACCCTATTCCGTATAACTTATGTTGATAACTGTTTATTTCGCTTGTAACTTGGTGACAATCGTTGCCGTAACCGTCGGATCGTCAGAACTACCGGCATTACCAGTCAGGTTTTGAATATATACCACTCCTTTTTGTCCATCTTGCGTCTGGTATGCATATACTTTTCCATTCTCTATTTCAATACTTTCTGTTGTTGGTGACAAATTCTTTAGAGGAGTGTCATCAATTCTGCTGATTGCGTTGAACTGTTCTAAGGTCATATTCGTAACTCCGAATTTAGTATTGCGAGCACCGTTAAAGGTTAAGCTATGCTTGGCAGGAGAGATTAATACTGCTTTTCCATTCTTATTTTCCATACCTATATTAACTTCAGCAGCATATTGACCCGCTTCACGGCTCTTATAGATGCGGCCATATAACCATTCAGCATAGAATACTCCCCAATATTTGTCAACTGATTCCAATTTCTTATCACTATGTTCAGAAAAGATAACAGCAGGAGTGATTTCTACTACAAAGTTTTTCTGAAAGTCTTCTCCTTCAGCATCAGTTACACTAATTTTGATCGCTTTGTTTTCTGACAGGTTTGTTATAGTATATGAAAAATCATAATTACTTTTAGGTTCGTCAAATGTTTGTCTGGTACTCTCGATGACAGATATCGCCGCACCGGTTTCAGCATTGGCTGTGCTGATAACGAAGGAGGTAAGTCCTGCTGTAGAAGTGATGCTTCCTTTTACCGTATATTCTTTGATACCTTTCGGAGTAGTTACCAAGTTCGTTCCTCCTTCAAAATTGAATAGTACAGTAGGAACATAATCAATATTAGCTTCATTTTCACAAGAGGTAAGTGAAAACAGGAAGATAAATAACGTATAAAATAAATGTTTTGCTTTCATATTATTGTAAAATTATTGGTTTATAAATCTGATTACCACCCGGCGTTTTGTTCAATATTCTGACTGTTGTCAACTTCTTGCTGCGGGATTGGGAAATGGTAACATTTGGAAAGAAAAATACGTTCTTCCAGCAGGCTTCTGGTATATGTAGGATTTTCTAGGCTGCCTGTTACAGTAACCTTGTATACTGGTTTAGAGAACCATTCTTCCGCTTTGGCCCATCGGCGGGCATCGAAGAAACGATTGTCTTCGAATGCAAATTCTACACGATATTCTTTGTAGATGCGCTGTCTGAGTTCGTCCTTATTCCAATTTTTGTTTTCATCTAATTCTCCTACACCGGCACGGTTACGTATCAGGTTGACTGTTTTTACTGCATTTTTGCTGTCACCCAATTCATTAAGTGTCTCTGCATACCCAAGTAATATTTCCGCATAACGTATCATTTGGGGGTTACAGTCATAATTGGAGTTTCCCGAACTTTTGTGTCCGATTCTATCGTCGAGATATTTCAGGACGAGATAACCGGATGATTTGCTTTTATCATCTACGTCAGTCATATCCAACGCTTGTTGGGAACCATTAAGATCGAATGTGTTGCCATGATAAAAGATTGTCATTTTAAGGCGTGGATCCCGGTTTTCATAAGGATTCTTATCGTCATATCCTGAATTTTTATTAATGATAGGCTGGCCATTGGCATCGTATCCGGTGATTGGTTCAGTACCGTCTTTCATGTCGTAAGCATCTACCAGATTCTGAGTGGGAGTACATCCCACATAAGATTTTTCATTCCAGGGAGCTCCTTGGGGAAGATTACTATGCATGGTGGCATTGGCAGCGAGTAGATATGTATATATATTTTCTTTGGTTTTACGCTCGCAGAAATAATGTGCATAACTTAATTCCGGATTTTGCGTGTCATAATATAAATCATAGATATTCAATCCCATGACTGCTGATAATGCGTCTCTGGCATCTTCCCATTTCTTACGATCCATAGACGGGTTGTTTAGTTTGCTGGCAGCATAAAGTTTGGTACGGGCTATGTAGGCCAGTGCCGCTCCTTTGGTAGCACGCCCGTAATTGGGGGCGTCCCATTCTAATGGAAGTTGTGATGCAACATCTGCCAGTTCGGAAACGATATAGTCGACGGTTGCTTCTGCAGTTGAACGCGAACGGTCCAAGTCGGTAGGAGAGATGATTTCATCTCCCAGCAACACGACTCCTCCGTACCAACGGTATAATTCTGCATAATACAGTGCCCGTAAGAAACGCGCTTGTAATTTTGAGGAGGCTTTTTCTTCATCAGACAGTACCGATTTGTCTACTTTTTGTATAAATAGAGTTGCGTTACGGATACTATTGTAATAGAAGGTCCAGGGATGTCCTCCGTTCATTGCAATATCAGAGGCAGACATGGTTGACTTACCATGCGTATGTGCTGATGAATATTCAATAGGTGCATATGCGTTGTCTGTTGTACAGTCAAGGAAAGTTACTCCATCTCCGGAGAAACTGGAGAAGCTACCTTGTGTTAGACGCGTGCGGGCATATAGGTTATTTAAAATCTGCCTTGTCTTTGCTGCGTCTGCATAGATTAATTCTTCCGTGTTCGTTCCTGTCTGGATTCGTTCCATATCACCGGTACATCCGTATAGGAGCAGTAGGGAAAAGGCTGTTAGAATAATATTTTTCTTCATATATCGAATTGTTATCAGAGGTTAGAATGTGACGTTTACTCCAAGATTATAGATTCTTTGCTGAGGGTAGAAGTTTCCGCGATTGGCAGGTTGTGCTTCCGGGTCGATCACTTTTAACTTATCCCAAGTAAGCAGGTTGAATCCGTTGACATACATCCTTAATGCGGATATCGGGGTGTGGGTAAACCACTTTTTAGGGAAGTTGTAGGATAACTCTACATTCTTCAGTCGTAGATAAGAAGCGTCATACAAATACATTGAAGATGATTTGAAGTTGTTCTGATTGGAGCCTGAAGAATTGCTCATACGATGATAAGTCGCAGTTTGCTGTGTTTCGGGAGTCCATCTGGCCAAATGTCTGTCGGCAAGAGCAGAACCAAGATTGAAGAACTCCCATGCAACTTCACCTGTCAGTGGAATTGTTACACGTGTTGCTCCCTGGAACATAACGGTCAGGTCGAAGTTTTTGTAAGACAGACCAACTTGGAATGAGCCGGTTATTTCGGGTACATCCGAGAAACCGAAAGGTGCTATGTCGTAATCATTGATAACACCGTCTCCGTTGATATCACGGAAACGGACGTCTCCAGGTTGTAAGGTTCCGTATTGCGTCGGGCCGGCTGCGATTTCGGCATATGTATTGTAGAATCCGTCGGCTATCAGTGAGAACTGTTGTCCGATAGAACCTCCGGTACGGTTCATATAAGGATATTTACGTATCTGTTCATTTTGTTCGATAATCTCATTGTGGTTGTAGGCAATGTTTGCTTTGATGCGATAGCCGAAGTCTTTGATCTTATGATCCCATCCTACTTCTACTTCTACACCTTGATTTTTTACTTCCATTAGATTTTGTGGAGAAAAACTTGTCACTCCGGAAATGATGTTGGTGCGTGAGGGAGTTTTCAAGATGTTGGTACGGTTTTCGCGGAAGTATTCGGCATTCAAGGTTAATTTACCTTCAAACCAGCGTGTGTCCATACCGATATTGAATTTGGTAGAACGTTCCCAACTTACAATCTGTGCTGCTTTTCCTTCCAAGAGTCCTCCACTGGCTGCAGTTGGAGATTCACCGAAATTGTAATTGGTGCCTGCGGCATAGGTCGCTTCCGAATAATAGGCAAAATTACTTCCGAATTTGTCATTACCGACTTGTCCTAATGAAGCTCTTATTTTCCAGTAAGGTAATAGTTTGCTGTCTTTTAGGAAAGATTCGTTAGTAACAATCCAGCCTACGGATGCGGAAGGGAATAATGCATATCGTTCGCCTTCAACAAATCTGTTGGAACCATTGTATCCTAAATTGATTTCTACTAAGTATTTACCTTCAAAATCATAGTTGGCACGGACTACCAGTCCTTGATATACCTGCGGTAGCCCTCCATATTCACCATCGCCCGGTGCTTGGTGAGAGTTATAGTTGTATAAAATAAGTCCCGAAACATTATGTTTTTCTGCAAATTGACGTGAATAATTCACGAATGCTTCCCAGTATACACGTTTTTTTGCTCCGGATGCAAAATTGATGAGAGAAGGGAATACTTTGGCAAGTAGGCGTTGGTATGTTCCATTCTCATTATATTTCCATACAGGTTCCACCACATTCAAGCCCATACCGTTGTCTTCGATATAACTATTGTAGGAGAATTTACCTCCGATACTCAATCCTTTAGTAATAGCATGTAAATCGTAGTTCAGTTTTACAGTTCCTTCCAAAGCACTGTCGTTGTCCTTTCTATATCCCTGATAGAGGAATGCGTGTAGTGGGTTGGCTCTCACAAGATTTGGAACGGCTGCAAAAGTTCCGTTTTCGTTGACTAGCGGGAATGCATTGGCAGGTGTACGGGTCATATTGTTAAATGCACGGCTGGCATCTCCTTCGGAGTTGGGACGGTTCTTGCTTCCGGTACGATAGCTGAAGTCAACGCCAATACTGAAGTCTTTAGTAACTTGTATATCTAGGTTGGTTCGTACGTTGAAACGATTATAGTAGTAGGCAGAGTTGTAGTCTGGTTGCTGGAGTAAATTATCCAGTTCCGGGTTAATGGCAATCAATTTGGCCAGATCCGGTTTCTTTTTTAATTTTTCGATATCAGTTTCGTAGGTTCCGTTCTGATGAAAATAGCCTAATGACACAAAATATTTAAGCCGTTCGTTTCCTCCCGATACATTGACATTGTACTTTTGTTGTGTACCTAGTTTGGTAAACATATCTATATAGTCGTTGTCCGGATGAGTAAACGGGCTGGACTGGTTGCGGTATAATTGCATATCATGCTCTGTATATTTCGGTGCTTGCCCTTCATTCACTAAACCTTCATTCATCAATGTTGCATATTCTTCGGCATTCACCATTTTTGTAATACGGTTGATTTGTGTAATACCGAACTCACCGGAGAAAGAAACTTTAGCTTTACCGGAATTACCACGTTTTGTAGTCACAAGGATAACTCCGTTCGCTCCACGTACACCATAAACGGCAGTAGCAGATGCATCTTTCAATACGGAAATACTTTCTATTTCGTCCGGGTCGATTTGTGAAAAGTCACGTTCGATGCCATCTACCATAATCAACGGAGAAGCATCGTTCACCGTAGCACGGCCACGAATATAGAGTGCGGCAGCGTCTTCACCGGGACGTCCGCTGGTTTGACGTGTTACCAGTCCGGGAATACGTCCTGTCAGACTGTTTGTGACACTGGAAGTAGGACCTTGTTTCAGTTCCCGATTGCCCACAGCAGAAATAGATCCGGTAACCGATACCTTTTTCTGTTGCCCATAAGCTACAACCACTACTTCGTCCAAGGTTTGTGTGTCATCATGGAGTCTTACGGTAAGTGTCTTTCCATCTTTGGGAACGGTAACTTCCACAGTTTTCATTCCTATCATTGAAATAGCAATAATAGCCTTGTTACTGGTTACCTTTAATGTGAATTTGCCGTCAAGATTTGTAATTGTTCCATTACTGGGTTGTCCTTTTTCTACCACATTGGCACCAATTAATGGTTCGCCGGCGGCATCTGTAACAACACCTCTTACGGTTTCTTGTGCTTGCGCTCCTATGAACCATAAGCTCATTAGTAGCATTAATATATACCATTTTTTCATATTATACGATTTTTAGATTGTTATCTCCAACCGGGATTCTGTACTAAATTTGTATTTAACTGCATTTCTGAGTAGGGGATAGGAGAATAATACATCTTTGTATTAAATTTCCTTTGTCCGTCGACAACAAACTCATGTGTGGACACAACTCCATTATCTTGCCGCTCTATTCTGAATCCCATTAGTGGCTGGTTCAAATCTTTTTCGGCTGTTTTCCATCTTCTCAAGTCAAAATAGCGTTGATCTTCGAATGCCAGTTCAACCCGTCTTTCATTTCTTATTTTCTTTGTCATTTCCGTTTGAGAAGTTGTAGTGTATGGGACTGTTATTCCTGCACGTGTTCTTACTTTATTCAAAGCTTCGAGAGCTGTCCACCCCAAATCGGCTGCATCATTCGGTCCGTATGCTTCGTTCATGGCTTCGGCGTATAGCAAATAGATGTCTGCCAAGCGAATGACAGGGAAGTAGTGGTAGGTACTCGTTATTGTTTGAGCTGACAGATTTATATTCGTATCAAGGAATTTGCGTAAATAATAACCTGTAACGGTAGAACGAAGATTGACTTTGCCGATAGCATCCTGACTGTTGGGGTCGCTGATGTCGATTGCTCCTCTTGCTCCCAAAATACTTCCGTCACGAACGATCGTAACATCAAAACGAGGATCCATATTCTCGAATCGGGTATCTGATTGCATATCGTTGGCACTACCATCCTTCTTCTCGAAAGCGCATACCAGATTATGGGAAGGACAAGTACCTCCCGAACCCAACAGTGAAGGAGGGTAATTGTAAAGTTCCAGCATATAGTTTTTTGGATTTCCGGTATATACTATATATTCAGTATTTTGGTTTGGCTGTATGATAAACAGTTTTTCAAAGTTTGGGTATAAATACAATTTACTCGTAGCAAGGTCAATTACGGTTTTCAAAGCTTTAGCAGCAAGTTTCCACCTTTCTTGTACGTTTCCGTCAGTATAGCCGAGTATCGGATTTTGTACATTGTTGAATAATGGACTCGCTGCGTACGCCAGCGTTTTTGCCTTAATAGCCAACGGGCATGTACTGGCTGATAAAAAACCAAAACCACGATATTGATTCGTGATATAATTGTAGCGCGTAAATACTTCGCTGGCTTCATTGCATAAACTTACAATATAATCGACGCAATCGCTGAAATTATTGCGGGGTAATGTTATAATCTCTTTATCATCAAGAGTATATGTCTTTTTCACGAGCGGAACTCCTCCATACCTTTTGATTAACTCGAAGTAATAGAGTGCACGGACCGATTTACTCTCTGCTATGGCCAGTTCTTTATAACTTTCAACTTGTGCATCTGTCCAACCTGCATTGTTTTGTAGGAGAGGAATGTACTGCTCGAAATAAAGTGTACGCCGGATACCAATGTATAAATCGGCCCAACGGTTTTCTATCGGACTAATTTCGGTTGCGTATCCTTGTCCCAGTTTATACATTGCATTGGCGGGGTCTACATAAGCACCGTCATCTGTAGATGCGTCGAGGAATGCTGTGTAGTTGCTTTGGTATCCATTGGGCATGGAAACGTAAACGCTATTCAGCATTTGGATTGTTTTGTTATAATCAATAAATGTCTCTTCCGGTTGCCAGTATTCATAAGGTTGTTGGTCCAGATAGTCGCATGAAGAAACTGCAAGAGCAATACAACCTGTTATGAGTATATGTTTAATCGTTCTCATAGTTAGTTAAAATTTAATGTTTATTCCGGCGCTGAATGAGCGTTGGAGCGGATAAGCGACACCATTGCCATAGGCCTCCGGGTCAATAACGTCTAGTTTATCAAATGTGAGCAGGTTCTGGCCATTTAAGAAGATACGGAGTTCTTCAAGACCAATGGAACGGACCACTTTGGTTGGTAGATTATACGACAGTTCTACATTCTTTAGTCTTAGATAAGAGGCGTCCCGTTGCCAATAGGTAGACGAAAGACTGTTGTTGCTTGACCCTGCAGCTTTAGTTGTAAATCTTGGGTTGTTGACAGAAGGGTTTTCCGGTGTCCATCTATTTCTTTGGTGTTCATACATATTTCCGTTATTGTAGAATGCAAACGCTGTGTATGAAGATAGCATTTTAGATACTTTAGCTGCCCCTTGGAATAGTACGGACAGAGAAAATCCTTTATAGCTTCCTCCAAGACTGAAGCCATAGAACACTTGAGGAACGTCCGTGTATCCGTAACGTACCCGATCTTTTTCATCTATCTTACCGTCTCCGTTGATATCTTTATATCGTATGTCTCCGGGAACGACGCTGTTCAATGTGTGAACAGGAGCTGCCGCAATTTCTTCATACGATTGGAAAATACCATCGGCAATATAGACCAGTGAAGTACCATAAGGATGTCCTTTGGAATACATATAGTCATACGGTTGCAAGGCTTCGTCCATATCAATGACTTTGTTTTTGCTGTATGAAATGTTACCACTAAGGAAATATGTGAAATCTTTACCTATGTTATCTTTCCAGTTTAGGCTGGCTTCCCAACCTTTGGTTTCCATTTTTCCGATATTCTTGCCTGGCATATAGATAGTAGTATATCCCAACATGGATGAAAATGTGGAGGGAATGGTGTATACACCGGTGCGACGATCCTTCCAAATGTCGAATGTTGCGTTCAAACGATTAGAAAACATTCCTAAGTCTGCACCTAGATTCATTTGAGTAGATTCCTCGTAGGTAGCAGAAGGATTGGCTTGTTGGGTTTCCAATAGAGAAGTATATTGTACCATGTCATTACCAAAATAGATTCCTTCATTCAAATTCTGAAGACGGCTCATATACATATACGCAGATACTGCACGGTCATTATTGATCTTACCGATACTACCGCGTATCTTTAGATTAGAAATAGCGGGCTTTAACACATCAAAGAATTTCTCATTGGATACATACCATGCTAAAGAAACAGTAGGAGACAATCCCCAGCGGTTTTCATTATTGAATTTGTAAGAACCTTGATAACCGAAAGTGGCATCTATCTGGTATCTATTATCGTATTTATATGCAAACCAGCCACCAACTGTTTGATAGCGATAGGGAAGCACAATACTTTGATTGTATTCATATTGGTCGTAAAACATCATTCCCGAGACATTGTGCCTACCGAAAATACGATTGTAGCTAAGCTTAAAATTTAATGTGGTGTTACGTGCATCACCATATTTCATGGCAGCATTTGATATCATTTCTTCACTAGTTCCATATTTTTGGAGTACTCCGTTATTTTGAAGTGTATAATAATTGAAAGAGCGGGTACGGTTTTGTTTTTGTAAGTTGTATACGTCCATAGAAATCTGTCCGTAGAGCGATAAACCCTTTAGAAGGAAATCTAGATCCTGTTTCAGTGATACAGAAAAGGCGCCATAACGTTTATCGATCGCTGTGTAGCCTCCTCTGTTCAAGATAGCCCACGGATTAATATATTTATCATTGCCTGCTACAATACGGTCTCCCGGTTGTGATTTGATAGGATTCCCTGACTGGTCTACATAGTTATGAGTATCTTTATAGTACATTGGGAATGCCGTAGCCGGCGTTTTCAACAAATTTTGGAATATATATTGTTGTGCTTGGTCGTAATAAGGTGAGTTTTCACTTTGCATCCAACCGTCTAATTTAACAGATAAAAGGGTTGTGGAGGTAATGTCGAAGTCTACGTTCGAGCGAAAGTTGATTCGGGAAAATTCTGTGTTGGTACTGTAATTCTGCTCTTTTTCAGTATTAAACATTCCTGCTTGTCCGGTATATCCCAATGAGACGAAATAACGGGTACGCCCGGAACCTCCTTCTACTGTGGCATTATATCGCTGCATGAAAGTTCCTTTTTTAAGCAAGTTTCCTATCCAGTCGACATCTGGGTAGCGCTCCGGGTCTGAATGATTGGCGAATTTATTGATTTCCGTTTCCGTGTAGAAAGGATTCAAACCGTCATTAATGTTCGCTTCATTGTAGGATTGAGCATATTCTGCCGCGTTAACAGCTTTGGGAACTCTCATGTTCTGCTGATATATCCCTTGGATGTTAAGGCTGACTCTAGGTTTTCCGAGACGTCCGGATTTGGTTTCAATCAGGATAACTCCGTTCGCGCCTCGCATACCATAAAGAGCGATAGCAGAAGCATCTTTTAATATGGTCACTCTTTCAATTTCCTGAGTTTGTACCATACCGTAGTAATTGCGTTCTTGTCCATCGATTAGTACAAGTGCGCCATTTCCATTGCTACGTATTCCACGTATATAAATGGAAGCTTCGTCATTGCCCGGTTCTCCACTTCGCTGAATCGTAGTTAACCCCGATATTCTTCCTGACAATGCATTGGATAAATGCTGTACAGGCACATTCTCCAATACT
>ENA-UEQY01002132-UEQY01002132.1-human-gut-metagenome-genome-assembly--contig:-NODE-2132-length-11345-cov-3.224796_pt1 | contig 11345 bp, 8 predicted proteins | sample MGYA00242949_ERZ507949 | MGnify/ENA primary metagenome ERZ507949 (study PRJEB26167, sample SAMN06115403) | human gut metagenome | host: Homo sapiens | place: China:Jiangsu | collected 2016-07-06... | reverse complement strand
TTAGCTTTGCATCCGAAAATATAGGTATTAGTTAAGATGAAAAAGCAAAATCGATTGATGAAGACTGCGATCGCCTTATGGTGTATCGTAGCTGTTGGGTGTAAACAAAGCCCTGTAATCCAACAAAGTTCAGGGTATGCGACAATGACCGTATTCACTTCGGAGAAAACTTTATCCAATAATTACTCGGCGAGTATACGAGGAAAACAGGATATCGATATTTATCCGCAAGTATCCGGCTTTATTACAAAGCTCTGCGTAACGGAAGGCGAGAGCGTAAAAAAAGGACAAGTCTTATTTATTATTGATCAAGTCCCTTATCAAGCGGCCTTAAACACCGCCATTGCGAACGTAGAGGCCGCTAAGGCATCTGTAGCGACAGCGCAACTGACCTACGACAGTAAACAAGAATTGTATAAAAACAAAGTAGTTTCCGAGTTCGACCTAAAGACCACCTACAACACTCTACTCTCGGCAAAAGCCCAATTAGCCCAAGCGGAGGCACAAGAGATAAACGCCCGTAACAACCTTTCTTACACGGAAGTGAAAAGCCCCTCGAACGGCGTCATCGGAACCCTGCCTTATCGTGTAGGCGCATTAGTAAGCGCAAACCTGCCCAAATCGCTCACCACGGTATCGGACAATTCCGAGATGTATGTGTATTTCTCCATGACCGAGAATCAGCTATTGGCCTTGACCCGTCAATACGGCTCGAAAGACAAAGCCTTGGAGAATATGCCCGAGATCGAGCTTCAGTTGAACGATAAATCGCTTTATCCCCAAACGGGAAAGATCGAGACGATCAGCGGCGTTATCGATCAAAACACCGGAACGGTCAGCTTGCGTGCCGCATTCCCGAACGAGGAGCAATTATTGAATAGCGGGGGCTCCGGGAATGTGATCATTCCGGTTACATACGATAACTGCGTAGTAATTCCCCAAGCCGCCACGTTCGAAATCCAAGACCGGGTATTTGTCTTCAAGGTAGTGGACGGCAAGACGCAATCCGCCCCCGTAGAAGTGACCCGTGTGAACGGAGGACAAGAGTATATCGTAAACGCCGGATTGAATAGCGGCGACGTGATCGTAGCCGAAGGCGTAGGTTTATTGCGTGAAGGAACACCGATTGAAGTAAAACAAAATTAAGAACAATGAAAGTTAGCACATTTATAGAACGCCCCGTACTGTCCGCCGTGATTTCCATCACGATTATGGTTGCGGGTATCATCGGGCTTTTCACCTTGCCCGTAGAACAATATCCGGATATCGCCCCTCCTACCGTTATGGTCAGTACGACTTACTTCGGGGCGAATGCCGAGACCATGCAGAAGAGTGTCGTAGCCCCTTTGGAAGAGGCGATCAACGGCGTGGAAGATATGACCTACATGACCTCCACGGCTACCAACTCCGGTACCGCCACGATCACGATCTATTTCCAACAAGGAACCGATCCGGACATGGCCGCCGTAAACGTACAGAACCGTGTATCGAAAGCGACCGGGCAATTGCCGGCCGAGGTTACCCAAGTAGGTGTCACGACTTCCAAGCGCCAGACCAGTATGTTACAGATCTTCTCGCTCTATAGCCCGGACGGTTCTTATGACGAGAACTTCCTCAGTAATTACATCAGCATCAACCTGAAACCAGAGATCCTTCGTATCTCCGGAGTCGGCGAGTTGATGGTTATGGGTGGCGATTACAGTATGCGTATCTGGATGAAGCCCGACGTTATGGCCCAATACAAATTGATCCCCTCGGACGTGACCTCCGTGTTGGCCGAGCAAAATATTGAGTCCGCCACGGGTTCTTTAGGCGAGAACTCGGACGAGACGTATCAGTACACCATGAAATATAGCGGACGCCTGCTTACTCCGGAGGAATTCGGCGATATCGTGATCCGCTCCACCGAGGATGGAGAGGTATTGAAGCTAAAAGAGATAGCGGACATTGAGTTAGGAAAGGAGAGTTATGCCTATATCGGACAAACAAACGGTAAGCCGGGTATCTCCTGTATGGTTTTCCAGACAGCCGGATCGAATGCCACGGAGGTGAATAATAAGATCGACGCTTTTCTTGAGGAAGCCTCGAAAGACTTCCCGAAAGGTATCGAGGTCGTAAAATTGATGAGTACGAATGATTTCTTGTACGCCTCGATCCATGAGGTTGTAAAAACCTTGATAGAGGCCATTATCCTCGTTATCCTTGTGGTATATGTCTTCTTGCAGGATATCCGTTCTACGCTGATTCCGTTGGTAGCGATCGTAGTTTCCTTGATCGGTACGTTCGCCTTTATGACGGTCGCCGGATTTAGCATCAACTTGATCACTTTATTCGCTTTGGTATTGGTGATCGGTACGGTGGTGGATGATGCGATCGTTGTTGTAGAGGCAGTCCAAGCTCGGTTCGACGTTGGATATAAGTCCTCTTATATGGCTAGTATGGACGCGATGAAAGGATTGACATCCGCCATCGTCTCTACTTCATTGGTATTTATGGGCGTGTTTATTCCGGTATCCTTCATGAGCGGTACATCCGGTACGTTCTATACGCAGTTCGGCTTGACGATGGCAGCGGCCGTAGGTATCTCTACCGTTAACGCATTAACGTTAAGTCCGGCACTTTGCGCTATCTTATTGAAGCCTTACATCAACGAGGACGGTACCCAAAAGAATAACTTCGCCGCACGTTTCCGTAAGGCGTTCAACGCCGCATTCGATTCGGTCATCAAGAAATATAAGCACGGGGTATTGTTCTTTATCAAGCGGAAATGGCTGGCTTGGTCTTTATTGGCATGCTCCATCGTATTACTTATCGTCTTGATGAACACGACAAAATCCAGCTTGGTGCCCGATGAGGATCAAGGTACGGTCTTTGTCAACGTAAGTACGGCCTCCGGAAGCTCCTTGGCTACGACTAACAAGATCATGACGAATATCGAGCAACGGATCAACCAGATTCCACAGCTTCAATCTTATTCCAAGGTTTCCGGTTATGGTTTGCTGGCCGGACAAGGTAGCTCTTTCGGTATGTTCATCTTGAAACTAAAACATTGGGATGAGCGCCCGGACAAGGAAGATAACGTACAAGCCGTGATCGGACAGGTATATGGCCGTACGGCAGATATCAAGGACGCTACGATTTTCGCCATCGCCCCGGCCATGATCCCCGGATATGGTATGGGTAACGCATTGGAAATGCATACGCAAGACAAGGCCGGTGGAGACTTAACGACCTTCTTTAACACGACCCAGCAATATCTCGCGGCCTTGCGTGAACGGCCCGAGATCGCTACGGCTTACTCTACTTTCGATATCAAGTACCCGCAATGGCGCGTGGATGTGGACGCGGCGAAATGCAAGCGGGCCGGAATCACTCCGGATGCTGTTCTATCAACCCTTTCCGGTTATTACGGAGGGCAATATGTGTCGAATATCAACCGCTTCTCGAAGGTGTATAAGGTGATGATACAGTCCGATCCTAAATATCGTCTGGATGAGACCTCCTTGAATAATACGTTCGTACGCATGTCGAACGGCGAGATGGCACCGCTTAGTCAGTTTATCACATTGACCAAAGTCTATGGGGCTGAGTCTTTAGCTCGTTTCAATATGTATAATTCGATCGCCGTCAATGCCGTACCGGCCAATGGATATAGCTCCGGGGATGCTATCAAGGCGGTAAAAGAGACAGCGGCCACCTCACTCCCGAAAGGATACGGGTATGACTTCGGTAGTATCACCCGTGAGGAGAACCAACAGAGTAATACGACAACGATCATCTTCGGTATCTGTATCTTGATGATTTATTTGATCCTAAGTGCCTTGTACGAGAGTTTCCTTGTTCCTTTCGCCGTGATTCTTTCCGTACCGATGGGTTTGATGGGTAGTTTCTTGTTCGCCAAGTTCATGGGATTGGAGAATAACATTTATCTGCAAACCGGTCTGATCATGTTGATCGGGTTGTTGGCGAAGACCGCCATCTTATTGACGGAGTACGCTACCCAGCGCCGCTTGTCCGGCATGAGCCTGACCTCGGCCGCTCTTAGCGCGGCGAAGGTTCGTCTGCGCCCGATCTTGATGACCGCTCTTACGATGATATTCGGTTTGCTGCCATTGATCGTTTCCAACGGCGTAGGCGCTAATGGAAACCGCTCGTTGGGAACCGGTGCCGTTGGCGGTATGTTGATCGGTACATTGGCTTTGTTATTTATCGTGCCTTGCTTATTCATCACGTTCCAATACCTGCAAGAGAAACTACGCCCGATCCAATTCGAGCGTTCCCTTGATTGGCAGGTGCAAGAAGAGGTAAAAGAGGCCGCCGAAGAAAGAAAAGAATATTTAGATAGCAAGAAATAATCTATCCAGTTGTATATATATAATGTATATGAAGAATAACATCATACTCTTTGCCGTAGCGACGCTAGCGTTGAATAGCTGCGGCATTTACAAGAAATACGAGCCTGTCGCCACCCTCCCGGAGAATCTATATCGGGAGGAGATAGCCCCGGCAGATACCTTCTCCATCGGGAATATCAGTTGGCGGGACCTATTCACCGATCCGGCCTTGCAATCCTTGATCGAACGGGGATTAGCCAATAATACAGATCTGCGGATTGCCCATCTAAAGGTGCAAGAAGCCGAGGTGGCGTTAATGACCTCCCGCCTCTCCTACCTCCCGTCGCTCTCCCTAGATCCGCAGGGCACGACAAGTAGTTTCAATAAGGCAAAAGCGTCGTGGACATACAACGTCCCGGTATCGGCCAGTTGGGAGATCGATATCTTCGGCCGGCTGACAAACGCCAAACGACAAGCAAAAGCCGCCTTGTCGCAAAGCCAAGCGTATAGCCAAGCCGTACAAACACAACTGATCGCCAACATCGCCAATTTATATTATACCCTATTGATGCTGGATCGGCAATGCGAGATCACGACGGAAACCGCCGTGAGATGGCAAGAGAGCCTTCGTGCCACCCAAGCGTTAATGGCAGCCGGCATGACTACCGAGGCGGCCGTATCGCAAACCGAGGCTACTTGCTACTCCATCGAGACCTCTGTTAAGGATCTGGAACAGACCATCCGGGAGACCGAGAATACGCTTGCCGTCTTATTAGGAGAAACACCTCAAGATATCGAGCGAGGAAGATTGGAAGAGCAGTCCTTGACCCCGGATCTGGCGATCGGCATCCCGGTGCAGCTGCTATCGAACCGTCCGGATGTACGTAGCGCCGAGTACGCATTGGCGCAAGCGTTCTACGGGACAGCCTCCGCACGCTCCAATTTTTATCCCTCGCTACGTCTTAGCGGCAGCGCAGGGTGGACAAACAGCGCAGGCAGTTACATCGTAAATCCGGGTAAACTATTACTATCGGCGGTCGGCTCCCTCACGCAACCGCTATTTAACAAAGGAGCGAATATCGCCCAATTGAAAATAGCGAAAGCGCAGCAAGAAGAGGCCAAGCTCACTTTCCAACAAACCGTGCTCAACGCCGGAAAAGAGGTGAACGACGCACTTACCCAAGCCCAGACCGCAAAGGGAAAGATCGACTTGCGTACACACCAAATCGAATCGCTTGAAGATGCCGTGCGTAGCACCCAATTGCTGATGACGCATGGAAACACTACTTATTTGGAAGTGCTCACGGCACAGCAAACCCTGCTCAGCGCCCAGCTCTCCCAAGTAACGGATCGTTTTGACGAGCTTCAAGCCACCGTAAACCTCTACCAAGCCTTAGGAGGAGGCAGACATTAAAGAGAGTCCTTTCAGACTTGTATATAATTATGATTGTAACCACCTTTTGTGCGTGACGCATAGAAGGAGGTAAAAAAATACCCGGTTTATGGTATATGCCGTAAACAATCCATCCACTATCTTTGTCATATAAATAAAAGAATCCAGAAACAACAAAATTCATTTGTATATGGCAAGAATAGCAAGACAACTGACCGACCTTGTCGGCAACACTCCCCTGTTGGAGTTCTCTAATTTCAACGCGAGCAAGGGCCTTAAAGCCCAAGTAATCGGCAAGCTGGAATATTTCAACCCGGCTGGTAGCGTAAAAGACCGCATCGCCTTGGCGATGATCGAGGACGCCGAGGCTAAAGGCTTGTTGAGACCCGGCGCTACCATTATCGAACCGACCAGCGGTAATACCGGAGTCGGACTCGCTTTTGTCTCCGCCTCGAAAGGCTACAAATTAATCCTGACCATGCCGGATACCATGAGTGCCGAGCGTCGTAACTTATTGAAAGCGTTAGGTGCCCGGCTCGTCCTCACCCCCGGGGCAGAAGGCATGAAAGGAGCCATCGCCAAAGCGGAGGAACTGCGTGATGCGACTCCCGGTTCCATCATCCTACAACAATTCGAGAATCCCGCCAACCCGGCCATGCATATCCGCACGACCGCCGAGGAGATCTGGCGTGATACGGATGGTAAAGTAGACCTGTTTGTAGCCGGCGTAGGAACCGGAGGCACGGTCAGCGGTGTCGGTGCCGGATTGAAAGCTCACAACCCGAACGTACAAATCGTAGCGGTAGAGCCTAGCGATTCACCGGTACTTTCCGGAGGCAAGCCCGGCCCGCACAAGATACAGGGCATCGGAGCCGGCTTTATCCCCAAGACCTACAACGGGGAGGTAGTTGACAATATCCTGCAAGTAACGAACGATGACGCTATCCGTACCAGCCGCGAACTGGCCGGGAAGGAAGGGTTGCTGGTAGGAATATCTTCCGGCGCCGCTGTATACGCCGCCGTGGAACTAGCTAAACTTCCGGAGAATGAGGGAAAAACGATCGTGGCGTTGCTTCCGGACACAGGAGAAAGGTATCTCTCCACGGTTCTATATGCTTTCGAGGAATATCCTCTATAGGCTTTTATCGGTTTATCTGATGTCATAGAATCTGAGTCGAAAACACTATAGTGTTTGTGGATAAACACAATAGTATTCAGACTAAAACACTACTGTATTCGTGCACAAATACAGTAGTGTTTTTTACAGATTACAAGAGCCCTTTCGTACTCGGTAGCTCAAACCGATAAATATCTCGTCGGATCGCCATCTTGATCGAGCGGGCCAAAGCCTTGAAGATACCTTCTATCTTATGATGCTCGTTCATACCCTCGGCACGGATATTCAAATTCATGCGGGCAGCGTCGCTCAAGCTCTTGAAGAAATGGAGGAACATCTCCGTAGGCATATCTCCCACTTTCTCACGGTGGAACTCAGCGTCCCAAACCAACCAAGGACGGCCACCGAAATCCAGCGCCACACTACACAAGCAATCGTCCATCGGAAGGCAATAGCCATAACGCTCGATCCCTCGCTTATCACCCAGCGCTTTCAGCATCGCCTCGCCAAGGGCAATCGCCGTATCCTCTATCGTATGATGCTCGTCGACCTCCAGGTCGCCTTTTACCCGTACCGTCAGATCCGTACCGGAATGCTTACCGATCTGATCCAACATATGATCGAAGAAACCAAGCCCGGTAGAGATCGATGTCTTTCCGGTTCCATCCAGATTCCAGTCCACATAGATGTCCGTCTCCTTCGTGGCACGCCGTACGACCGCACGACGCTCGCCGGCAAACAGATACTCGGTGATCTTATCCCAATCATCCGTGATATAGGCGGGAGACAATGAGGTAGCGTAAGCCGCCAACTCACTCTCCGCTCCCTCCTCCGGGCGCAACCAGATACCTTTAGCGCCCAGATTATGGGCCAACTCCATATCCGTAAGGCGGTCCCCGATCACGAAACTATTCTCCAGATCGTATTCACCGGTCATATATTTCGTGAGCATTCCCGTACGAGGCTTACGATTCGGGGAATTATCCTCGGGAAAGGAAGGATCGATCAAGATATCGTCGAATACGATCCCCTCTCCTTCCAGCGTCTTTAGCATCAAGTTATGGGCAGGCCAGAAAGTCTCCTCCGGGAAAGAGGGCGTTCCCAGCCCGTCTTGGTTGGAGACCATCACGAACTCGAAATCCAACCGCTCGCGAATGAAATAGAGGTTACGCATCACCTTCGGGACAAACTCTAGTTTCTCCAAGCTATCCAATTGATAATCTACGGGCGGCTCTTTTACAAGCGTGCCGTCCCGGTCGATAAACAACGCTCTTTTCCTCGTGCTCATAATTTCATGTTTTTCATCGCGTTCAATAAGCTATCATTCTCTTTCGGCGTACCGATCGTAATACGAAGGCAACCCCGGCATTTCTGCACGTTACTACGGTTACGCACTACGATCCCTTTCTTCACGAGCCCATTATACATGGCATCCGCCTTGGCGACATTCACCAACAAGAAATTAGCGTCCGAAGGATATACTTGATAGGAGAAAGGAGGCTCGGACAGGATCTTCTCCAGCCGGTTACGCTCCGTGAGGATCTCGTTCACTTGGTGCTTCATGGTCGCCTCGTCGTTCAAGAGCTCCAAAGCTTTCTCCTGTGTAAGCTGGTTGACGTTATACGGATATTTGATCTTATTCAAGACACCGATAATCTCCGGAGAGGCGAATGCCATACCCAAACGAATACCCGCCGCTCCCCACGCTTTCGACAAGGTTTGAAGAACGATCAGATTCGGGAACCCGGATAATTCCTTCAAGAAAGAGGGATAAGCGGAGAAGTCGATATAAGCCTCATCGATCACCACGATTCCTTCATAATTCTTCAAGATCTTATAGATCGAGCCACGATCCAGACTGTTGCCACTAGGGTTATTCGGAGAACATAGGAAGATCACTTTTGTCCACTCGTCCGCCGATTCCAATACGGCTTCCGCATCCAAATCAAAGTTTTCGTCCAAAGAAACCTTACGGCATTCCACGTTATTTACATTCGCTGCCACCTCATACATGCCATACGACGGCGAGATCGTCACTACACTATCCAACCCCGGCTCGCAAAAAGCACGGATCACCAGATCGATGGCCTCGTCACTGCCATTGCCCAAGAAGATCGAGCTACGGTCCACGCCTTTCAACACGGCCAGACGATCCTTCAATTTCCACTGCAAGGGATCGGGATAACGGTTATACGGCATATTCCACGGATTCTCATTCGCGTCCAGAAAAACGGAGGCATCCCCATGAAACTCATCACGTGCGGATGAATACGGTTTCAAATTCCAGACATTCGGTCTTACTAAATCTTTCAGGTCTTTCATATCGTGTTCAATCTAATTGTTACTGCGTTGCGGTGAGCATCCAGCTGCTCGTTGGCCGCCATGGTTTGGATCGTACTACCCAAGGCACGGATACCATCGGAAGTGATCTCTTGGAAAGTGATCTTCTTGATGAAACTATCCAAGTTCACGCCGCTATATGCCTTGGCATAGCCGTTGGTCGGCAAGGTATGATTCGTGCCGGAAGCATAATCGCCTGCGCTTTCCGGAGTATATGGACCCATAAAGACACTGCCGGCGTTCTCGATTCGCTCCGCGATAGCGGTGTAATCCGATGTTTGGATAATCAAGTGCTCGGGAGCGTATTGGTTCGTGAAGTCTACGACTTCCCGCGAATCTTTCAATACGATGATACGGCTGTGCGCTAATGATTTCTCGGTAATCTCCTTTCGGGGCAAACGATCGAGTTGCTCTTGGATGGCACGGGCCACGGGTTCCACGATCGTTTCCGAAGCGGTTACGAGGATCGCTTGGCTATCCACCCCATGTTCGGCTTGCGAGAGGAAATCGGCGGCGATAAAATCGGGATTCGCCGTCTCGTCCGCGATCACCTCTACCTCGGATGGTCCGGCGGGCATATCAATGGCGACCTCTTTCAGGCTTACTAATTGCTTTGCCGCCGTCACGTATTGATTACCGGGGCCAAAGATCTTATACACCTTGGGGACCGATTCCGTCCCATAGGCCATCGCCGCTATCGCTTGGATTCCTCCGGCCTTGAATATCTTACTTACACCCGCGACCTCTGCGGCGAACAGGATAGCGGGATGTACTTTCCCTTCCCGGTTCGGTGGCGTACATAATACGATCTCCTTGCAGCCGGCGATACGTGCGGGCACTGCCAACATCAATACCGTGGAAAACAAAGGCGCCGTTCCGCCCGGAATATATAAACCGACTTTCTCAATCGCTACCGCTTTCTGCCAACAAGTGACTCCCGGGGTAGTCTCCACTTTCTTTCCCTCGAAACGCTGCGAGGCATGGAACTTCTCGATATTCGCCTTTGCCGTACGGATCGCCTGTTTCAAGTCCTCAGCGACCAAGGCATCCGCTTCCCGCATCTCCTCTTCCGAGACTTGAAGGGAAGAAAGGAGCACCTTATCAAACTTTTCCTCATACGCTTTTACGGCGATGTCACCCTGCTCACGTACCTCGTCCAATACCGTACGGACCGTATCGAACAAGGTGGTTACATCCAATGCGGGACGTTTGATTAGTGAGCTCCATTCCTCACGTCCGGGATATTTTATAATCTTCATATTATACAATCATTTTCTCGATCGGAAGCACTAAGATACCTTCAGCCCCCAATGATTTTAGTTTACCAATAATTTCCCAGAAATGCTTCTCGGCGATCACGGATTGAACAGAGACCCATTCATCGTTTGCCAAAGGCGTGAGGGTCGGGCTCTTCATGCCGGGAAGCACCTCGATAATCTCATCCAGCTTTTCTTTCGGAGCGTTCAGCAACAAGTACTTCTTGCCCTCGGCGACTTGAATCGCTTCAAAGCGGAATAGAAGCTCATCCAAGATCTCCAGTTTCTCTTTGGACAGATTATTGTTGGCGATCAATAAAGCCTCACAAGGAAGGACTACCTCCACTTCTCTCAATTGATTGCTTACCAAAGTACTACCGGAGCTTACGATATCAAAGATAGCGTCCGCCAAACCAATGCCCGGGGCGATTTCCACAGAGCCGCTGATTACATGAATATCCGCCTTCACGCCTCTCTCCTCTAAGAAAGACCGTAGGATCACGGGATAGGAAGTAGCGATCGTTTTTCCCTCAAACCACTCAGCCCCCTTATATTCCTCATCTTTGGGGATCGCTAAGGATAGACGGCACTTACTAAAGCCCAGACGCTTGATCAATTTCGCCTCTTGCCCTTTCTCCACGTACTCGTTCTCTCCGACAATACCAATATCCGCCACACCGTTAGCCACAGACTGAGGAATATCATCATCACGAAGGAACAATACCTCTACCGGAAAACCTTTTGCCGATAATAACAGGATGCGTTTGCCCCTGTTTAGTTTAATACCTGCTTCTTCAAGCAACATCATGGTCTCGTCGTACAGACGGCCTTTCGATTGTACCGCAATTCTCAACATAACTATATCTTATTTTTATATTATAAATATCAACAAAAAAAGGCTTACC
>ENA-UEQY01002128-UEQY01002128.1-human-gut-metagenome-genome-assembly--contig:-NODE-2128-length-11353-cov-6.217985_pt1 | contig 11353 bp, 8 predicted proteins | sample MGYA00242949_ERZ507949 | MGnify/ENA primary metagenome ERZ507949 (study PRJEB26167, sample SAMN06115403) | human gut metagenome | host: Homo sapiens | place: China:Jiangsu | collected 2016-07-06... | reverse complement strand
AAGGAATAATAATCAGTGATTTAAGCAGGCTTACAGCCTCTGTTGTCATATACGGAATATCATATTTCATAGTGCAAATCTTTTATCTATACCTTAATATTTGCACAAAGATAGTCGTTTTGAGCAATAGTTTCAAATAAAACTAATACCTTTGTACCATATTTACTAATACAAAGAGTATGACTTATCATCATTTATCTGTCCTGGTCCATCGTCAGGCCGAAAAATATGGCGACAAGGTAGCCTTAAAATACCGTGACTATGAGACAGCTCAATGGATTCCTATTTCATGGAAGCAGTTCTCCGGATCAGTACGGCAAGCAGCTAATGCTTTCGTGGCATTGGGAGTAGAAGAACAAGAGAATATCGGTATATTTTCACAGAATAAGCCCGAATGGTTCTATGTTGACTTTGGTGCATTTGCCAATCGCGCTGTTACCATTCCGTTTTATGCGACCAGTTCGCCTGCGCAAGCGCAATACATCATCAATGATGCGCAGATTCGTTACCTTTTTGTGGGGGAACAGTTTCAATATGATGCTGCTTTCAGCATTTTCGGTTTCTGTTCTTCCCTGCAACAACTGATTATCTTTGACCGTTCGGTGGTGAAAGACCCTCGTGATGTATCTTCTATCTACTTTGATGAATTTATGGCAATGGGGGAGGGACTCCCGCATAATGATACGGTGGAAGCACGTACGGAACGCGCTTCTTACGATGATTTGGCGAATATCCTTTATACGTCCGGAACAACGGGCGAACCGAAAGGAGTCATGCTGCATCATTCCTGCTATCTGGAACAGTTCCATACACATGACGACCGCCTGACGACAATGTCGGATAAGGATGTATCCATGAACTTCCTCCCACTGACGCACGTATTCGAGAAAGCGTGGTGTTACCTTTGTATTCATAAAGGCGTGCAGATTTGTATCAATCTTCGTCCGGCAGATATTCAGACGACTATCAAGGAGATCCGGCCGACGTTGATGTGCAGTGTTCCCCGTTTCTGGGAAAAGGTATATGCAGGCGTACAGGAGAAGATCAATGAGACAACCGGTTTAAAGAAGGCGTTGATGCTGGATGCTATCAAAGTGGGTAGAATCCATAATCTGGATTATCTGCGCCGAGGGAAAACACCTCCGGTGATGAATCAGCTGAAATATAAGTTCTACGAAAAAACGATCTATTCTTTACTGAAGAAGACGATCGGCATTGAGAATGGAAACTTTTTCCCGACTGCCGGTGCTGCCGTTCCCGATGAGATCAATGAATTTGTTCATTCGGTAGGCATCAATATGGTGGTTGGATACGGCTTGACGGAATCTACGGCTACTGTATCTTGTACGTTGCCGGTGGGCTATGACATCGGTTCGGTGGGTGTCGTACTGCCGGGAGTTGAAGTGAAGATAGGCGAAGACAATGAAATACTGCTTCGTGGCAAGACGATCACGAAAGGATATTATAAGAAAGCGGAAGCCACTGCTGCCGCTATTGACCCCGACGGATGGTTCCACACGGGGGATGCAGGTTACTTTAAGAATGGACAGCTTTTCCTGACGGAACGTATCAAAGACCTGTTCAAAACATCGAACGGCAAATATATCGCTCCGCAAGCGTTGGAAACAAAACTGGTGATTGACCGTTATATCGATCAGATTGCTATTATTGCCGATCAGCGTAAGTTTGTTTCTGCCCTTATTGTTCCTGTGTATGGATACGTGAAGGAATATGCTAAGGAGAAAGGCATTGAGTATAAAGATATGGCCGAACTGCTGCAACATCCGAAGATTGTCGGTCTTTTCCGTGCCCGGATAGAAACGTTGCAACAGCAGTTTGCTCATTACGAGCAAATCAAGCGCTTCACTCTGCTTCCCGAACCATTCAGCATGGAACGTGGCGAACTGACCAACACGCTGAAATTGAAACGGGCGGTTGTAGCGCAGAATTATAGCGAGTTGATTGAAAAGATGTATGAGGAGTAAGCAGGCTTTTTCGTATCTTTGTCGCCGGATTTGAAAAAATATAACTAATAAAATTGTAAATCAGATGATTACTATTGAACAACTTAAAGACGTGAAAGAGCGCACAGATGCGCTGAGGAGGTATCTTTGACATCGACGGGAAGAAAATTCAAGTCGAAGAAGAACAATTAAGGACACAAGCTCCGGGATTCTGGGACGACCAGAAACGGGCGGAAGCTCAAATGAAGTTGGTAAAGGATCTGCAGAAGTGGATTAGCGGTTATAATGAGGTGAAGACACTGGCAGACGAGCTGGAACTGGCATTTGATTTCTATAAAGAAGAACTGGTGACAGAGGAAGATGTAGATGCCGCTTATGCGAAAGCCAGTGAGGCGGTGGAAGCACTTGAACTCAAGAATATGCTTCGTGACGAAGCCGACCAGATGGATTGTGTGTTGAAAATCAATTCCGGTGCCGGTGGTACGGAAAGTCAGGACTGGGCATCCATGTTGATGCGTATGTATCTGCGCTATGCCGAGACAAATGGTTATAAGGCTACGATTGCCAACCTTCAGGAAGGTGATGAGGCGGGAATCAAAACTTGTACGATCAATATCGAAGGAGATTTTGCTTACGGTTATCTGAAAGGTGAGAACGGCGTGCATCGGTTGGTTCGTGTCTCTCCGTACAATGCACAAGGTAAGCGTATGACTTCTTTTGCTTCCGTATTTGTGACTCCGCTGGTAGACGACAGTATCGAGGTGAATATAGAAACAGCACGTATTTCCTGGGATACATTCCGAAGCGGTGGTGCCGGTGGTCAGAATGTGAACAAGGTAGAATCCGGTGTCCGTTTGCGTTATCAGTATAAAGACCCTTATACGGGCGAAGAAGAGGAAATCCTGATTGAGAATACCGAAACCCGCGACCAGCCGAAGAACCGTGAAAATGCAATGCGTCAGTTACGCTCTATCTTGTATGATAAGGAATTGCAGCATCGTATGGCGGAACAGGCAAAGGTGGAAGCCGGTAAGATGAAGATTGAATGGGGGTCGCAAATCCGAAGCTATGTATTTGATGACCGCCGTGTAAAGGATCATCGTACCAACTATCAGACTTCGGATGTGAACGGAGTAATGGACGGTAAGATCGATGGCTTTATCAAGGCTTACCTGATGGAGTTTTCTTCGCAGGAATCATAAAAAACAAAATTAGCAAGTGTTATTTTTGGAAAGTTAAAAGATTTGTTCTTACTTTGTTAGTGTTGAACTTTAAAACTAACTATTATGGGTAAGGCTAAGAAAAAAACAGCGATTAGTAAGAAGGAAGAACAACAAGCCCAAAAGGTAGTCAAAATAGTGTTCGTCTCATTAATTATTTTGGCATTGGTAATGTTGGTTGCATTCTCCTTTTTCGGTTGATTGATTCACTACAGATTACATAGATTGCACAAGGGGCACGAAAAGAAGGTCTGCCCGGACGGTGAAAATCATGTGATCTGTGGTGAATTCTTGTTTTGTAACGCTTTTGTAACCCCTGTAATATCAATGTAACTTTTCTGTAATTCTTCCGTAGCCGGTTTGTCATTCCGGTGTATCTTCACAGTTGTACTTTTGCCGCGAATATAGTAGCAAACAACTGAAATGAGTAGAATTACAACAACCGTCGTTACACTTTTGCTAACGACAGCAGCCTTTGGACAGGCCAAGGATGATGCCGGAGATGGCAAGAAACTGGATAAGCAGACAATGGAGATAAAGGATTATCTGCCGGAAATCCACGGAACGATCCGGGGCAAATATGAATATCAGACAGAAACAGGCGAAAGCCGTTTTGAGGTACGCAATGCCCGTTTCAGTGTTTCGGGAAATGTACATCCGCTGGTTGCTTATAAGGCAGAAATCGACCTTTCCGATGAAGGCTCTATCAAAATGCTTGATGCGTACGCACGTGTCTTTCCGGTGAAAGACCTGAATTTTACAATTGGGCAGATGCGTGTTCCTTTCACGATAGATGCACACCGTTCACCGCACCAACAGTATTTCGCTAACCGTTCATTTATTGCCAAGCAGGTGGGTAATGTGCGTGATGTCGGACTTACTTCTGCCTATACACATAAAGGAGATTTCCCGTTTATTCTGGAAGGTGGACTGTTCAACGGTTCCGGTTTGACAAACCAGAAAGAATGGCACAAAACACTGAATTATTCTATAAAGGCGCAGTTACTGCCCGGCAAGAACTGGAATGTGACACTTAGCACTCAAATGATAAAACCGGAAGATGTACGAATCAATATGTATGATGCCGGTATCTATTATCAGAACAATCGTTTCCATATTGAGGCGGAATACCTGTATAAAATGTATGGGCATAATGCGTTTAAAGATGTTCATGCAGTTAACAGCTTTGTCAATTATGACTTGCCGCTGAAGAAGGTTTTTAATAAAATATCTTTCCTGGCCCGTTATGATATGATGACGGACCATAGCAATGGTACGATTGACGAGACAACAAAAACGTTGATTATAAATGACTATGCCCGTCACCGTGTGACAGGCGGGATTACGCTTAGTCTCTCCAAGGCTTTTATTGCCGATCTCCGTCTGAACTTCGAGAAGTACTTCTACAAGAAATCGGGTATCCCTAAAGAGTCGGAACGGGATAAAATCGTCATTGAGTTTATGACGAGATTTTAAGGAATTTCATTACTTTTGTGCCATGGCACAAGAAATAGAACGAAAGTTTTTAGTCTCCGGTGAGTTTAAATCTCTGGCAACCTCGCATAGCCGGATTGTACAAGGGTATATCAGCAGTGCTCGTGGGAGGACTGTACGGGTCCGTATTCGTGACGATAAGGGGTATCTTACCATTAAAGGAGCTTCCAATGCTTCCGGAACCAGCCGTTATGAATGGGAGAAGGAGCTTCCTTTGGCGGAAGCGGAAGAACTGATGAAACTTTGTGAACCCGGTATCATTGATAAGACCCGTTACTTGGTACGAAGCGGTAAGCATGTATTCGAAGTTGACGAGTTTTATGGTGAGAATGAAGGACTTGTCGTGGCGGAAGTCGAACTGGAATCGGAAGAGGAATCTTTTGTGAAACCGGACTTCATCGGTAAGGAAGTGACCGGAGATGTGCGTTACTACAACTCCCAACTAATGAAAAAACCGTATAAAACGTGGTGAACGTTAACAAATAAACCGTATATTTGTTCCTATTCTAAAAGAGCAATGTATGGATATGGAACAGTTGTACAACTATCTGCCGCGGGAATTGGTCACTTTCGTTCTGGTGACCTTGTTTTCTTTACTAATCGGGCTTTCGCAGCGCCGAATCAGTTTGAAGCGTGAGGGTGAAACTACCCTTTTCGGGACCGACCGTACATTTACTTTTATCGGAATCTTGGGGTATCTGCTCTATATACTCGACCCTACCGATATGCGTCTGTTTATGGGAGGCGGTGCAGTGTTGGGATTGTTGTTGGGACTGAACTATTACGTCAAGCAGTCTCAGTTTCATGTTTTTGGTGTTACTACCATTATTATTGCGTTGATTACCTATTGCATGGCTCCTATCGTAGCCACTCAACCTTCCTGGTTTTACGTCATGGTGATTGTGACGGTGCTTCTTTTGACCGAACTGAAACATACGTTTACCGAATTTGCTCAGCGTATGAAGAATGATGAAATGATTACGCTGGCGAAATTCCTTGCTATCAGTGGTATCATATTGCCTATGTTGCCGAACAAGAACCTGATTCCTGATATCAATCTTACTCCTTATTCCATTTGGCTGGCAACGGTTGTGGTATCCGGCATCTCGTATCTGTCTTATCTGCTGAAAAGATATGTATTCCATGAGTCAGGCACTTTGGTATCCGGCATTATCGGAGGGCTGTATAGCAGTACGGCTACGATCTCGGTACTTGCCCGTAAAAGTCGGAAAGCGTCGGAGCAGGAAGCTACCGACTATGTTGCCGCCATGCTGTTTGCTGTCAGTATGATGTTCCTGCGTTTTATGATACTGATACTGATTTTTAGCCGGGAGATTTTCCAGTCTATTTATCCGTACTTGCTGATTATGTCGGTGATAGCTGCGGCTGTAGGGTGGTTTATTCATTCCCGGCAGAAACGTCCTAAAGATTCGGATGCCGAACCGGAAGATGATGATAGCAGTAACCCGCTGGAATTTAAGGTTGCCCTAATCTTTGCCGTATTATTTGTAATCTTTACTGTGCTGACTCATTATACGTTAGTCTACGCAGGTACAGGTGGATTGAATCTGCTTTCTTTTGTATCCGGCTTTAGTGATATTACTCCTTTTATCTTGAACTTGTTGCAAAATACCGGTAGCGTTGCCGCACTGATTATTACTGCTTGCAGTATGCAGGCTATCATCAGTAATATAATGGTGAATATGTTCTATGCTTTGTTCTTCGCCGGGAAGGGAAGTAAGCTCCGTCCCTGGATTTTAGGGGGATTCGGGGTAGTGATTGCCTGTAATTTTGTGTTGTTGCTGTTCTTCTATATTTAAAGAGGCTTTTAGGTATAAAACAACTGTTATTTGTATGGACGAGATAGATTCTTAGATTTATTTTAGAATAAAATGCTCATGTATATAATTCCATATCTTATACTTAGAAATTAATGTCATTAAAACTGTTCACCAGTAACTGGTAAGTGATGAAACCGCCTGAACTGGAAGAGTATTTTGTATAAATGGCTGTTATATCTCCCGTTGCACCGGCTTCGGGCAATGGTTGTAGGGCGAAGTTTGAATATCCGCTTACACGTACAATGTAGTTACCCTTATCTTCGGTGGTTGTACCGCCATAAGAGAACCATGCCGAACCATAATAACGTTGGTTATTATAGCTATATGCATACGTGGGTGTTAATCCTTCGGATATATAAGACTTGCTAGTGTATGTAGCCTCGGTTTTACCATTCTCATAAATAGCCTCCAGATAGGAAGGATAGAAGTTGTTACCGGATGTACCTTCTTTATAGGTTAATCCTTCGAAACGAACCAGGCGTCCCAGCGCATCGTCGTTGAGTGCTGTTTCATAGTTGCTTGGAGTAATAACTAAAACATCATTCTCCGTCAGTTCTCCCATAGCACCCGGGCAGATATGTTCGTTTATCAACAGTTGGTTTTCCAGATTGCGGTTTGCATAGTTTTTCTCAATATCCGCTTCCGTAGGCGGCATACCGAGACTAATCATATACCGGTAGTTGCCGAGAGCCATTCCTTTGGTCTTCACATAAATAGTCTGTCCCATGTGATAATACACATAGTTGCTGACCATTAGCTTTAGTTCGATGCCGGATTGGGAAGTCTCGTCATAGATATAAAGAGATTTATAAACGTTCCCGGCCTGGTCGCTTGATATTACTTTACCACGGATTACATAATCCTCTGTGATTTCTACATATTTGCCAAGTCCGGCAGTTGATCCCGGAGCGTATTTGGCATAATATATATCTTTCAACTGTTTGATTGTAATGATTTGGTCTTTGTTGAAATCTGCCTCTGTCCAGACTTTAGCCGGTGCAGGATCATCAAAGTCATTGTAGCAACCGGTAAAACTGAGTACAGCGGCTACAACCATACATATTTTTAATAATTTGCTCATAGTTCTCATTTTTATTCGTTACAGATTAGAAGCGGAAATAAAGATTCAGATAGTAAGTCGAACCAAACATATAGAAATATTTGGAGTCAAATGGCTGATAAGTTTGGTAACTTGTATCTTTGTTCTTCAACAAACGAACCTGTTCGTAACCACCGGTCTTGATGTCCTGGTCGTTGAGAAGATTCTTCATTTCCAGGCTGAATCCAAGAGTGTACTGGCGCTTGATAAACCAGTTCTTACCAATGCTGGCATTTACTACATAGGCAGAGTTGAATTTCTCTTGGCTACGGAGTTCTGCAACATCTTCTTTTGTCATACCCGGAGTCAATACCGCATCTGTACGATACAGCGGACTCATGGATATGTACATATTGCTGTAATAATTCAAATCCAGTGAAGCATAGATATTCTTGGGACCACGATAAGACAAACCGATATTCATTGCTTTCTGCGGAGTACTTTCTACGCGGAAGTTTTTCCAGTATACCTTACCTTCGTTTTTGATCTCACCACTATTATCCTGTATCTGAACGTAGTTGGGATTCGAATCGTATGTATATTGTCCCCAGCTAAGTGCACCGTTCAGGTAGAATCCGGCGTCGAGCGGAATAGAAGCAGCAACCTCCACACCAAAATGACGTTTGTCAATGCCGCTCATCGCAAAGTTGGAGAAAGTGGCTTCTACGTCGTCATAGTAAGAAAGAACCTTGTTCTGATTCATAAACTTGGTATAATAGCCGGATACACGTGCCCTAAGTTCTCCTAAACGGAAATTATAGGAACCGTCTACACCGAATACTTTTTCTGCGGAAAGTCCCGGAGTAACGGCGTTACGTGTACGCGGTGATACAAATGCGGACTGAAATTCCGGCGAATCTTGCATATACATGATATTAGCCTCGATAGAGTGCGCTGCCGAGAATTTATAGCTGAAGTTGGCTTTTAATTTATAAGTCAGATAATTAAGTTTCTTAGAGTCGCCTTGAGAGTCATCCAGGAACAAACCTTTCTTCCATAACCCGTGACGCCATAAAGAAGCATGACCGATCTCGCCGCCCAGGTTGACACCCAGTTTGCCGAAACTCATTTCATACTGAGCCCATGCGCGTGCGTTGAGTACATTTCCGTAGTAATCATATCCGTATTTATCTCCTTTTTTGGCAGCACGTGCATGACCGTATTTTTCATAATATTCCATGTCGTTCTGATAAGGAATCGGATTTAATCCGCCCATGTCACGTTCGGCAAATTTGTCGATGTCTACCCAGTAATCGCCACCGAGCAGGTCCTTCACTTCGCTATAATACTCCGTACGGTTACGGCGTAAATTTACTCCTCCGTTTATTCTGGAATTATTGCGGAACGTATGAGAGAACTGTGTATAGAAGTTCCAGTCCAACTGGTCGGTATGGCGTTCTTCTATCATATTGATAGAACGGTGTCCCGGACCATACGTTGCATTTTCTTCCTGATTACGGTTGATGTCATACAGTTGTCCCCAATTAATGTGCCGGATATTATCCGTATTGGCACGCCATGCTTCATCTAACCAGGCACCGTAAGTAGTCCCGTTAGAGTAGCTGGGCAAATATCTGTAATAGTCGGGGCGTGGGTCGGGACCGGCATACCAGGTAAGTGCCGAATAACCGTTCTCTCCGAAGCGTACGGAAGTAGCCACGTTCAGTTGTGAACGGTCGTTGATGTCATAAGTGTAATTCAATACAGCGATAGGCTCGTGATAATTACGTACACGTGCATTACGGCGTTTACCGCTTTGCCAACCCCAGTTCGGGTTGTAATAGTTGTTTCCGACTAGATCATACACTTCCTGAGTGGCAGCTTGTTGAGTACCTCTTTCTGTCGGAGCACCTAATACGCTCAAAGCCAAACGGTGTTGGTCGTTGAATTGTTTTTCTACGGCAGCGAAATATCCGAATGCATTGTAATATACACCACGAGCGTAAGAGTTACCTCCCTGTCGGGTTGAAACGGAGAAGGCGTATGACCAACCATTATCTTGCAGTCCTGAGGCATACGTCACCATACCACGGAAACGGTATGTTGAGTTGCCATTTACAAGACTGGCACGGAATCCTTTACGCATTTGTGAAGGACGCGTATTGATGTTGGTTGTACCGCCGAGGCTACCAATACCCATTTCTCCCATATTCAATCCTGAAGTAACTTCCTGATTACGGGTAGCGTCGTTTAACCCGCTCCATAATGACCAAGGAGAATATCCGGTCAGTGCATCATTGAACAGGATACCGTTCAAGTATACATCAGTATAGCGTGAGTCGTATCCGCGAAGGTTGAAACGCATCTCGCTGAATTTGTAGGAAGCGATGTTGTTGAATACATCTTTGGATGCCGACAGTGATGAAGGCAATGATTGGGCATCGTCCAAAGTCTCCGTATCAAATTCTGCAAAAATAGCATCGTCCACAGTAGGAGATTGATTGTCGGGTACTAACACTACATTGTTAATGTCCCTTATCAGTTTGTCTACCCGGACCGCAATGGACAATGGCTCATATTCTGCCGCTTCAAAAGCCAGTGAATATTCACCTTTATTCAAATTCTCAAATATGAAGTTACCTTTTTCGTCAGTTGTCGTTGTGACGTTGCCCGGTGTTAAAGTGACTTTCACACCGTCAATAGCCGTACGCGTGGCACGTGATACGACTTTACCCTTGATTCCGCCGTTCTGTGCAGCGACAGTCAGCGAAATCAAAGATAATACCATGATTAGAAAACTCTTTATTTTCATAAGTATTTCAGTTTTATTTGCTTATATAGATATATACAGGGAAATGGTCGCTGAATCCACCTTGGAAATTATTTCCGACATAGGTACGTAGTGGATACCCCTTGTATTGTCCCTCTTTTTGTATCATATAATGTTGTTTGAAGATATTGCCGTAGAATTTTGATCCGGGAGCTTTTTGTATTTTCAGTTTTCCGGTAGATCCTTTGGCAAGATTTTCAGATATAACAATATTATCAAATATGTTCCACGCATCACCGTAAGCTAATGTACCGTAACCGGCTTTCAGCATATCGGCATACGGGGCGTATAAATCACCGGCAGACAAATCTTTCATTTTTAATTTAGCTCCTAACCCTTCGGTTATACTTTTGTCTGTCGGATCATCATTGAAGTCACCCATCATCACTATTTTAGTTGCCGGGTTGGCCTGCAGTACAGAGTCTGCGATGCTGCGCATCTGGCGTCCGACCGCAATACGTTTGAACTCTGAAACATCTTTTCCTCCCAGGCGAGAGGGCCAGTGAGCTACCATAAAGAAGAACGGTTCGTCTTCTATGGTCCCCCACATAGTCAGGATATCGCGAGTCTTGAAGTCCGGCAATGAAGGAATAACGGTCTTTACAGGATATTGTCCTTCCAATTTGAATACATCCGGACGGTAGAGGAAAGCTACGTCTACTCCACGGGCTTCGGGTGAATCGAAATGTGAGATCCGATAATTACCCGGTGCCAGCTTGGGGGTAGCTACAATGTCTTCCAGTACGTTCCGGTTTTCTACTTCCGATACTCCGATAACGATTGGATACTCTTTGTCGATAGCTGCCATACCGAACAATACTCGTTCGATATTGCCAAGCTTTTTATTATACTTGGCTGTATTCCATTTTTTGGGTCCTTCGGGGGTAAACTCGTCATCTTTAACTTCGGGATCATTGATCGTATCGAAGAAGTTTTCGAGATTATAGAATACCACTTTGTATGGT
>ENA-UEQY01002104-UEQY01002104.1-human-gut-metagenome-genome-assembly--contig:-NODE-2104-length-11403-cov-3.625552_pt1 | contig 11403 bp, 7 predicted proteins | sample MGYA00242949_ERZ507949 | MGnify/ENA primary metagenome ERZ507949 (study PRJEB26167, sample SAMN06115403) | human gut metagenome | host: Homo sapiens | place: China:Jiangsu | collected 2016-07-06... | reverse complement strand
AGTCTTCTCGCGCAACGGATACATCTTCCGCGTAAAAGCTGCTGATTTGGAAAAAGGGATGTTTTAACTATTATATTGGATATACAAAAAGGCTGGTGAATCAGATTCATCAGCCTTTTTTTGTATCTGGACATTTCCCCATCCCCATTATATGATTGCTGTTGATTCCGACCGCAATATGTTGAATACGACTAAAAACGGCCGATTCCTTTTTATCGTTTTTCCAAGATTCTCTATCACTCTATCACATTTTGCTTCGTAAGCATTGATAAACAATAAGAGCAAGAGTGATACATGCCTGATCCATGTATCACTCCTATGTCACACTTGTATCACTCTCCCTGACATTGAAACAGATAGCCGGTATTGTTTCAAACACGGAAGGAAACATGTCAATATACATTTGGAAGAAGGTTATTGCGTCAACATAAGATACTTTTTTGCAGAAAACAAGCAGGAAAAGAGCGGAAAGCAAGCAGAAATGTTCAGAAACACCCCCATCTTCCGGCTTTCTACACCCGGATGTTGCCACTCTCTACATCCGGATGTTCGGGACGGTTACACCCGGATGCACAGAGTCTTTTCATACTGACTAATTGTAATTAAGATACTTATCCGACAAGAAAAGACTATATGTATCATCCAAACATGAATAGAGTTATTCCGTCCGGCTGATCGTCAATATCTCGGAAAACGATATCGGCCATTCGATTGCATTCATCAATGTTTCGAATGCAATCCTTAAATTAAGAGAAACAGGGGTGTGTCCGGAATAAAGACCACATACAGTCAATGCAAGCAACATCTTTTTATTATAATGCATCCCCTTCAAAGTAACCAAACTGGACAATACCGAAACGGAGCGTGCCCCTTCAAAGTCAGAATCGGTAATATCCGTTTTATCTCTCAACGATTGATAATGTCGGCAGCCCTTTATGTCGGCACTTGTGCCCATAGCTTCCACAATATCCAATAATACGCAACAGATTGCAATTCTTTCCGATTCTTCTGAGCTCATACTCAAATTATGGTGCCGCCCTGCTCCCCTATGTTTGGCATCTATATTAATTAAAAAGCGTGGGAACTGTTAATCTACTATTTTGAAACTGAGGTATCGCCAAACACCCATCGGACAAATAATAAACAACAGCCCACGCTTTATTCTATATACACAATTATATATAACAAGCGTGAGCGTCCAGTTGTCTATTATCTTTGTCCGACTGGAAAGTTGGCGATTTTCAGTTCCAAAGATAATATCTTAAACGCTTAACGTTATCCATCGACAGAACAGCCGAAAAGTCAAAGCTTCGACAATCCTATGTCAATCGCAAAGATAGTGAAAAACGGCAAACCATATTGTTTACGAAGAAACATTAACAGATATAAATCAAAGATTTTTGGAAACAAAAAAAGGGCGGCCTTTTACTGCCGCCCCTCCAAGCATTCCGATTACCGGAAAGTTTCCCTAAAAATAATACGTATCCTACTTTTCAACCGTGAATTTATATATACACTCGCTGAAATACTTTTCGCCCGGACGCAGCACCACACTTGGGAAGCTCGGCTGGTTGGGAGAATCGGGATAATGTTGTGTTTCGAGACACAAAGCACCGCGATGCGGATAAATCACACCTAACTTTCCTTTATCTCCATCCTTCGTCATTGCGTTTCCGGCATAGAACTGGATACCCGGCTCGTTTGTGTACACTTCAAGGCCGATACCGCTCTTTGCAGAAACAGCCTTTGCAGCCAACACATTGATGTCGCAATTATTATTCAACACCCAGTTATGATCATAGCCTTTGCCTCTTACCAACTGATCGAACGGATCATCGATATGTGCGCCTACGGCAACAGCCGTACGCAAATCCATCGGAGTTCCTTCTACCGGATCAAGCGTGCCGGTCGGGATCAATGTTTCATCAACCGGAACATAAGTATCTGCAGCAATCATAATTGAATGATCCAAAATCTGAGAACCCGGAACACCGGAAAGGTTGAAATAGCTATGGTTCGTCAGGTTCACGACAGTCGGTTTGTCCGTTGTAGCTTCGTATTTGATATCGACGGCATTGTCATTCGTCAATGTGTATGTGACTTTCAGGTTCAGATTTCCGGGGAAACCGGCTTCACCATCTTTGGAGAGATACGTCAATTCCACACTTTGGTCATTTACCTGTTTGGCATCCCAAACAACCGTATGGTAACCTTCCGGACCACCATGCAGGCAATGTCCGTTGTTATTCTGCGGAAGCTGGTACTCAACACCATCCAGCGTAAACTTGCCATTTGCAATACGGTTTCCATAACGACCGATCAACCCGCCGTAGTTATTGTTTGGATTGTCCACATACTGTTGGATATTATCGTATCCCAGGACGACATCCGTCATTTTGCCATTCTTGTCAGGAACCATAACCGATACCAGGCGCCCGCCCCAGTTTGTCACACAGGCCTCTGCACCATTCTGGTTCTTCAACACATATAATGCAGTCGGTTTTCCCTGTACTTCTGATACGAAATTAGATTTCATCAGTCCAGAAAGAGTGGCTTCCTCTTTTTTCTCAGTGCATGACAACAAAACACACATTGCCATGACAGCCATACATAGTCTCTTCATTTTCGATACTAATAAATTAATGTTTGTTAGATAGGCAACAAATATACGCTATTATTATCAAAAACAAACGATGCTGTAGAATAATGTTGCTTAATACAAATCACTTTCGTACATTTGTCTGTCATAATAGAGAAAAATGAAACAGTATTTAGAATTACTCGATCGTGTCCTCCGTGAAGGAGTCAAGAAAGAAGATCGGACAGGAACCGGTACATACAGTGTATTCGGACATCAGATGCGCTTCAACCTTGAAGACGGTTTTCCTCTGCTCACAACAAAGAAACTGCATTTGAAATCCATTATATACGAATTACTTTGGTTTCTTCAGGGCGATACAAATGCAAAATACCTGCAGGAACATGGAGTGAGGATTTGGAACGAGTGGGCAGATCCGGATGGAAACTTAGGACATATCTACGGCTTCCAATGGCGCTCATGGCCGGACTATAAAGGCGGCAATATCGATCAGATCAGTGAAGCGGTAGAGACAATCAAGCATAATCCGGATTCACGCCGTATCATCGTCAGCGCCTGGAATGTAGCAGACCTGGACAATATGAATCTGCCTCCCTGCCACGCTTTTTTCCAGTTTTATGTGGCAAACGGCCGCCTGAGCCTGCAAATGTACCAGCGCAGTGCCGATATTTTCTTAGGCGTACCTTTTAATATTGCCTCGTATGCCCTGTTATTACAGATGATGGCACAGGTAACCGGACTGAAAGCTGGAGATTTTGTCCATACGCTTGGTGACGCACATATTTACACGAACCATCTTGAACAGGTAAAGTTGCAACTGACACGCGATCCACGGCCTCTTCCCCGGATGGAAATCAACCCGGATGTAAAAGATATATTCGGTTTCCAGTACGAGGATTTCAACCTAACGGGATACGACCCTCATCCTCATATCAAGGGAGAAGTGGCCGTATAAGAGATTTATGATTTCAGATTTATGATTCATGAACTGCATATAGTCAGAAACCATAAACTTGAAATCATAAATCATAAATTATAAATAATAAATCATAAATGGCAATGAGTACTATTTCAATTGTAGCAGCGATTTCCGACAACAATGCGATCGGGAAGAATCTGGGTCTGCTCTGGCACATGCCGGCAGACATGAAGCGTTTTAAAGACCTGACAACAGGACACGCCGTAATAATGGGGCGTAAAACTTTCGAATCTTTGCCAAAAGGCGGATTGCCCAACCGTAAAAATGTCGTGCTGACGACGATGCCTGAAGCAGGTTTCATCAATTGCTTTGCCTGCGAATCCATGCATGACGCACTGGATATCTGCGAAAAGGAAGAAAACATCTTCATCATCGGAGGTTCTCTGGTTTACAGACAAGGATTAGGGATTGCCGACAAGATGTATCTGACCCGTATTCACGGGGAGTTTCCGGATGCAGACGCATTTTTCCCGGTTGTCAACTGGGATCTGTGGGAAGAGGTGGAACGACAGGAATTTCCCGCCGACGAGAAAAATCCGTATCCTTACACATTCCTGACCTACGTCCGTAAAAAATAAAATTACTCCTAATTAACGGTAATTTTACAACTTTTTGCTCTTTCTTTGTATCTATATAAGAAACGGGTTCGGATTTATAATTTATGATTTATCAGTCATACTTCATAAATCCGAAATCATAAATCTGAAAGATATGAAGATAAGAGCAATTATTGTTTTAGCCCTGATCGTATGCGGAATAGTATCCACGATCTTCTACGTGAAAGCAAATCAGGTATCCACCAACGAAAAGGCTATCATAGAAGCCATCCAAACGAAAAACACTCCGGCATTGATCCAAGCGCTTATCACCCGGATGAAAAATCAACTGGAAAAAGACGTCAATACATTCCCCGAACTGATCAAAGAGGTGGAAACTTATGCCGGTACATGTCCCGACTCCGCATCTGTAGCCATACTCCACTCCATGATCGCGGAGATGTATAACAACTATTATATGCAAAACCGTTGGAACGTCAACCAGCGGACCGAACTGGCAGGCTATGTTCCCGATGATATCCGGGAATGGACCTCCAATCTGTTCAGAGAAAAGATCAAACAGGAACTGACACTATCTCTCCAACCGGCTCGGTTGCTGCAACAAACACCGGTCAGCCAATATAACCTGATTCTGAAAAAAGGGAAAGACACGCCTCAACTTCGCCCTACTCTGTATGATTTCCTGGCTTTCCGGGCGATCGACATACAGCCGTCGGATAAATGGTATGAAGATGTGATCGACTTCCGCCGTACACAACCGGAGAAAAAAGCCTTATTACTGGACGAACTGGACTACTGGCAATATAAATACGACAGCCAGTCTACAAACACCAACGACTACAGAAACACGTTGGACAGTTTGTATAATGTATACGGCAAAGAGCCGTTTGCCGCCGAAATACGCATTGCCGAGATGAATCTTCTCCAACGGGAACGTTATCAAGGCAACAAGGCTCACCAAGACTCCATCCAGGCGCTCATTTATTCGCTCTGCAAAGAAAGTATCGCGCAATATCCCAAATACGACCGCATAAACGTTTTCAAGAACCAGTTAAACGAAATGGAAATGCCGGTCCTGAATATCCAATCCGACAACAATGTGTATCCGGGCAAGGACCTTACATTGCAAATCAAGTATGTCAACACACCCCGGTTAGTTGTGCGCATCTACAAAAGCCTTCGCCAGCCGGAAGATGCCTGGCGGAATTACGGCAAGAACAGTAAAAGCATGCGGGGAGAGCTGGTAAAAGAGGTCACATTCAAAATGAATCTCGCCAACTCATACACCGAAGCCGATTCCACGCTGGCCATTCCGATGGACAGGTTGGGACTATACGAATATGTGATCACGGTTCCCGGCAAGCAGTTGACAGTATCCAACCGTTTCAGCGTCAGCCGCCTGGCAGCCCTCACCCGTAGCCAGACAAACAACCCGGAAGTACTTGTCACCGACCTCGAAAGCGGCAAACCGATCGAAGGGGCAACCGTCATCTATTACAAAACCAACATGATGAACGGAACCATCCAACGCCAGGGAGAAGTCAAAACAGACCGGTTGGGGATCGCCGTCCTTCCTGTCAAAAAGAAGATCGAACACATACGTCCGGTGCTCCGCGAAGACTCCTCTTCCATCATCACAAATATATACCCTTACGGCACTTCCCGCTCCAGACAGGAAAAGGAGACAGTCGATTTGTCACTCTTTACGGACCGGGGCATCTACCGGCCGGGACAAAACGTCTTCTTCAAAGGGATCGCTTATGTGAAAGATACGGACAACCCGCATGTCGTGGCCGGACGCACCTATACCGTCACCCTGCGGGATGCCAACTACAAGGATGTAGCCAGCAAAGAATTCAAGACCGACCGGTTCGGTTCCTTCAACGGAGAGTTCACCATCCCGGCACAGACTTTGAGCGGGAACTTCACGCTTGTCACAGAAAGGTTTCGTACAAATATCCGGGTAGAAGAATACAAACGCCCGACTTTCAAAGTCAGTTTCCTGCCGCTCAAGGAAGAAGTGTCTTTCGGCCATCCGGTGAAGTTGACAGGCGAAGCACAAACTTTCTCCGGTATAAACTTGCAGGAAGGTGAGATAAACTGGACGATCACCCGCCGCCCGTTCTGGGCACGTTTTTATATGCCGAACCCGTTCGATTCTACATACAAGCAGGTGGCTAACGGAACGGCAAAAATTGACAATAAAGGAAACTTCACGATCTCCTTCATACCCGAACGGCCGGAAACATCAGATATGCGCCCTGCCTTCCAGAGCTACGAAGTAACGGCAACCCTGACCGACAGCAAAGGAGAGACACAAGAGGCAAGCTATACCTTCTCCGTCGGCGATACAGGTATCCTGTTGGATATCCAAATGCCTGGACAGGAAATGGAAAACGATTCCGCCAAAGCTGTGGTAACGGCCTATACCGTGAATAGGCAAAAAACATCTGCGGAAGGAAGTTACACGATTTATTCACTGTCGGACGAAAAGCCAGAAAAGGATATGTTCGGTGCAGACCGGTACAAAATCAATAAACTGGTGACTGTTGGAACTTTCATAACGGGATACGAAATATCACCTGCCGTATTCCGCGAACTTCCCGCCGGACGCTATCGCCTGGAAGTGAAATCGACCGACTCCAACGGAAAAGAAGTTTCCGCCAATCAGGATTTCATCTTGTACAACCGCCAGGATAAACGGCCACCCGTATTTATGCATACCTGGCTGGTTAATGAGCACACGACCTGTGCGCCGGGAGAAGAGGCCGCATTTATTTTCGGAACATCCGACAAAGACACACATATATTATATGAAATTTATACAGCAGACAATAAATGCACGGAACGCAAACTGATCCAGTTGAGCGATGAAAACCGGACATTCCGCATCCCGTTCAAAGAAACGGATGGGGAAGGTTTCACCGTGTCTTTCACATTTGTCAAAGACGGCAAGATGTATGTGAAACAAGTTCCGGTTCAACGCCGGCAACCGGATCGGAGATTGAATATCCAGGCAAAGACATTCCGTGACCACCTGCTGCCGGGAAGCAAGGAAAATTGGAAATTCCGTATTACGGATGCTGATTCCTTGACCGTCTCCGCTGAAGTTTTGGCTGGCATGTACGATGCTTCATTGGACAAGTTATTGCCTTTCAGCTGGTCTTTCTCTCCTAAAAGATATGTTTATCTGTATGCTCCTCGTTTTTCTGAAGGGACAGCATTCACAAACAGCAGCAGGTACGAAACAGGAGATCGGAAAAGATTGAACGTCCCACAGTTCCAATACGACCGACTCGACTGGCAGGACGTACTGAGAATCGGTTGGCAATATGAACAAAGCGAACGACGCTATGCAACCGGAGCCGTCATGAAATCAGGGACAGCACCGGCAATAACCGAAGTTCTCAACATCACCGAAGACAGTATGCCACTAGAAGAACCGGCAGTAAAAGCGTACCAGGGTGTCGCTAATATCATAGCAGAAGAAGAAGTGGAAGAAAATGGAACACCGTTCTTCCCGAACAAACCGGTCGAACTTCGTGAAAATTTTGCCGAAACCGCATTCTTCTATCCGGCCTTAGTGACCGACGAGGCAGGCGATGTAGCGTTCAGCTTCACGATGCCCGAAAGCAACACGACTTGGAAACTGCAACTGCTGGCCCAGACGGAAGACCTGAAATACGGCTACCTGTCCCGCGAAATCATCACCAGCAAACCGTTGATGGTAACCCCTAACCTTCCGCGCTTCCTGCGCCAGGGCGATGAAGTGACCATCACGGCGCAAATCAGCAACCAGTCGTCTGCCACTATGGACGGACGCGCCAGCCTGGAACTGTTCGATCCGGACAACGACCAGCCGGTGATCTGCCTCACCAAATCGCAGAAACCGTTCACACTGCCGGCCGACAGCACCACGACCGTAAGCTGGTCGTTCAAGGTTCCGGCAGCAGCGGGCGGCGTCATCGGTTGCCGTATCGTGGCCGATTCGGATAAAGGGAGTGACAGCGAACAACATTTGATTCCGGTTCTTTCGAATGAGATATTGGTAACGGAAAGTACCCCGTTCTACCTGTTCAACAAAAGCGAAGAAGTGATCCGCCTGAAAGACAGCAAAGGTATCCGGCCGTTCCGCACGACACTGGAGCTGACCTCCAACCCGATCTGGTACGCCGTACAGGCATTGCCGACCCTATCCCAACCGGAAAACGACAACGTCATTTCCTGGTTCGCCTCCTATTACAGCAATACGTTAGCAAACTACATCGCCACCGCCCACCCGCGCATCCAGCAGGTCATCAGCCAGTGGAAAGCACAGGGCGGAAATGCCTCTACGCTCTATTCCAACCTGGAAAAAAATGCAGAACTGAAAAACATCCTTCTACAGGAAACACCCTGGATATTGGAAGCAGACAATGAAACGGAACAAAAACAGCGTTTGTCCCTCCTTTTCGATATGAACCGGGCAGCAGGACAGCGGGAAACCGCCCTCCGACATCTTCTCGACCTGCAAACGCCGGATGGAGGTTGGGGTTGGTTCAAAGGCATGTATCCGAGTCAGGAGATCACACTCTATATTCTGAAAGGGATGAGCCAACTGACGGAGTTGAATGCAGTCGAATATAACCAGCAGGAAAAAGAGATGCAGATGAAAGCACTCAAATTCGTTGACAAACAAATACAGTCCGATTATGAGGCATTACAAAAGATCAAGAACTGGCAGAAAAACGAAATTTCACCATTAGAAATCGAATATCTGTTCGTCCGCAGCAATTATCGCGACATTCCGGAGTTGGGTTCTGCCCGTGAAGCGATCCGCTACTATACGAACCTGGCGGAAAAGCAGTGGGACAAACAATCCATCCACGACAAAGGAGAAATAGCGTGGCTCATGTGGAGAAATGGGAATAAAGAGATTGCCGGAAAGATTATCACTTGGCTGCGTAAAACAGCTTCGATCTCTCCGGACAAAGGTATGTATTGGGCTAACAACCGGAGCAGAGCAAACGCCTTTGCCTCCCCGATCGATACCCATTGCCTGTTGATGGCTCTCTTCAATGAAGTTTCGCCCGACAAACAGAAAACGGAACGGATGAAACAATGGTTGCTCAGCCAGAAGCAGACACAGAACTGGGAATCCGTCCCGGCTACGGTCAACGCTATTTATGCTTTGCTTCTGACAGGCAGCGACTGGCTGGACACAGCCAACACTTGCACCGCCCAATGGGGCAAGCAAACCTATAGCACGACAAGCGGCGAATTGGCCACCGGCTATCTAAAAGTAACCATATCGGATGAAAAAGCAACCTCATCCGAAGGAACCTCCATCTCCATCCGGAAAGAAGGCTCGGCGCCTGCATGGGGAGCTGTCTACGAGCAATACTTCCAGAACATCAACGAGGTAAAAAAACAGAAAGGCGTCCTGAACGTAGAAAAGCTGCTATTCGTAGAAACCAATAACGGGACTGAGCGGCAACTTCGTCCGGTCACCCCGGATGAACCGCTCAGTGTCGGCGACAAAGTGGTCGTCCGCCTTGTGGTCCGTACCGACCGCGAAATGGATTATGTCTTCCTGAAAGACCTCCGCGCCGGATGTTTTGAACCGGCAGACCAACTTTCCGGTTCTGTCTACAGGGACGGGGTCTGGTATTACCAGTCGCCGACAGATGTTTCGGAGAATTTCTTCTTCGAACGCCTGCCCCAGGGGACTTTTGTACTGGAATATGCCGTATACGTGTCACGCACCGGTGAATATGCAGGAGGAATCAGTACGATCCAATGCCTGTACGCACCCGAATTCGTATCGCATACGGAAGGAAACATCATCAAGGTAGATTGAGTGAGACTCCCAGCGATGGCAAGTGCACACAAATCCGGTATCCCCGACTCGCGATGGAAGCAGAATTTTATTTTTTAAAGAAACTAATTCAGTAGTAAACATTATCTTTGCATTCTAAACAATAGCTAAATAAAAAGAGAAGATGAAACAGATTATTTTTATTTTTATGGCAATCCTGCTGGCAACAGGAATAGCTTCAGCTCAAAACAAAGCTGTAATCTCGGCAGATGAAACCTCTTTCGATTTCGGAACGATCAAGGAAGCGAACGGAAACGTGTCGCATACTTTCAAGATAAAAAACACTGGCGAGGCGCCGCTGGTCTTGACACGTGTCATCGCCTCTTGCGGTTGTACGACTCCGGAATGGACAAAGGAACCGATAGCTCCGGGTAAAACTGGTGATATCAAAATCACTTATAACCCGAAAGACCGTCCAGGTCCTTTTGTCAAAACTATTTCCGTATACAGCAACGGTAAAACCGGTAGTTTTATCCTGACAATCCGGGGAGAAGTAGAATAATAACAGGAAAACCAGACGATAAAGAATGTTGAACAGAAACAAACTGGTCTTTATTCTTGCCGGTATACTGTTTGCTATAAGCGGTATACCGGCACAAAATAACGCCCGAATCAGTGCAGACGAGCTGATCTATAACTTCGGTACGATTGGGGAATCCGATGGATTGGCAAGTCACATATTTACGATCAAAAACACAGGTAACGGTCCGCTTGTCATCACGAGGATCACAGCATCCTGCGGCTGTACGCAGCCCGAATGGACCAAAGAGCCCATCGCTCCGGGAAAGACCGGAGAAGTAAAAGTAACCTACAACCCCAAAGGACGTCCCGGCCCTTTCTACAAGACCATAGCTATTTACAGTAACGGCAAAAAAGGCAGCTTCTCCTTGGGTATCAAAGGAAACGTTACTCCTAAAGAGGCTCAACCCATACTGATTTATCCTTACAGTATCGGCGACTTGAAGTTGCAAACCAAGAATGTCCTCTATAGCACAGTCCGTCCGGAAGAAACATTGGGAGAGAAGATCAACATAATCAATGAAGGAAAGACATCTCTGAACATCCATTTAGGAAAGACACCCCATTACCTGAACATCATAGCCAATCCGGCTAAACTGGCTCCGGGTGAAACAGGCGAAATATCCATCCTTATAAATGCGAAAGAGGCTAAGCGGAAAGGCCGTGTGACTGCCGAAATCCCGTTGACAGTCGAAAGTGTCGGCCAGAAAAAGGGAACGGAAAGCCATTTGCACATTGCAGCCAATATCATAGACGACTTCAGCAAACTGACTGTCTCGGAAAAGGCGAAAGCTCCGGTAGCCCAGCTATCCGGAACCTTGCTCGACTTCGGCAAACTACCTGACAAAAGCAGTTTCATCCCACTGGTCGGCGGTCGGGTGAGCGGCACGAT
>ENA-UEQY01002096-UEQY01002096.1-human-gut-metagenome-genome-assembly--contig:-NODE-2096-length-11423-cov-4.051031_pt1 | contig 11423 bp, 8 predicted proteins | sample MGYA00242949_ERZ507949 | MGnify/ENA primary metagenome ERZ507949 (study PRJEB26167, sample SAMN06115403) | human gut metagenome | host: Homo sapiens | place: China:Jiangsu | collected 2016-07-06... | reverse complement strand
ATGAATCAGCCGGAAATGGATAAGCTGTTTGATTATCGGATTCCCGAAGGGATGGCAGTGGAAATCGGTGTAAGGGTGATTGTGCCATTTGGCAGCCGCAACAAAAAGGCGGAGGGCTATGTCATTTCTCTTTCCGAAAAAACAGAGGTGCCTGCGGATAAAATCAAGGAGCTTCTTGAGGTTCTGGATGAGGGCAGACCAACCTTTACCCCTGCCCTTCTGGATTTGGCGGAATGGATGAAGGAACGCTATTTCTGCACGCTGAACCAATGCCTGCAGGCAATTATGCCGCCTGGCATCCGCACAAAAAGCAGCTGGACAGTCAGCCGAAAATCGCTTGATGCTGAAACGAAGCTGACCCCGAAGGAAACGGCGCTGCTTGCATTATTCGGGGAACGAAGGGAAATTCCCTTGGAGGAGGTACAGGCAGAATTCGGCGGAGATTGCCTGACATTTCTGCGGAAGGCAGAGGGAAAGGGGCTGCTTGCGCTGAAGCAGGAGCTGCACCGCAGTGAATACAAAAACGAAAAACGGCTCTATTCTCTGGACAGAGACCATCCCCTTCTGGAAGCGGCATGGAAAAAGGCGGAGAAGGAGAAGCGTCTGGAGGGGCAAAGGCTGCTGCTGGAGTACCTTGCAAACGGCAGAGAAGCAACTGCCGCAGAGCTGAAGGAAGCCCTCGGCATTACGGATTCTCCCATTAAAACCCTGCTGAAAAAGGGCATCCTGCGGGAACGGAGGCAGACGGAACGGCGAAATGTCTTTGATGCGGATACGGTGGAACGGACACAGCCCTTTACCCCGACGGCAGAGCAGGCGGCGGCGCTTTCTGCTTTGCATCGGGAATTGGAGCAGGAAGAAAAAAAGCCTGTACTTCTGCATGGCGTGACGGGCAGCGGCAAAACGGAGATTTATATGCAGATCATTGCGGAGGTTCTGGCGAGGGGCGAGCAGGCGATTGTACTTGTGCCGGAGATTGCCTTAACCCCTTTGCTTGCGGAGCGGTTCGTTTCCCGCTTTGGGGATGCAGTCAGCGTGACGCACAGCCGCCTTTCCATGGGGGAGAGAGTTGACCAGTGGAAAAAGGCAAGGGATGGCGAAATTTCGGTTGTGATAGGCGCACGGTCGGCTTTGTTTCTGCCGTTTCCGAAGGTTGGCGCAATTATCATGGATGAGGCACACGAGAACAGCTATGTTTCCGATATTACCCCGAAATATGACACAAAGGACGTTGCGGCGGCACTGGCAAAACGCTATGGTGCGCTCTTTCTGATGGGGACGGCAACGCCCGATTTCATCAGCTATTACAAAGCAAAACAGGGAGAATTTCTGCTGCTGGAATTAAAGGAGCGGACGGGCGGCGGCGTTCTGCCGCGGATGCTTGTGACGGATATGCGAAAGGAGCTGGCAGAGGGCAACCGTTCTGCGTTCGGCAGAGCATTGCAGGCGGAAATCCGCAGGAATCTGGAGAAGGGCGAGCAGACCATGCTCTTTTTGAACCGCAGAGGATATGCAACCTTTGTTTCCTGCCGTAGCTGTGGGCATGTGATGAAATGCCCGGAATGTGATTTAACCTATACCTATCATGCGAAGGAGCATGCGCTGGCTTGCCATTATTGCGGCAGGAGAGCCCCTTTGCCGAAGGTCTGCCCTGTCTGTGGCTCGAAGTATATTCGTTATTTCGGCACAGGGACACAGAAAATAGAGGAGGAAGCAGGAAAGCTGTTTCCGGAAGCAAGGATTCTGCGGATGGATTTGGATACCACGCTGACAAAGCACAGCCATGAAAAAATTCTTGCGGCATTTGCGGCAGGAGAGGCGGATATTCTGATTGGGACGCAGATGATTGCCAAGGGGCATGATTACCCCAATGTGACGCTGGTGGGCATTATGGCGGCGGATTTATCCTTAAATGCGGACAGCTTTACGGCGGCGGAAACGGGCTTTCGGCTGATGCTGCAGGCGGCAGGACGTGCCGGCAGAAGGGATGACAGAGGGCGCGTGTTTCTCCAGACCTATCAGCCACAGCACTATGCGGTGCAGTATGCCGCGAAGCAGGATTATGAAGGCTTTTATGAGGAAGAAATGCTCATGCGGCAGATGATGGGCTATCCGCCGTTTTCCGCATTTTTCAGTATTCTGCTGACAGGTGCGGCGCAGGAGGAAGCGGCACAGGCGGCGCAGGAGCTGGCAGAACGACTGGCACAGGCGGATGAGGAGGAGATTGCAACGATTCTCGGGCCGACGGCACTGCCGAAATTTCGCGGAGAATACCGCTACCAAATTATTGTGAAGGCGGCGGAGGAGGAACCCCTGCGGCAGCTGGTTCTGCCGACAGCGGAGAGGATGAAGAAGGAGCGAAACCGTAATGTGCGCGTAGGTTTGGCGCTTAACCCGACCAATATTGTATAAAGCAGAAAAAAATGTTATAATATTTCATTGGAAAACGAAAAATGCGCTTTCCGTTTCTGTTTCAGATAAATTTACAAAAAGTTTTTTGTTTGTTCAAATTTTGGAGATATTATAGAATTAGGAGGAAGAAAAAATGGCAATTCGTAATATTCGTATCAGCACAGATGAGGTGCTGAGAAAAACCTGCAAACCGATCAAGGAAATTACCCCTAACCTGCTGACACTGCTGGATGATATGGCGGATACCATGTATGAGGCAAACGGCGTTGGTTTAGCCGCACCACAGGTAGGGATTCTGAAAAGAGCCGTTGTCATTGATATCGGCGAGGGCCTGGTGGAGCTTTTGAACCCTGTCATTCTGGAAACGAGCGGTTCTCAGACTGACGAGGAGGGCTGCCTGAGCCTGCCCGGACAATCTGCCCCTGTGGAACGCCCCTATTATGTGAAGGCAAAGGCGATGGACAGAGAGGGCAATGAATTCATCATCGAGGGGGAAGAACTGATGGCACGCGCATTGTGCCACGAGATTGACCATCTGGATGGGATTCTGTATATTGATAAGGCACTGCCGAGAGAGGAAGCGTAAGGAGGAATACCGATGAGAGTGATTTTTATGGGAACGCCCGATTTTGCGGTACCTTCCTTACAGGCATTGCTGACAAGGCATGAGGTTGTGGCAGTGGTGACACAGCCCGATAAGCCCAAGGGCAGAGGGAAAAAGCTACAGCCCACACCCGTAAAGGCAGTGGCGCTGGAGCAAGGGATTCCTGTTTTGCAGCCTGTGAAGGTACGCGAACCGGAGGTTATCGAACAGCTGCGCGGCTATGGCGCGGATTTGATTGCCGTTACTGCATTTGGGCAGATTTTGCCGGAGGAAATTCTGAATATGCCGAAATATGGCTGTATCAATGTGCATGGCTCGCTTCTGCCGGAATACAGAGGGGCGGCACCGATGCAGCGCGCCATTATTGACGGTAAGAAGGTAACGGGCATTACCACAATGTTCATGGCAAAGGGCATGGATACGGGGGATATGCTTTTGAAAATGGAAGTGGAGATTCTTCCGACAGATAATTTTGAGGATCTGCATGATAAAATGGCGGTGGCAGGCGCAGCACTGCTTCTGGAAACGATTGACGGACTGGAAAAGGGCACAATTACACGGACACCGCAGGATGATGCACTGGCAACCCATGCGCCCATGATTCATAAGGAGACAGGACATATTGACTGGAGCAAAGGCGGACAGCAGATTATTGATCTGATGCGCGGAATGTATCCCGGACATGGCGCATACGCTGTTTTGGGAGAGGAGCCGCTCAAGATGTTCTGGGCAGAGGCAGAAAACAAAAGCTACCCAGATGCGGCATTTGGCGAAATCGTAGAGGTGACAAAAAAGGACTTTGCGGTAAAATGTGGCGATGGAATTTTGCGTATCAAAGAGGTGCAGGCGCGCGGCGGCAAGAAGATGGCGGCGGATGCGTATCTGCGTGGGCATGAAATGCAGACAGGCATTTTGCTTGGCTAAGGCTTGAATAGGAAAGTTCCAAACAGATAGGAGGAACCGATATGTATTATGGTTATGGATATGGATACGACAGCATGTACTTTTTGGTGCTTCTGGCATTCATTTTTTCGATGGTTGCGCAGATGAAGGTATCCGGTACATTTAAGAAATATGCGAAAATCAGAAACAGACGAGGCTTAACGGGGGCGCAGGTGGCAGAGCAGATGATGCACAACGCAGGCATTTATGATGTGAGCGTGCAGCGCGTGGCAGGCAACCTGACAGACCATTATGACCCCAGAACAAAGACACTGCGCCTGTCCGAAAGCGTGTATGACAGCACATCGGTAGCGGCGGTCGGCGTAGCGGCGCACGAGACAGGGCATGCCATTCAGCATGATGTGGGCTATGCACCGCTGGCACTGCGGAGCTTTTTCGTGCCTCTGGCAAACTTCGGTTCCAGACTGGCAATCCCCCTGATTCTGATTGGGTTTATTTTCAGCGGCGGCGGCAGCACATTGGTGACACTGGGGATTCTGTTCTTCTCCCTTTCCGTTGTGTTTACGATTATTACACTGCCTGTGGAATTCAACGCATCCAGAAGGGCGATTCGCCTGCTGGCAGATGACGGATTTCTGGACAGCGACGAAATCGGCGGTGCGAAAAGGGTGCTGAGTGCGGCGGCAATGACCTATGTTGCGGCGGCATTTGCGGCAATCGCACAGCTGTTGCGCTTGGTTGCCATTTTCGGCAGAAGAGACGATTAAAGAAGGAAAGGCTAATCTGATTGCGGATTAGCCTTTTGGTGTTTTTGCGGATGCCTCTTTTTTGTCGAAATAGGGGCGAAATGATTGAAGAATCCTCTGTTTTGTCGTATAATATTATGTTGAGACAGAATGGCTTGAACGGAAGGAATGGAAAAAATGATCCAAATCAATCCAAGAGAGATTGCGGCAGAGGCGCTCATGGAAATCATGACGGCGGATGCCTATAATACAATGACACTGCGCCGCCTGCTGCGGCAAAACGGTGCGATGTCCAGACAGGACAGAGCCTTTGTGACGGAGGTGGTAAACGGTACACTGCGCAATTTGATTTATATTGACCATGTGCTGAATACCTTTTCCAAAACAAAAACGGAAAAAATGAAGCCGTGGCTGCTGGCAGTGCTGCGGACGGCGGTGTATCAGATGTACTTCATGGACATACCGGATGCAGCGGCGTGTAATGAGGCGGTGAAGCTGGCATCGGTCAGAGGATATGGCTCTTTGAAGGGCTTTGTGAACGGCGTACTGCGCACGACGGCAAAGAAAAAACAGGAGATTCCCCTGCCTGAGATGGGAACGGCGGAATATCTTTCTGTGGCGTATTCCCATCCGCTGTGGCTGGTGCGGATGTGGATTGCCTATTATGGCTACGAAGAAACGGAGCAAATCTGTGCGTATGATAATCAGTCCCCCGATGTGACGATTCGGGTGAATACGCTGAAAACGAATACGCAGGCTTTGAAAAAGAAGCTGGAGCAGGCAGGTGTGCATGTGGCAGAGGGCAGAATCTGCGCGGATGCACTGCATCTGACGAAAACGGCGGATTTAAGCCGTCTGGATACCTTCAAAGAAGGACTGTTCCATGTGCAGGATGAAAGCTCTCAGCTCGCGGTACGGGTGTTAGACCCGAAAAAAGGCGAGAAGATTTTAGACATGTGTGCCGCGCCGGGCGGGAAAAGCTTTACGATTGCGGAACGGATGGAAAACGAGGGCAGTCTGCTTTCCTGCGATATTTACGAGCATAAAATCGACCTGATGCAGGAGGGCGCAGAACGCCTTGGCATTTCCATCATGCAGTGCAGGGTGAAGGATGCGGCGGCGGAGGAGGAAAGCCCGAAGCAGTTTGACCGCGTGCTGGCGGATGTGCCCTGCTCCGGTCTGGGGCTGATGCGAAAGAAGCCGGATATCCGCCTGAAAAAGGATGGCAATGAGATTGACAGCCTGACAAAAATTCAGAGAGAAATTCTGGAAAATGCGGCAGGCTATGTGAAAAAGGGCGGCGTTCTGGTTTACAGCACCTGTACGCTTTGCCGAAAGGAAAATGAAAAGAATCTGGAATGGTTTCTGAAAGACCACCCCGATTTTACGGCGGAGGATATTTCGGAATTTCTGCCCGAAGGTTGGGATACGGAAACGGCGAAAAAGGGATATCTGACCCTGCTGCCCCATAAAACAGGAACAGACGGATTTTTCATTTCAAAATTAAGAAGAAAGGATTGAGATATGGAAAAGGTTGATATCAAATCCATGGACATAACCGAATTGCAGGAGCTTTTGCGGGAATTGGGTGAGCCGAAATTTCGTGCGAAGCAGCTTTTCGATTGGCTGCACGCAAAGCAGGTGGACAGCTTTGCCGAAATGACGAATCTTTCCAAGAGCCTGCGGGAAAAGCTTGGCGAAACGGCAGCAATCAACGGCGTGGAAATCGTGCGGCGGCTGGTTTCGCAGATTGACGGCACGAGAAAATATCTTTTTGCGCTTTCGGATGGCGCGATTATCGAAAGTGTATTGATGAAATATGAGCATGGCAATACGGTCTGCATTTCGACGCAGGTCGGCTGTCGGATGGGCTGCAAATTCTGCGCATCCACACTGGACGGCGTGGAACGCGGACTGACGGCAGGGGAAATGCTTTCCCAGATTTATGCGATTCAGAAGGACTGCGGCGAGCGGGTACACGGTACGGTACTGATGGGCAGCGGCGAGCCTCTGGATAATTATGACAATGTTCTGAAATTTCTGCGTCTGATTAACGACCCGAATGGGCAGAATATGGGACAGAGACATATTACGCTTTCGACCTGCGGCTTGGTGGAAAAAATTTATGCGCTGGCGGAGGAAAATCTTCAGATTACACTGGCGGTTTCCCTGCATGCGCCGAATGATGAAATCCGCACGCAGACCATGCCTGTGGCAAAGTTGTACGATATGGACAGACTTTTGCAGGCGTGCAGGGAGTACGCAGAGAAAACAAAACGCCGCATTACCTTTGAATATGCGCTGATTCATGGCGTGAATGACGGGGATGCACATGCGCGGGAGCTGGCCGGAAGGCTGAGAGATATGCTCTGCCATGTGAACCTGATTCCTGTCAATGACGTAAAGGAGCGCAATTATATCAAAAGCTCTGCGGAGCGGGTAAAACGGTTTGCATCTATTCTGAGTGAAAATGGTGTGGAAACCACAGTCAGACGAAAGCTGGGCAGTGATATTGATGCTGCCTGCGGTCAGCTGAGAAGAAGCCACATCAAGGAAAAGGCTAGGGAGGAATAAGATGCGGGAAAATAAGCGGCAGGGAGGTGGAGCAGCGTTGAAAGCAGTTGGAATGAGCGACATTGGAAAATGCCGCAAAAATAATGAGGATGCCTATTACATTTCGGCAGGGGAAGACCCTGCGGAAAATTTATATCTGGTTGCCGATGGGATGGGCGGCTGTAACGCGGGAGAAATCGCGAGCAGCTGTGCAATCGAAGGCTTTCTGGAGCATTTCTGGAAGGAAATGAAGCATGCAGAAAATGACGACATGTTGGATTTGATGACAGGTGCGATGGCAGCTGCAAATCGGATGGTTTATGAAAAATCCAATTCCGACAGGGAGTTTGCGGAAATGGGAACAACCATCGTTGCAGCGGCGGTGCGCGAGGAGAAGCTTTATGTTGCCTATGTGGGGGACAGCAGAGCTTACCTTTTTCGCAAAAAGGAGATGCAGCCCCTCACCACAGACCATTCCTATGTGATGGAGCTGGTGAAGATGGGGAGCATTACGAAGGAGGAAGCGGCAATGCACCCCAAAAGAAACGTGATTACGCGCGCCATTGGGATTCGGGATACCGTGGAGACGGATACGGTGATTCATCCCGTGCAGAAGGGAGACATCGTTTTGCTTTGCACAGACGGGCTTTCCGGTATGCTGAAGGATGAGGAAATGGCGAAGATTTTGAGCAAGCGGATCGCTCTGGACAAAAAAGCGGCAATTCTGGTGGAGGAAGCGAATCGGCAGGGGGGACATGACAACATTTCCCTTATTCTGGTTGAGATATAAGTAGGAGGTTACAAACTGATGTTATTGAATCCGGGTACTGTCCTAAGCGGCAGATACGAAATATTAGAAAAAATCGGTTCCGGCGGCATGGCAGTTGTTTACAGAGGCAGAGACAGAAAGCTGGATCGTTATGTTACGGTGAAGGTTTTGCGAGAGGAATTTGTCGGGGACGAGGAATTTATTGAACGCTTTCGTTCCGAGGCCTGCTCCGTTGCGAGATTATCCCATCCCAATATCGTAAGAGCGTATGATGTGGGCGAGGACGGGGATATTAAGTATATCGTAAACGAATACATCCACGGGGATACACTGAAAAAGGCAATCAAGGAAAAAGCACCCTTTGATTCCCGTTCTACTATCAATGTGGCAATTCAGATTGCCTCTGCGCTGAGTCAGGCGCATAAGGCACACATCGTACATAGAGATATCAAGCCGCAGAATATTCTGGTGGGGACAGACGGTGTGGTAAAGGTGACGGATTTTGGCATTGCCAGAGCGGCAACCGCGTCCACCATGACAACAACGGCAAATGCGGCGGGCTCTGTGCATTATTTCTCCCCTGAGCAGGCAAGAGGCGGCTATGTGGATGAAAAAAGCGATATCTATTCTCTGGGTATCACGATGTTTGAAATGATTACAGGCGTATTGCCGTTTCAGGGCAACAATTCCGTCAGCATTGCATTGATGCATATCAATGACGAGCTGCCGGATATCCGCCAGTATAACCCGAACTGTACGCGCTCTCTGGAGGGGATCATCCGCAAGGCAACGATGAAAAAGGCAGATGAACGCTATGCAAGCATTGACCTTCTCTTGGCAGACCTGATTCGTGCCAGAGCGGAGCTGAACGGTTCCGCAAAGGAAGAAAAGCCTGCGGAAAAGAAAGCGGTTGGTGCAGCGGCGGCTGGTGCGGCAGGCGTGCGGATGTCCAGAAGGGCAGAGGCAGCAGCCAGACTGCGTGAAGCGCAGGAGAAAACGGAAATGGAAAAGGCGGCACAGGCCGCAGTGGAAACACCGCAGGAAACAAAGCCGGCTGACCCGAAGGAGCTGGAATATATCCGCAGCCACGCGGAACGTCCACATGCAGAACGCGCGCATGCGGAACACAGCTATGCAGAACACGCACATGCGGAGGGACACCATGCAAGCCACCGCCATGCGGCGGAAAACGCAGCTGAGCCGCTTGATGATTTCGCACAGGAGAACCCTGTGGAGGAGGATGCACATACCCCTCTGGCAGGACTTGAAAAATACGGTAAAAAGCTGAAAATGAAGCATATCTCCAAAGAGGATGATTATGAAAATGAATATGTAAAATCGGAGCCTGTGAAGGCAAGCAGACGACCCGGAAAAATTCGCAGAAACCCCAGAACCGAAGGGGATTTTGATAACGAGCATGACAGAAAGGCAGAACGTAAGGTTGTGATTGCGGCTGTAATTACGGCATTGGTGCTGATTGGTGTGATTTCCGTTGTCGGCATTAAGTTTATGGGCGGCGGCTTTGGCGGCTTTATTTCCAGTGATAAGAATATCGAAACCCCCCTGTTCTTAGGGATGGATTACGATGAAGCAGTAAAGGAAGCGGAAAAAATGGGGATTACCCTTGTGCAGGAGGGGGAGGACTACAGCAGCTTCTATGACACAGGCTGTATCATTTATCAGTCTGTCAACGAAGGGACGATGATTGGTGAAGGTACCAAAATCGGCGTAAAGGTCAGCCTTGGATTGACAGAGGAGGAAATGCCGAATGTGGTTGGCAAGAGCGAAAATGCGGCAATCGAAGCCATTACCCGTCTGGTTGGGGACGTGGCAGAGATTCGCTATGTGCATGACGCAGATGCAAAGCCCTCTGAGGTTATCAAGCAGGAGCCGGAAGCCGGTGCTTCTATTACGGCAAAGAGCCGCATTATTCTGACCATCAGCAAGGGTGACGAGGATACCAATGTTACCGTACCCAATGTTGTAAATGATACACTGGAGGATGCAAAGGCTTCCCTGACAGCGGTTGGCTTAACGGTCGGGAATGTATCCTATGCGGCAAGCGATAAGGTGGCAGAGGGCAAGGTTATCACGCAGACTGTAGCGGCGAATAAATCCGTACCGAGCGGTAGTGTGGTTAATCTGGTTGTCAGCAGCGGCGCGGATACGCAGGAGAATGAAAATAATAAGCCTTCCTCCAATACCCAGACACAGGGCACAAAATATTTCACAATTAACGCACCCAGCGGCAGCGAAGGCTCTGTTTATGTGCGTGTGGTAAAAGAGGATGCGGACGGAGTATACCCTGTGGTAGACACCTACAGAGATGCCTCCGAATTCCCTTACAGCGTTTCAGTAACGGGTAAGGGCAGTGGTACGGTTACCTGCTATATTGATAATGTGCAGCAGTGGTCGCAGAGTGTAAACTTCTCCGGATGATAAGGATAAAGGTGAATCTATGCTGGAAGGCGTAATTTTAAAGGGAATTGGCGGTTTTTATTATATTGATACGGAACGCGTCGTATACGAATGTCGGGCTAGAGGCATCTTCCGCAAGGAGGTGATTCGCCCGACCGTAGGCGATGCGGTTCGGATTTCTGTTCTGGATGAGGAAAAGAAAAAGGGCAGTCTGGATGAAATTCTGCCCAGAAGGAATGAGCTCATCCGTCCAAGGGTGTCCAATGTGGATCAGGCGGTGATTGTATTTGCGGCAAAAAGCCCGAATATGAATCTGGATTTGCTGGACAGGTTTCTGCTGCTGGCAGAGGAACAGGAGCTGGATATCGTAATTGTTATCAATAAAATCGACAAGGATAAAAAGGAGAATTATCTGGCGGCGGCAGAAATGTATCGGGATGCAGGCTATGCCGTTATCTGCACAAGTGCGGAAAAGGAAATCGGCATTGATGCACTGCGTACTGCTCTGGAAAACAAGATTTCTGTATTCGCAGGACCTTCGGGGGTTGGCAAAAGCAGCTTAATCAATAAAGCTTTCCCCGGATTGGAATTAAATACGGGCGAAATCAGCGAAAAGATACAGCGCGGGAAGCACACCACGCGACATGCGGAGCTGATTCAGATCACAGAGAAAAGCTATATCGTGGATTCTCCGGGGTTTACCTCTCTGTATCTGACGCATATTCCCTCGGAAAAGCTGCAGTATCATTTTCGGGAATTTCTGCCCTTTGTGCATGCATGCTATTACAACGGCTGTGTGCATATCAATGAACCGGATTGTGCCGTAAAGGAGCAGATTGGCAAGGCAATCCATCCGATGAGATATGAGAGATATGTTACGATTTATCATGAACGTAAGGAAGAAGAAGAGAGGAGATTCTAATCCATGAAAACGAAACTTTCCCCCTTTCTTCTCACATATCAATGAGAAGTTCCGCACACCGGCACGCAGCAATCTATTGTTCATGGTCGTCGTAGG
>ENA-UEQY01002093-UEQY01002093.1-human-gut-metagenome-genome-assembly--contig:-NODE-2093-length-11429-cov-5.922657_pt1 | contig 11429 bp, 8 predicted proteins | sample MGYA00242949_ERZ507949 | MGnify/ENA primary metagenome ERZ507949 (study PRJEB26167, sample SAMN06115403) | human gut metagenome | host: Homo sapiens | place: China:Jiangsu | collected 2016-07-06... | reverse complement strand
ATAGGGAAAAAGACTGCGTTGCAATCCTCCTCCCCTGTGTTGTGCACAGCAAAATATAGGGGAGGTGTCCGAAGGACAGAGGGGTTAAAAAACTGCGACAGCAACAGCAATAAAATCAAATCGCAACCTCTCCCCTGCCGTGTCCCGCAGCATTGCGGGGCGCTACAAAACAATATAGGGAAAAAGACTGCGTTGCAATCCTCCTCCCCTGTGTTGTGCACAGCAAAATATAGGGGAGGTGTCCGAAGGACGGAGGGGTTAAAAAACTGCGACAGCAACAGCAATAAAATCAAATCGCAACCTCTCTCCCTGCCGTATCCCGCAGCATTGCGGGGTGTGGCGCAACGATATAGGGGGAGTACCCGCAGGGCGAGGGGGTTAAAACAGAAACAGAAAAACGAAAAGATTGAATCTGCGATGAGTAGAGGAAAAAGATTAAAGGAGACATTTTGAACAGCCTTTCAACCCCTCCGTCACTTCGTGCCACCTCCCCTATCGCACATTCGTGCGCAGAGGAGGAGGTTAATACTTTCGGCCGTTTCTTCGGTGAGGGGCTGGAATATACAAGGACAATCCCCTCTAATTATCGACTGAACCGTAGATAATATGCAACCGACTTAGATAAAAAGAGTAAAGGTTGATATGTCTAAATAAAACACAAACCTTTTTCTCAAAAAATAGGGCTATCCGTTGTACAGACAGCCCTATCCAAAAAAGTCTTTATTTACTATAATTACAACTCTATATCCCCATTGAACACTTCGTGCCACGGCAGACCTTGTTTGTTGAGCTGTTCCATGAAAGGATCGGGATCGAATTCCTCTACGTTATAAACGCCCGGTTTTTTCCACTTGCCGGTGAGAAACATCATGGCTCCGATCATAGCAGGAACGCCCGTGGTATAGCTCACACCCTGTGCTCCGGTTTCGAGATAGGCAGCATGATGGCTGCAATTATTATACACATAATAAGTAAGTTCCTTTCCATCTTTTCCAATACCCCGAATGCGACAACCGATAGAGGTCTCTCCCGTGTAATTCTTACCGAGGTCTCCCGGATTGGGCAAAACGGCTTTAAGGAACTGGATAGGTACGATCTCTACTCCGTTGTACATAATAGGATCGATACGCGCCATACCGATATTCTGAATCACACGCAAATGAGTGAGGTACTCCTGCCCGAAAGTCATCCAAAAACGAGCACGTTTAATCGTAGGATAATTTTTAACCAGCGATTCCAACTCCTCGTGATAAATCAAATAGGATTCTTTGGGGCCTATATTAGGATAAGTGAGAGGACGATGAATCTCGTGCGGCTCTGTCTCGATCCATTTTCCGTTCTCGTAATACTTACCTTTTTGGGTTACTTCCCGGATATTGATTTCGGGATTGAAATTGGTAGCGAATGCCATACCATGATTACCGGCATTGCAATCGACAATATCGAGATATTGCATCTCTTTGAAATAATGTTTCGCTGCATAGGCCGTATAAACCCCGCTCACACCCGGATCGAATCCGCAACCGAGAATAGCCGTCAACCCGGCTTGCTCAAAACGTTCTCGATAAGCCCACTGCCATTTATATTCGTATTTAGCTTCGTCGAGAGGCTCATAGTTGGCGGTATCGAGATAATTGACACCGCAATGCAAACAGGCATCCATAATCGTCAAGTCCTGATAAGGCAAAGCCACATTGACAACGATATCGGGCTTATGCTTTTTGAACAATGCCACTAAATCCTCAACCTTGTCGGCATCGACACGGTCGGTCACGATATGATTGCCGCCAATAGCATCGGCTATGGCATCGCACTTGGACTGCGTGCGACTTGCCAAAACGATTTCGGTAAACACATCGGGATTCTGCGCTATTTTATGCGCCACCACCGTTCCTACTCCTCCGGCTCCGATAATAAGTACTTTTCCCATTTTATATCTCTGTTTTTTTTATTCGTTATTCATTTCCACACTCAAAAACGATGTTCGACACAAACCCTTTTTTCTTCTTCCAAGAAAACGACTCATTCACCTTTATCGGTATCGGACGTCAGGTCGAGCACCTCCTTATCTCCGCTTTTATCGAAATACTGTTTCCTTAACGGAGACGCTGTTATTTCTTTATAAAAAGAACGATTACGGAATACATCTATCGCCAAATAAAGAGCGTGACGGAACGACTGCTCGTCGGCTCGGTTCTGTCCGGCTATGTCGTATGCCGTACCATGATCGGGAGAAGTACGAACTACCGGTAATCCGGCCGTATAATTCACCCCGTCTTCCATCGCTATCGCCTTGAAAGGCGCCAATCCTTGATCGTGATACATAGCCAACACACCGTCGAATTGACGATAATGTCCGGTTCCGAAAAAGCCATCGGCCGGATAAGGGCCAAAACAAAGCATTCCTTTGGCATTGGCCTCTTGAATGGCTGGCTTTATGATTTCAATCTCTTCTGTTCCCAAAAGTCCGTCGTCTCCGGCATGAGGGTTTAACGCCAACACGGCAATCCGAGGCTTTACCACACAAAAATCCTGCCTCAACGACTGTTCAAAAATTTGCAACTTTTCAAGAATGGTTTCCTTCGTAACAACAGACGAGACTTTCGAAACAGGCACATGCCCCGAAACCAAAGCGACCCGTAAAGTATCGTTCAACAATATCATCAACGCCTTTTGTCCGTTCCCCAAGCGACGTTCAAGATACTCGGTATGTCCGGGAAAATCAAACTTATCGGACTGTATGGCATGTTTGTTTATGGGAGCCGTCAACAATACGTCTATCGAACCAGCTTCCATATCGGCAGCAGCTCGTTCAAGAGCGGCATAAGCAGCCTCCCCTCCTATTGCCGTAGCCTTTCCTATTTCCACTTTCACATCGTCGTCGACACAAGTAATCAAATTCACTTTATTTTCATCGGCTGCCGATGCATCGCTAATAATATTAAAATTAACAGCCGGAATATCGAGAGCCTTCCGGTGATAGGCGGCAACCTTAGCCGAACCATAGACGACAGGTGTACAAAGCTCCACGATATGTGGGTCGGACAATGTTTTGAGGATAACCTCATACCCTACTCCATTGATGTCACCCTGGGTAATTCCCACTTTTATTTTATGTTCCATAACTCCAAATCTTTATAACTTAATTTTCTCGGCATACGATCGCCGACCTAATTTGAGCTCACTAAGGTAACAAAAATCCACGATATACCCTGCCGGATATAAGAACTATTTAAAACCCCGATTCTATTTCTTGTTTTTCTCGGCCGTAGACAACATACCGCAAGCCGCAAATATATCTTCTCCTCTCGAAGCCCGTATAGTAGCCACTACCCCACGGTTATTCAATCGATCCCGAAAAGCCTCCATCGATTGCATATCGGTACTTTTAAGAGTTACTCCCGGAATAGCGTGAAACCGTATCAGGTTCACCCGGCAATCCATACCTTTCAACAAACGAGCCAATGCATCGGCATGATCCAAACTATCATTGTACCCGTTAAACAAAATATATTCGAAAGAAAGCCTACGTTGGTGAGAAAAGTCGCGCCGACGCAATAAATCCAAGACATCGGTCATCGGGAATGCTTTCTCCACAGGCATAATTTGCAAACGCTCCTCCGGGAAAGGAGAGTGAAGACTCACGGCCAAATGGCATCGGCTCTCATCGAGAAAACGACGTATGCCGTTCAAATGGCCTATCGTAGACACGGTGATTCGCTTCGGGCTCCATGCAAAACCCCATTCCGATGTAAGAACAGACAGAGCCCCCATCACCTCGTCGAGATTATCAAACGGTTCCCCCATACCCATAAATACCAGATTCGTCAGTTTATCGCTATACTCCACCGAAAGAATCTGATTAATTATTTCGGCAGAAGACAAGCTACGCTTAAAACCCTGTTTCCCGGTCATGCAAAAACTGCAATTCATCTTGCAGCCCACTTGCGACGACACACACAAAGTAGCCCTGTCGCGATCGGGAATATAAACCGTTTCCACAAAATCATCGCCTCCTACCCGAAAAAGATATTTTATCGTTCCATCGGTAGAACGAAGAGACTGAACCGGAGCCTCCCGGCCTATATCATAGCGCTGTGACAATAACTCCCGATGCTTCAACGAAAGGTTCGACATGCCCGCAATATGATCTATACGCTTTTCATAAAGCCACGAAGCTATCTGTTTCGCCGCGAAACGAGGCAGTCCGTTCTCCTCGGCTACCGTCTGTAACTCCTCTAACGTTTTTCCCAACAAATGTTCCTTTTCCATGACTATCGAGAGATTCTACAACACAAATGCAAAGTGCGTGTATCGAGCCGACAGCCACGATATACGCACTCTGTGTTTATCAAAAAATCCGTTTATTAGAAGAAACGAATCATCGTATTTTCTATTTCCGCTTTATCCCGAAGAACTTCCATCAAGCGACTGTTGATGAGATAGCCGTAATTCTGCTGAATCTTCTGAGTTTCTGTCTGGGCATCGAACGGTTGTTCCGAAACGGTTTTGTCCGTAACCGTAAACACATACACCCCTCTCGATCCCTTCACTGGACCTACGAGCTTTCCATTCTCCGAAACGGGAGCCAAACCGCTCAACACCGGTTCGTAACCGACACCTGCGATAGACGGGGAAGAGAAAGACACGAACTTGGCGCTATCCACTTGTGCCTTCATAGCCTCGGCATATCCGGCCAAAGAATTGAGATTCTTCGATTTCAAGTCACCGATAATTTTCTCGGCTTTCTTATCGTTACGAATCTGCATAGCCAATATATCTTTCACTTGTTCCAGAGGAGCATATCCTTCTTTTGTAATGTTGTCAAGAGCAGCAACCACGAACGAGTTATCGAGAGTAAAGATTTCCGAAACCTCGCCTTTGTCGGCATTAAACGCCCAACGAATGGCTTGACGGGCATCATTGATTCCGGGTAATGAATAATCTTCGGCACTGCATTCATAGCTGTTAACCGTATATCCGGCCTCTTTTGCCCCCGTATTGAATTTCTCTGCATTATTATTGGCTGCACTATAAGAAGACAACTGGTTATAAAGAGCGGTATGAGTTTCTGTACTGGGATTGACAGCCAAAACATAAGCCGCTACTTTGGCTTTTTTCACCGGAGCCGTACGCGACAATATTTGTACAATGTGTTCCCCGCCCAAGCTCTCGGCCTTGAAATAACCGTTTCCATTCTCGCTAAATACTTTGTTGATGAAAGGTCTTCCCACGCTGGAAGCCATATTTTCCATTAACCAAATTTCATCATTCCCGTTGTATTTCGGAGCAAGTTCGGCGAAACTTCCTCCATGATTCAACACATTCAAAACGCTATCGATCTCTGTCGAACGGGGTTGAAACGAAAGCAAACGAACTTTGATCGAATCCGGGGCGACCTTCGTATCCATCAAACGATACATCGTATAAGTATCGTTTTCGAATTCCATCGGAGACGATTCATTTACACTGGCCGTTTGTGCAAATTTTTTCATTTTTTCGGGCATCGACGAAATAGCCACGAAAGAATCGTCATAAGACTCATCGGAATTATTGGCGATAAAAGCCACCACATCGTCGGTCGTAGCGAATACCGATTCGTTCATTTCTGCTTTTTCCTTAGCTTTGGCATAATCGGCCTCACTGGGTACGATATTTACCGTGATGTATTTGATCGAACGACGTTCGGGTGTTTTATAAAACGACTTCATCTTGTTGTATTCGGCTTTAAGCTCACCGTCGCTTACAGCGATCGTCGAATCGGCAATCGATGTATACGGTTGTAAAGCATAAGCTATATTGGCCGAAGTTTTATTATCCTCGAACGAATTTTCAAGATCCAGTTTATTCGGCATAATCGCGCGATTCAATAAATTGGCGAATTTCTGAACGGCACGATTTTGTTTAACCTCCTGTTCGAGTCTGAGCCACATTTGGCGTTGAGGCTCTATTTGTGCGAGCAACTCCGGTGTATTGTATCCATGAGATTCCGGATCGAGAACCACCTGCATAAAATTAAGCAAACCTTGACGGTCGAACTCTCCGGTTTGAGGATTCGTAAAATACTGGCGCACTTGCGGAGATATATTGTCACCGCTTAGCAAGTCGGCAAGTTCTTCTTTGCTGACAACGATTCCCAGTTCTTCAAGTTCCTCGCTCAACAATATTTCATTCACCATCTGGTCATAAACCTCTTGATTGATACGGGAAACATACCCTTCGGGCAAAGTCATTCCGCGTTGTCCATACATTTGTTGCAATTCATCTGTACGTACCTTTACACGTTCTTGAAATTCTTCGACTCCGATATTCGTCCCGTTCACGACAGCGACTTTGTTTTGATTCATGGCGTAGAAGGTATGTCCCGAATTCAGGAAGTCCCCTACGATAAAAGCGAGCAAGGCGACCCCTATAATCACCACGAGCAGGCCGGCTTTACTTCTGATTTTGTTTAACGTAGCCATTTGTTACTTTGAATGAATTTTAGTTTTATATTTTATTATTTTTTTATCCTCTTTTACTAAGGGCACGAAGATACAAAAATTTGGATTTATATCGGCAGCGAAAGTACAAAAAAATCTCTTATTTCTCTATTTTCATGCGTACAAGTTCTATTTTCGTAGCTTTTCGTTGTAAAATAGTAAACCGATAATTCTCTATTTCCACGGTCTCTCCGAGCCTCGGCAATGTCTGATAATGATACAAAATATACCCGGCGATCGTGAGATAATCGTCCGATTCGGGAATATCCAATCCGAACTCCTCGTTGATTCGCTCGATTTCCATACGTCCCGAAAACTCGAATTCGTCGTCGCTCACTTTACGGGCGACAAGATTTTGAGTATCATGTTCGTCCTCGATGTCTCCGAATATTTCCTCGACCAAATCTTCGAGAGTTACCAGTCCGGCAGTTCCCCCGAACTCATCGACCACAATAGCCAAACTTTTCTTCTGTTGCATCAAAGTGCGCATCAACTTATTGGCCAACATGCTCTCGGGAGCGAAAACAGCCGGGCGAATACTCTTTTTCCAATCTTCCTGCCGACGAAACATCTCCGATGCATGGATATATCCCAGAATATTATCGATATTCTCGCGATAAACCACCACTTTGGATATGCCGGTACTGATGAACGTTTGTAACAACTCCTCCACCGTAACCTCGTCGATATCCACAGCCACGAGTTCGGTACGGGGTATCATGCAATCCCGTAAATGAATATTCGAAAAGTCGAGAGCATTTTGGAATATTTTCATCTCCGGCTCCACCGGTTCGCCCGAATCAGATTCTTCTATACTTTTCTGGATAAACGAGTCGAGTTCTATCTTGCTCATCAGGGCTCCATAAGGTTGATGTGCGATCTTCACTCCCCCCAGTCTCATCACGCATTTGGAAACGACAGACGTAAACTTCGAAATCGGATATAAAACGACATAAAGCAACCACACGAAAGGAGAGAAAAAACGCATTGTCGCATTCGGGTTAACACGGAAAATCGTCTTGGGCAAAAATTCACCCACGAACAAAATTAACAAAGTGGACAACAACGTCTGCATCAAAACGACAAAAGCCTCCTGATTCCACACCAAAGCTATGACCGGCTCCAAAAGAGCCGCCATGCCCATACCGTAAATAACCAAAGCTATATTATTGCCCACCAGCATGGTCGAGATAAACTGCTCCTCGTTTCCATAAAACAGCCCCAATATCTTCGACATCATGCCCTGCTGTTTCATATCCAGTTCAACCCGCACTTTATTCGACGACACGAAAGCAATCTCCATACCCGAAAAAAAGGCCGAGAAAAGCAACGCTATGATAATAATCAAAATCCAATTCATGGCTTTATCGCTTGTTTAGGAACGGCAACACTATCGACCTTCGCCGAATCGGGAGGAACAGAATCCCGCTTGATAGGGAATATACCGCTGGTACGACGGATTTTATACCGGGTCATCTGTTCGTTAGACGTAAACCCATACCCCTCGATGACTTCGTCCGGAGTTTCTATATGAATGAACGAATCGGAATAAATCTCCCGTTTACGCTGATCCCAAAAGATTTGAGACGTAAGAAAAACCTCTTCTTTCGTATTCTCTATACGTACATTCCGGTCGAGCCGCCACAACTGTTTGTTCTTAAAATAAATAGCCGTATCGCCCTGAATAAGTGCCTCGGTAGCGAAAACAGAATCGAACTTCTCCACATGCAATCCCCGAGGGAAATACCAGTATGGCTCTTGGGCGTTCTCATACATCAACCATTCGGGAGCATTGATACGATACCTCGTCACACCCGAATCCGAAATAAGAGTCATGACATCGAGCGTACGCAACGTAGGAACTTCCGCGGCATCTTCGAATCCCTTCACCACTTCGTTCTTAGGCCCCGAACACGCACTCCACAACAAAGGAAAAGCGACAAACGCTACCACCCACAAACGAGAGATACTGATAAACCACCTATCGGTATTTTCTTTTTTTGCCATTCCAGATAAACTATGTCACAAAATTATAAATAGTTACACGGCTCTGCAAATAATCCCACGAAATTATCCTCTTGGCAAAGCCAATCCTTAAAACAGCAGAGGATTCACATTCCACTATCGGAAGGATATTTTAACCTCCTCCCCTGTGTTTTGCGCAGCAAAATATAGGGGGAGTGCCCGCAGGGCGAGGGGGTTAAAAAGACAGAGGGGTTGAGAAGAAAATAAAAGCACAGAGAAAATACCCGCCCTCATAGGGCGGCGAAGACGCAAGGGATTAAAAAAACGCCCCGGTTCCCCGAGGCGTTTCCACACTATGGCTAATCATACAAATTATTTCACGATAAACGATTTTACCACGACTCCCTGCGACGTAGAATATTGCAACATATAGCTGCCTTTCGAAAGATTCGAGACATCGACAGTCGTCACGTTATCGTTAATCTCACCGCTCTGCAACGCCATACCCGCCACGTTATAGATAGCATATTTGCCTTCGGCATAAGGTACTTCTATCGTAAGTACATCGGTGGCAGGAACCGGATAAATTTTAACATCTTCGGCAAGCACTTCGTCGATACCCGAAGTCGAAAGCTGCAAATCGAATTTCTTTTCATAAGAATTACGGCTTTCTTTATGAATCGCCTTGATATAAACAGTTTTGTGAACGGCTTTATCCTCGATCAACTTTGTCGTATAGAGCTTACCGTCACGGACTTCGTAACTCGGTTCGGCATAAGTACCGCCGAATTGCATCATTCCTTTCAGTTCGAATTCATATTCGGCATCAGGCATGTCGCTCAATACCGTGACATCGGCGACTGCGACTCCCGCCGGAGTTCCTATTTTCACGCGAGTCGTGCTCAGACGTATGTCATACGGGGTTTCCGATTTCGGAGCTACTCCCACGACAGCCCGATGATTATCGGGATAAGAACCTTGTATATTATCTCCCAAATTATCCAAGGTAAACCAACCGTTATTGACTCCACCCCAACCCCAATTCACATAATAGTTGGTAAATCCGTCCCAACCGGCCAAATTGAAACAGTGCCCGGCCTGATTGCCTTCGTTTCCGGCATAAATCACCGCACGCCCCCGTTTCAACTCGCTCTGGATAAGTTCGTGCCATGCCTCGTCACCACCGGGATAACGGTCTCGGGCATAAGCCACACAAGTTTCGGGAAATCCATAATACCGCTGAAAATATTGAGGTATATTTTCTGTAATGGCTCCGGAACCATCTACACCATAATTCATATCGATCAAAACACCGCAATGATAGAGCAGCCTAGCCACTTCGTCATAATTGTTGGCTCCCGACAAAATAGCATCCCAATCATAATCGGGTTCGTTGTCGAAATTGACCGACAAAAAGCCGGCATTCGTCGATGTATAGGATTTCGTCCCCTGGCCTCGCAGCGGATAACGCACCACCGACAAAGCCTGTCCCATAGCCACGGCCACACAGCCCACCAAAGCCTGTCCTTCCTGCATCATAGGACAATATTTGTTATACGGTGCAGGTTGATTCCAATTGACCTTGACAACCGGGTCTATTCTATCGCTCGCAGCCCGCGTCACCAAGTCACCCGCCCAACGATAATGACGTTGGAGTGCCGGGGTTTGACGAGCTGTTTTTATTTGGTCGGTATATTCTTTCAACCAACCTTTTATCCATTCCGGTTGACCTTTCGAAACATACTCGCTATCGAACGAATATCCTAATAAGGGATCTACGGTATCTTCGGCCGAAATCAAGGCCCACCCTCCTTTTTCAAACCGAATGACATAATACATCGGCTCATTTCCTTGAAATATGGTTTCCACTTGGGCTTTACCGCCTTTAAACAGAACGCCGCCCCGTTGACTCAACAGCATATTGGCCGTCTCTACCGCCGTGCTTTCGGGCACTACCGCCGCATAATTCCCACCTATCCATGAGAAAAGCACTGCCACTAATAACAATAATCTATATTTCATAATCGGTTTTGGGTTTCGTTTTACAAATATATTTTTATATTGACTGACAAAAATAGGCAATCCGAATATATTCTGCAACAATTTAACATTTTCTATGTTTTTTATCCGACAAAATGAAGTATTTATTTTCTTTACACGGCAATACCCTCATAACAAAAGCAGAATTACCCCCACTCCCCCAATATTTCCTTAACAATATATAGGGAAACGCCCAACAGGGCAAGAGAGTTAAAACAGAGAAATCCCATTTTCAATCCTCTCCCCTTGCCGTGACCCGCAGCATGACGGGGTGTTTTGCAACGCAAAATATAGGGGAGGTGGCCGAAGGACGGAGGGGTTAAACCAGACAATCAAAAAATTCTTATGCTATCTTTTCAACCCCTCTCCTCTGGCACTTCGTTCCTTCGGTCTCTCCCCTATATTTCCCTACGGAAACACAGGGGAGAAGTGCACAATGCTATCCTTATACCGAAACTGAAACGCCGCTTTCAATACTCCTCTGCCGTGCCCCGTAGCATTGCGGGGTGTTCCTACAAGGAATATAGGGGGAGTGCCCACAGGGCGAGGGGGTTAATAAACAGAGACAGCAACAAAATCAGGTATCAAACTCTCCCCCTGCCGTGCCCAGCAGCCTTACGAGGTGTCGTATATAAAATCGAAGCAGAAGCGAAAGGGGAATACATCTCACCCTCCTCCTCTGTGTTTTGCGCAGCAAAATATAGGGGAGGTGTCCGGAGGACGGAGGGATTAAAATACAGCGACAGCAACAAAATCAAGTATCAATCCTCTCCCCCTGTGTTCCTACAAGGAATATAGGGGGAGTGCCCGAAGGGCGAGGGGGTTAGAATACAACGACAGCAACAAAATCAGGTATCAAACTCCTCCCCTGCCGTGCCCAGCAGCCTTACGAGGTGTCGTATATAAAATCGAAGCAGAAGCGAAAGGGGAATACATCTCACC
>ENA-UEQY01002085-UEQY01002085.1-human-gut-metagenome-genome-assembly--contig:-NODE-2085-length-11466-cov-3.877777_pt1 | contig 11466 bp, 5 predicted proteins | sample MGYA00242949_ERZ507949 | MGnify/ENA primary metagenome ERZ507949 (study PRJEB26167, sample SAMN06115403) | human gut metagenome | host: Homo sapiens | place: China:Jiangsu | collected 2016-07-06... | reverse complement strand
TATTTTCATACGTAATTATTAATTAAATTATTCTTAGTAGTCTATCTCATATTTCTTTTACTGCTCATACGCACCACAACCTTTCCTTTACCACCTTCCAATCCACATTCTGCCTCCAACATATTGTAACCTTCAATGGGATATTCACCCTTATAGGTATTCTTTGCCGGATAAGTTTTAAAGGTAGCTCCTGCCGGAGCGATGATTTCCATATAAAAATGTTTGCCTTCATGCGTCAAGCGTACCCGGTTCTCTTTTACTTCCACTTGTGCCTTGGTGGAAGCTATCCATGAGACTATAGACTGCGGACTGAGTAAGTCCACTTCATCCATTATCTCTATTGTGTAATCATTTAACAATTTGAACGTGCGGAATACAGAAGAAGCCTGATCTTTGTATAGAGTAGTCATATCCAGCTTTACAGAAGGCTGCTTCGCATCTGTATGCTCTTCGCAAACAAATGCCTCGCCATTGGCATACTGAATCTTATGGTCGATACTCAACGTATTATGGGAAAAATTGTTATTACGGAAATACTTCCAACGTTGTCCGTCAGGACGTCCGTCCCAAAATCCCGGTAGGGCATAATCATCAGCTCCCAGATCCTCTGTCCAACAAACCCCATTGCTTTCAACAATGAATGTACCTCCATCCAAATGTTGATGCGCTTGACGAGGTTCTCCACCCTTGGCTATCAAAAATAGAGAACCTTTCTTATTTCTATTCCCATTGAAAACTATTATATCATTAATTGTGTTGTGGTATATTTCTAAAGCAGGTATTTTCTCCACTTTTTTAGGTGAAGCATTGTCAAACCAAGGAAGTGACAGAAAGAAAAGCTGATGTAGAAGTAAATTATCCTGCATGGTCAATTTTAACTTTTCCCGATACCATTCAGCCACTTCAGGTTGGTTATACATACGGCTGAATAAGAAAAATGCTGGAGAATTTTGAGCATCAGCCCCCGCATTACCGAAATTAAAAAGACGACCGGACGGAGTAAGTGTCCGTTTTTGATAAAGCGCCGTGCGCTCCAAGCCGGGTAGTTGTGCTATACCTCCCTTTCCATTGTCATTATCAGCCACCGCCTTTAGGTAGAGAGTTAAATAACTGGTAGTATATCCCCAATAAGCAGGGCCCTCATAGCATACGCCATCCGGAGCAAAATGTTTCAGGCAGTTGGGCATATACTTGGCAGCATTATCAAGAATGACAGCGGCCTCTTTCGGATAATCTTCTGCAATACCCAAAGCGGCCAGCACCATACCAGTGTTACATACCACGTTCCAATTGGTTTCTCGTTTCGCCCAACTTCCCAAGCTACCCTTTTCGTATTCACGCAACACACGAACAATGGCACGTTCGTACAAACATTTCTTTACCAAGTCTTTAGTCGAAATAGGCAGCGCATCATACAACCAGTCATAAGCAATAGCTACGGCAGTTGCCATTTCCGCAGTATCCAAATAGTGAGGTGGATCCCAGTCGGGATAGTTACACACCCACAATAAAGCCTCGTTGGCGGCATCCAAGTATTTCCGCTCACCGTAGAGACGGTAAGCTAATGCAAGCGTACCCAAGCGGTTCACATAGGATCGGGATGTCCACAATATATTACCATATTTATCCTTTAAATAAGGTTTCTGCGGAGTAATCAACCAATGTATCCGCTTTCGCTTTCAAGAACTCCGCCAACTCACCGGCAAGCCGATTGTTTTGTATCAACTGCTTCACAGCAGCTTCTTCTGCACCAGTGAACAGCAAGCGAGGGTGATTGGAAAGAAAGCGTTGCTGACCATACATATTGCAAACAAAAAGCAACATGAATACAACAACAGTGCATCTGCCCATATTTGCAATCGAATTAAAAAATAGATTTCTCATATTGAAAGAATTAAATGCAACTCCCGTGAATTGTTTTTATGTCATACAAAAACTAATCTGTCAATTTTGTCACATCCATACTCGGTTTCGGATAGTTTTTAGAAGCAATGTAGTGCTTTGTTTCCTCAATCATCTTGGGAGTGACCTCAAAATCATAGTTACCATAATCGCCTACGTGAAATTTTCCGGTCTGAAAGAACCCCCACGCATCGAAAAAGTCCGTAAGATCTGTTTTCAGGAAATCACAGCAAAGCTTAATATATTCATACATATTATGAATAGATGCATTACCTGCCCCTTTATGAGGTTGGTTACGTAAATGCTCCATCAGGTCAGCATAGAAATCCTTATAACCAATCTTATCGGCATAGATTTGAATTTGCCAGAAGGGTATCAACTTATGGAAAGGATCCTTCACACACATGATAAACTGCTTTTCTGGCGCATTACGTACTTTACTAAAAGCAGCCTCATAAATATGACGCTTACTCAAACGACTGGAATCACCCAAACTCATAGTGCCATACATGGAGAAAAGATTATTGCTCACTTCTGTCATTCCTCCCCAAGTAAGCCAAGGACGCATCTGCATCACGTGTCCTATCTCATGATGAATGCCCCAGTTAGTTGTCACTTCCGGACCTATCGCTGCCTTCATAGTGCCATCTGTACCCTCAAAAGCTACACCGTCACCATCACGAAACATAAAATAGTTAAAGTTAACACGGGCCAAAATACGTTTCTTAGGAATACGATTATATTTTGTAGCACCCGAGAAATCATATTGTACCTGCATTATCTTGTCATAATTCTCAGCCAGTTCCTTGCCTTTGCCATAAGCCAACTTTTTTAATTGCTCCACAGGGTATGCTAGTTGAATATATTTCCCCTTCACATCCATAACAGGGCTGACCGCATTATCTAATAGACGGTTCCAGTCTTCGTTACTCTGTACAGTAGCGTCAAAGTACCCATTTACCTTCCCAGTTACAAAGTGAATGGTAACTGCCGGTGCAGTGTCGGGGTCATCCGCGAAATAGTCTACATACACATTGCCAGCTTTCTTCACATTGATTACGTTCACACCTTCGTGTAACAGTATCTCTTGTTTTTTCAGTCCCCATCCTTCGGGGTCTTTTGTCGGTTGATAGCCTAGAGTAGGTTGACGCATCCAGTCTGGAATGAGCAGTCCTACGGTGCGTCCGTGAAGGTCACCCACCAATACTACATTTTCTCCAGCTTCCAAATAGACCCCGGTAATGTTTTCGTAACGACTGTATCCGTTGGTGAGTTTGAGTTGTTGCTCCAGTACCTTATTTGAGGGTATAGGCTTATAACTCTGTAACAAGTAGGCCGAGTTATAATCACCTCTCAGCATTTTCTCGGCCAATTGCTTCATTAGCTGGGATTCCATGCCTTTCAAATGTTTGTCTTTAAAGTTCTTAGACAGAGATGATGCTGTCCAATCAGTAAAGTTAGTAAGGTCCTTGTTTACTTGATAGGTGGAGTAAGAGGGTGTTTGCGCGTAGAGTACCCCCGCCAAACTACAAAAGGCAGCCACTGTCCACTTGCGAAGTTGTTTCATATTTATAACGTAATAAAGATTAATTTATATGCAAAGATAAATAAAAGACCGCCTATTCTAACAGGTTGTGCTAAAATAAGCAGCCTTCATTTCAAATAGCGCCTCTATTTTATTTAATAGAAGCGGCTATACGACTACCATCATATTGTACGGCCATCAACTTATATCCATTTTCCCAAGCAGTATTCATCTTATAGGATTTCTTAGTACCTTCAAATACGCAAATAAGTTTATTGTCGGCATTGAGCACTTTGAAAGCTACTACATTTTGCCAGTTATTAACGGTAATAGTAGAAGTGGTGATTCCTTCATCGTTGGTTTCTTCTTGATGTGAAGCTATACCGGCTATAACATTCTTCTTATCCTTGAAGATATCTACGGTGTTATCTACAATATATTCTACAGCATCTGTACATTTAGGTAATCCCAAGGCAACGATACGATTTCTTACATTGGCTATCTCTGTTTCAGTGATGGTGAATTGTTTGTTGGTATAATCACCAATCATCATATCGATGGGTGATAAGAATCCCCACTTCTCAAAGAAACCAGTCAAGTCCATACCAGCCGATACGCAACTGTTATAAACAAATTCGAGTTGGCACAAACCATCGGTTGTCGGATTGGCTGTGGTACGTACTTTCTCATAGATGTCTGCATAGAAACCTCCGTGATCGGTCCGTTTCATCGGAGTGTTTCCTTTCACTTCGCCAAAGTAGAGTTCCAATTGCCAGAACGGAACTAATTTGTTGAATACATCGCTTTCGGCATTATGTGCCTTTTGACCTGCCATAATGCTATTGAAAGCCGACACATAACGATCCTGAACAGTCAAACGTGACGGCTCGTTGTAGACCTTAGTTTGTACATAAATGGCAGTAATGTTGTTTGTTACCTCTGTCATGCCATGCCATTTCAATCCCGGACGAGTTTGATGAATATGTCCCAATTCGTGTGCAGGTCCCCAACAATTGGCCGCCATTTGGGTCTCATCAGCCAGATAATTCAAACTACTTTCAATGTAGGCTGTATGATAATCGGTAGCATACATAAATGAGCCACTATTATAATGGACATGGAAATAACTACGATTATGAAACATACGATCATACTTTTCCAATCCCAAGAACTCTTGCTGACGATAAATCATATCATCATAAAGGTTAATCAGGTTATCTACATCCTTAGTATAATTCAAGAAACTGCGCGTAGTAAACGTAAGATGCACATATTTACCTATCACATCAAAGTGAGTATCTACACTATTATTGAGTAACTCTTTCCAACGTCCTTTCAGTTTTGGATTTTGACTATCGTAATATCCATTTACCTTACCCGATGCAAAATGCAGAGTGATTTCAGGGGCATTTTCATAATCATCTTTGTGATACATCACATACACAAGTCCTTTCTCTTTAATGCTAATAGTATTAACACCGTTTACAATGGTATATTCCGTTCCTCCAAATCCATCTTGTCCTGGTTTGTCGAGATTCTGTACACGGATATTCACTTTATCCAATCCATTCAAATCGGCCATTACTACCAAGTTCTCTCCGGCAGGAACAAAGATTCCTGTTGGATTATCAAGTAAACTATATTTAGCTGTTTTATTAACAGCAGCATCGATATCAGGATGCGGATAAGCCTTATAGTTGGCAATACGGAACTCACGTTGGTACTCATTATTATACATAAACCAAGCCAAAGTCTTGTAAAATGAACTCTTACAATTCAAAATATCCTCTTCGGTGACGGTAGGCTTCAAGTCAGTGCAAGCGATATCAGTAAACAGTTCATCATATTTGAAAGCATTGGGATCTTTTTGGAAGAACTGCATTTCTTGACACCGCAATGGTTTGCTCATATTATAGCAAGTACTGATAGTAAATTTTACCTTTGTCACATTGCTTTGGGAAGCATTGAAGTCTGCACGTGTAGAGTTGGCGTTATCAAATGTCCCTTCGTATACTTTCACATATTCTGCACTACGTGTTTTATTAACATCGGTCAACACTTCAATCTTCACATCTTTAAAACGATTAGCAGAATAGGTACAATGATAAATGATGTAGTCCAAATCTACCGGTTCATCAAAAGTATATTCAATATACTGAGGATATACCAATCCTATTGGAGCTTTCCAATTCGCTTGCCATTCGGTAGTCAAATCATTATCGAAAGTTGCATCATAATTTCCACCGGGCACACCACCATCACCTTCCGCACTGTTGGGAAACAGTTGAATATCGTTGCCCTCTTCAGGTGCAACAGGTTCGTAAACATCCAGTCCTTTTTGCACCACATTAATAACGGTTGGCTCCAAGTCGGACATTTCATCACTATCGGCAAACACAATTTCACCCATACGTTTTGCTCCCTTGTTACTCTCTATTTTAAAGAGGTATTGTTTGGTAACAGTTTCCTGCGGAGCACGGGTATCAGGTTGAGTCTCTTTTATTATCCAATCGGGGAGGGTAATAATATAGTCTACATTCGAAGTTACTTCCACCAATACTTTATCTCCGGCAGCATCGATATTCATGTTCTGAGGAGATACCAAAATAGCTTGTTGGTAACCTAACTGCGCTACACGTACAGTATCTGTTTGAGAAAATGCCTTTACATAGAATTCACCTCTACGCACATATTTGTCTTCACTCAAAATAACACTTACAATCAAATTGTCATCTTCATTACGAGTCACACTACACCAGCCTTGTAGTTCTTTGCTCAATTCTACAGTCCATTCTTCGTTACAACGAACCTCCAGTATCCGTTCTCCACTGTTTTGGTCAAAGTTCACATTGTAGCTGTCTAAGAGCAAAAACGGAGTGAGCGGTATATCAAAATTATAATCGTCACAGCCAGTTAATATAGTCATCCCAAAGAACACCATTATAACCCAACCAGCTATTTTTTTTAATAAATTACTCTTCATAGTATATTTTCTTTCTGTATTAGATACTTTATTTGCCTTCCCCCTCATCCATAATAGACATGAGAGAGAAAGCTTTTTCTTTAATTATAGTAAGGGTTTTGCACAATATGCGGGCATTTGTTAATTTCCTGATAAGGAATTGGCATTAGATATTGTCCCTTATGGAAATTTCGCGGTAATGGAAGATCCATCGGAGTAAAATCTTCCACCTTAGTAGCATTAGTATTCAGTCCGCGATCGGGCATTCCACAATGTTGCTCTGCTATTTTCCAACGACGAATATCGAAGAATTTATGACCTTCTAAATATAACTCGTTCATACGTTCTGCACGTACAATCTCTCGCATCCCCTCTTGAGTGTTTTGGTAACCAGGATTAGTAGAATACTTATCCCAAGCCTCATCTACACTAGGAATACCGGCACGTTCGCGTACTTTATCCAAATATACTTTAGCTTCGGATAAACGATCCAACTCAACTAAAGCTTCAGCATAGTTTAAATAAAGCTCTGCAAGACGGAATAACGGAAATGGATATTCTATTACATTCCATTCAGCGGACGGTACAACCCCCTTTTTATTTCCAAATCCAGAAATAGAATACTCCTGATCGGTACGATTACCACGACCATGAGGATCATCTCTCAACAAATGGATTCTGATAGCACGCTTAGCCGGATCAGCACTAATTTCTTCATTGTTATATTTACCAAATTCAAAATATCCATTATGATAGGTAGTCCACGCATAAAATCGGGGCTCACGATCGGTGCAAAGACGCATTACCTTATCACTACTAGGAGTAAAATTAGCATATTTCACAAGATCCTCATAATTGTTTCCATCACAATTTTCCGGAGCACTAATATATTCATAACGTTCGTCATAGTCGAACGTTTTATCCTTATTTATTGGAAGCCCGTTTTTAGTGTAAAATGCTTCAATGGTTTGCAAAGTAGGACAGTTAGTCATACTGATACCAGCAAACTTACCACCGAGCGTCTGACGAGGCGGACAGCGACGCTGTATTCCATAATAGTCATCATTACGTGTGTCAGCCCAAATAATTTCCGGATTATTCCCTGTCTGATTGTCGATATTGGTATATCTCAATCTTCGTTGTGCTTTATTGGGAAGTCCCGGTTTAGCATCACTTGGTTCACCGGCATCCGCATCGTGATAGAGATGGAATTTAGCTTTTTCCACTTCATCAATTGCATACTTTGTTTGGGTAGCACTTATTTCCCATTTTGCTTGACTTTTCTCTTGAGCTATTAACTGACGTCCATCTAACGGACTACGGAAATCGGCATACATTTCTGTGTTTCCATTATAGAGCGGTGAAGCAGCATAGAGGTAAACTCTGGATTTCAATGCTAATGCTGCAAGACGTGTGGCACGACCATAATCTTTTCCACTCCATGTAGTAGGTAGTCCGCCTTCAGACATTGCTTCATCCAATTTTTCGTTAATAAAGGCCACTACTTCGTCTATACTACTACGTTCGGGAAAACCACTAATGGGTGTTTCTAAATCTATAACACTGCGAATAATCATGGTCGGACCATACGAACGCATAGACAAGAAATGATAATAAGCTATCAAAAAATTAGACTCTGCCAAATATTGTTTTTTCATTTCGTCTGTTACATATTCGTTGGACACTTGTTTCAAGCTTTCTTGGAACATGTAGCATTGATGAATACCATTCCAAATAGTAGACCATGTATTACTAGTAAATCCCAAACTGACAGGACTATAATAACCGTATTTGAAAGTGGTAAACAATTCTTTGGTAACAGCTGTGAGTTCTTCCGCAAGCCAATAACTGTTACCGAAAGTTCTGTTAGCTGGTAAATAGCCATAACAAGAATAGAGATATCCTCTTACCGCACCTTCCGTCTTCCAAGTATCCGATTCTTGTGCACGTTCATCGGGGACAATGTCTAGATAATCGCAAGAACTAAGTTGCCCCATCATTCCCAATACGATTAAAAATTTTGCTATCTTTTTCATATAGAATTCTTATTTATTATTAAAGGTTACTTGAATACCAAAATTGATGATACGTTGAGTGGGGTACTTCATACCACTACCGCTCCCCATTTCAGGATCCCAATAATCGAAAGGGGAAAATGTCAACAGATTCTGTCCGCTTAAGTAGAAGCGCCAGCCTTTGAAAGTATAACCCACTTCGGCATTTTTCAGTTTCAAAAACGAACCATTACGTAACCAATAGGTTGAGTTTTGTGTATTATTGCCATTGTTTTCCAATGTCAAACGCGGATATTTGGCATCAATATTTTGGTTTTCAGTAGTCCAGTGGTCATCGGCTATGTATTTAAACAAGCCGCGGATACGTGCCTCACCAAAAGGATGGATACCACTCATCAAAATTGAAGTCTTAGCTACTCCTTGAAAGAAGAAAGAGAAATCCCATTTCTTGAATTTGATAGAAGGACCAAAACCATATACTATTTCCGGGTCTTGCGGATTGCCCACATAACGTCGGTCATTGCCATCAATCACATTATCATATTCACCACGGTAGTTAGGAAGATTATGATACCAAATATCCCCAGGTTGTGGAGTGTATCCCAAAGCTTTTTGATCGGGGTTATTATGGATGGTCTTTTCATCGGGGAATAATCCGTTGTCAATATAGAGCAAATATTGCCCTAATGAATGCCCTACCGATGACAAGTTAGGATATTCTTGGAAAGGAGGCTCATCTCGTTCCAAAATGGTATTGTGCGCATAGGTGAATGTTCCCTTGAAAGAGAGAAAAAGATCTTTGTTCACCTGTTTGTTATAATCTATCGACAAATCCATACCTATATTTTTCATCTTACCTAAGTTAGCATATACCGTTGCTCCGCTCAAACCCAAGAAATCGGGGATTGTACTACCTCGACTCAAGAAGATGTCTCTACGAGTCTCTTTGAATGCTTCGACTGTCAGATTAAAACTATTATAAAGTTGAAGATCAATACCTACATTTATCTTTTCTCCTATTTCCCATCCCAAATTTGGATTAAAGAAACGAGACCATTTAGGTCCCTTGTAAGTTACCCTGTTTCCACCGACACCTGTAGTGTATCCAGGACTACCACCCAAATCAATATCTTCAAGATAAGTAAATCGTCCGGCTCCGGTATTATCATTACCTACCAATCCCCACGATCCACGCAGTTTTAAGTTGGAAATCACAGGACGAATATTATCCCAAAATTTCTCATTTGATATGTTATATCCTACAGCGATAGATGGGAAGAAACCATAGCGGTTACCTGATGCAAAGTTTTCCGAACCATTGTAACCAAAGTTAGCTTCAGCCATATAGCGACCATCGTAAGCATACGACACACGTCCGGCAATACCCTGTTTGCGCTCAGGCAGTGAGGAAAAAAGGTCAGTCACATTATTTGTATTGTACTGCTGACGATTAAACAAAAACATGGCATTCACATCGTGTACACCGCCAAAGGTATGTTTATAGTCTAAAGTAGCTTGCAGATAGAGTTTACGGTTACCGCTATGCGAGCCCGAGGTTTTAATAGCAGTACCACGTTCATTGCCCGTTCTACGAAGAGTATATTCACCGGTTTCGTCATTTTGAGAAGCGACCTCAAAAGCATTATAGTCACTCACACGAGTGGCATTACTGCTTGAATTGTTTTTGTAAGAGAATAATCCATTGAATGTCAATCCTTTTATAAACATACCCAAATCCTGCTGCAACTTAAAATTGGCAGTAATAATACTGGTATGGTTTGTTTTGTATCCGGTCACGTAGTCAGCTACAGGATTCATATATCCACCGGTAGCAAATGGGCCCCCACTTTTATCCCCCCACATAATATCTTCGGTATCATATCCATAACCAGCAGGAAAAGAAACAGGATAGTCTACAGGATTGTGTTCCATAGTAGATGCAAATAAAGAACTTGTACTAGCATTCGGTCCTTTCCAATCTTTAATAGAGGCATTCAAACCCAATGACAGTTTAGTAGTAGGAGTCGCTTGTACATTCAAGTTATTAATAAAATCGTAGTTGGTTACATTGATGTTATTATTATAGCTGAAACCATATTTCTCGCTCAACGAGTTCAAGTTACCATCGCTGTGTTTCACACCCACACTCATAAAGTAGTCCATTTTTTTGTTACCTCCACGAATATTGAAGTTGGCACGCTGGGCAAAAGCATTTTTTTTGAACATCTCATCATACCAATCTACATTAGGATAAAGATAGGGATTGAGTCCGGCACGTGTTCCTTCTATCTTTTCCCTACTATAGGGAGTAGCAGCCGAAGTGGGGCGAGCGGCTCCTTCATTATAAGCTTCCATATAGGTTACACCATCAGCCATTTCAGGAACTTTGGTTAGCGAGGTCAAGGCTCCCTCTAAGCGAAAGTTAATAATAGGCTTGTCGAGATCTTTACCACTTTTGGTAGTAATAATCATTACACCATTAGCGCCGCGTGTACCATATAGCGCAGTAGCAGTAGCATCTTTCAAGATAGAGAAACTCTCGATAGCTTCAGCATCGAGTGAATTCAATTCAGTACTGCTGATTTCCACACCATCCAAAATAATAAGTGCACCAGTTGCGCCACTAAAGGTAGATTTACCGCGAATCCAGAAACTGGCCCCATCGGCACCCGGTTCACCACTACGTTGTACAGCAATGACACCCGAAAGACGTCCGGCAAATGAAGTAGACAAACTAGAAGAAGGTACCTTTAATTCAGCAGGTCTCACCTGTGTCACAGCACCAACCAAACTTTCTTTCTTTTGTCCTACGCCAAAAGCAGTCACAACCACTTCATCCAATGATTCAGTAGCTTCACTCAACTCAACTGTATAAGTCTTCAAATGACTTATACTGATTTCTTTGCTCTCATACCCCAAATAAGAAATGATAAGCACATCTCCTTTTGATGCTTTCAAAATAAATTCACCATCAAGATTAGTAGTAGTACCAACAGTAGTTCCCTTTACTTTGACAGCTGCACCAATAACTGGTTCACTCGTTTTTCCATCCAAAACAACAC
>ENA-UEQY01002064-UEQY01002064.1-human-gut-metagenome-genome-assembly--contig:-NODE-2064-length-11529-cov-3.590639_pt1 | contig 11529 bp, 10 predicted proteins | sample MGYA00242949_ERZ507949 | MGnify/ENA primary metagenome ERZ507949 (study PRJEB26167, sample SAMN06115403) | human gut metagenome | host: Homo sapiens | place: China:Jiangsu | collected 2016-07-06... | reverse complement strand
GAAATACACGGAGCACCTTTTAATAAAAAAGATATTAACGCTAAATGACCAAAAACAAATGATCAGTGAGTATCTGGAACAGAAATTGGGTAAAGAGATTCTATTACAGGAAACAATTACAGCCTTTAAAAGGGAAAAATTGCAAAGAGGGATAGATGCTTTTAATGTTTCTCCATGGAAAGAAAAACTAAACGAAGTAGAGAAACAAATTAAATCCGGTGATTATATAAAGCCGGACGAACAAAGACTACTCTATCAGGGACTCGATATCTGTTTCAAGGAGTTTATTGTCTACATTACTCAAATTCATCCGAAGATGAGCAGGGAGGACATTTATTATTGCATTCTCTTTAGCCAGAATTATAAACCCCGGACCATCATGTACTGCATGAGCAGTTCGGGCGGTGCACTTCGTATCCGTAAGAACCGATTGAAGAAAAATATGGCTGAAGATACGTTTCAAATGATATTTCATAAATAAGAATTTTTGTTATAGGATGATAGTGACGGTCAGAATAGGTATGTTGTAACGCTTTCCTTTTGTTTTTGTAACGGTTTTATCGTTACAGGAAATGGATTTTTTCCCTAGATTTGCACAAACGAAAAACACAATGAATATGAGAACAGTACTATTATTATTACTTTGTTGCATCAGTAGTATAGCTGTGGCGGATAGCTTGAAGGAGATAGAATTGAATAGAAAAGAAACTCAAATGAGACCATTATCAATAATGTCTGAACCAGCAGCATACCAAACCGATGCTGTAATTAACATCCGGTTGCCGGATGCCTCTCCTTATGTAACCGTCAGCATTGTCAATGAAGAAACGGGTGCGCAGGTCTATTCCATGATATATGCCGGAACAAATAAAATTCAGATAAATATAGAGAATGAACCGGAATATACCGGATACTTCACCTTGTAACAGTACTTTATTGGTATGCCAGGAATTGACCACACCACCTATATACTTTACCGATATTTAAAAGAACTGTCGGTAAAGATAAGCTATGGAAGTATCAGGCAGTCGCTGGATACCCCTATGGGAAATACCTTGCGGGGAATAAGTGACGCTTTAGATGAGTTTCATATCGTGCACGAGGTTTATCAACTTCCGGCAGAATACTTGAAGGAATTGGAGTGCCCTTTCATTTCGGTTATACAAAACGGACATTTCTGTATCGTAAAGAATATGAACGAAAAAGAAGTGATGCTGATATCCGACAAGGGAAAGAAAAGCATTGTTTCTCTGGAGTTTTTCCTTACAATATGGAAAGGTACCGTGTTGATAATAGATCCGTTGCAGACAGTTCAGCAAGAACCTTATTACAGAGTAAAACAGATTGTTAGCTACCTTTATATATATAGATATCTCATTATTCTTGCTTTGGCAGGTATGATATACTTGTTTGTAAATCATGCTCATATAGGAGAAACGCTTTTTAATCTGATGACATGGGTGGGATTGACTGTGGCCATCGGCATCATCTATAAAGAGTCATACGATAAGGATTTTCTGCAACGCTTTTGTAAGATAGGTACTGTGGTGGACTGTAATGGGATACTACATTCCAAGGCTGCCAATATAGGGCGAGCAGTCAGTTTAGGGGAAATGGCGTTGCTCTATTTTTCCACATTATTTCTTTATACGGCAATCCATGGGGCTGATTGCCTTATGGTGTGGGTTCTGTCAACGGCTATTGCTTTAATAACCACCCTATGGTCTGTAGTTTATCAGGTTATAATCGCAAAGAAACTATGTATGCTTTGCACCTTATTGGATATGGTTATTTGGGCACAAGCTGCTATATTATATGGTTTTTATCATACAGATTCATTGGGTTTGACTCCGTCCTCGGTTGTTTTATTGCTGCTTGTTGCAGGGCTTTGCTGTAGCATTTGGTATTCCTTGAAAGAGTTGATTAGTGCCAATTATCAAAGTATACAGTTGAAGACTCAGAAAGAAGCCCTGCTATCTTATCCTGTTTTACTGGATACGTTACTTCCTATGGAAACTGAAATACCCCAAGCGGAATCTTCCATTGTCCTGCATAATGAGAAACAGGCTGATAGGAAAATACAAATTATAATAAATCCGCATTGCAAGCATTGTGCCCTACATTACAAGGAATGGCTACGGCTGGATACTTCTGTCAGTCTGCTTTTTTCTGTCTCCGATCGGAACAGACAGGATAAAGAAGTTGCGTTGGCAGTTATTTCCTGTTACATCAGACACGGATTTCGGCAAGCCATGGATTTGCTTGGAGAATGGTTTGACAAACATGATACCGGACTGATAATACACTATCCACTTGTACCGCAAGCAGAACAGGTATTAGAGGCACAACGGGCTTATTGTAACAAGATTCATTTGCAGCATACTCCATTTATTACTATCAACGAAAGGAAAATGCCCGGAATCTACACTATAGAAGATTTGCACTATGTGCTATAAAGATATTGTTTGCAAACAAAAGCCAAGCGATAAGGGCTGTACATATCGCAACAAAATTATTTATGATCTAAAATCTTATCATTATGAAGACATTGGACAATCTGAAGGCATTCAGTCTGAAAAAGAAACAGATGAAGCAAGTTGGAGGTGTAGTTATTGTACCGACTTAATTACAAACTACAATAACAATCACACTAAATGGTCCAAAGAAGTGCAAGAAATAGCTTTGGATATGATGCAAGCTCACTGTTAAGCCTAAAGTACCAAAGTTTATCAATTACAAAATTTTATTGCAAACGGATTTTATTAATTATTCAAAAGAAGCAACTCGGTATGAGTATGCTTCTTTTGATAATATAAAACAAAAAGAATGAGAAAAATAAATTTCATAATAATTCTCTTATTATCAAGTATCTGCTGTTTTGGACAGGGTGCTTCCGCCTCTTCTATAAACCGAAGAGCAACTTTATTTTTAAACAAGCGTGTAGGAATTAAAGACTACAAGATTGGAAAACCAGACTATACATGCATTAAGATGAAAGATAGTATTAGCTCTTTTTTCTTAGGCAAAGTAGATACTGTATCTATTGATAAGGTGACCATAGATTTAAAGGTATCTATTTTAGGAGACACAATCCTGTATTCTGTCAGTAATGAGGAACGCAGTACAGAGGAGGACAATCAAAACTGTATTTCATACGCTTTTGAAAATCTATTTGAATCTAACGGAATAAAATCAGCTCCATTATGTTGCCAATTTACGCTTATTACGGACAATAGTAGTGCAGACTTATTATTAAATAAATTCTGTGATCCGTATACTTCCTTAGGAATCGGACTTCCCGATTCTTTACAGAATAAGAGTCTTATCGTGTGTTATGATAAGAATAAGGCTTTGATACACATGGCTTTCTATTACAATAATAGTTTTTATAGTAAGAATGGAGGAGGAGTATTACATACGGTTTATAAACGGTTTTCTGATATAAAGCGTCATTATCCGGAAATTAAATATATAAGAACCTATAAAATTAAAGCCCAATATCAGAAACAAAATAATGAAACGTTTTCCTCATTACCAGCAGCATGACCAGATGGACTGCGGCCCTACCTGCCTCCGCATGATAGCCGCTTTCTATGGTAAGCACTATTCTTTGGAAAGGCTGAGGGAAAAGTCATTCATTACCCGTCTGGGAGTATCCATGCTGGGTATCAGTGAAGCAGCCGAAAAGATAGGTTTCCGTACCATGGGTGTGCAAATATCCTTTCAACAATTACTGGAGGATGCGCCCTTGCCTTGTATTGTACATTGGAATCAGCAGCATTTTGTGGTGGTGTATCGCATGTCGAAAGGACAAGTGTGGGTGGCCGATCCGGGAGCCGGAAAGGTGAAATATGCCCAAGAGGAATTTTGTAATTGCTGGCAGAGTAATAAAAAAGAAGGAAAGGCGACAGGTATTGCTTTATTGCTGGAACCCACACCGGATTTCTATGCGGTGGAAGAAGAAGACACGATAGATTATCAGGGATTGGGATTTCTGTTCTCTTATCTGCGCCCATACAAACAATTATTGGGGCAATTGTTACTTGGTCTGTTGCTGGGTAGCCTTATCCAGCTATTACTGCCTTTCCTTACTCAATCCATAGTGGACTTTGGCATCAGTAACCAAAACCTAAATTACGTATATCTGGTTTTATTGGCACAACTGATGCTGACTTTCAGCAGCTCTACCGTAAACTTTATCCGTGGCTGGATTTTGCTGCACTTGGGAACACGAATCAACATTTCCCTCATCTCCGACTTTCTGAGCAAACTGATGAAACTGCCCATGGGGTATTTCGATACTAAAATGACAGGGGATATTCTTCAGCGCATCAATGACCATGCCCGTATTCAAAGCTTTTTGACAGGTAGCAGCCTGAACATTCTCTTCTCTATGTTCAACATATTGATATTTGGGATTATACTGGCTCTTTATAGCGGTACTATCTTCCTTATTTTCATCATAGGCAGTCTTGTCTATATTATCTATGTATGGTTGTTCCTGAAGAAACGGGCGGAACTGGACCACAAGCGTTTTGCTCAGCAATCTGCCAATCAGAGTAGCGTGGTACAATTGGTTACCGGTATGCAGGAAATAAAACTCAGTGCCTGTGAGCAACAAAAACGCTGGGAGTGGGAACGTATACAGGCAAAACTTTTCCGTCTGAATATCAAAAGTCTTGCCCTCGCCCAGTATCAGGATTCGGGAGCTATATTCATAAATCAGACGAAGAATGTAATCATTACCGCACTGGTAGCGGCATTGGTGATAGAAGGGAAAATGACACTGGGCATGATGCTTTCCGTGCAATACATTATAGGGCAACTGAACAGCCCTATAGACCAGTTGATTACATTTATCAGAGATATGCAGGATGCGCGCCTCAGTGTAAACCGGTTGGGCGAGATAAGGAATAAAAAAGATGAAGAAGATAACAATAGAGGGCGGATAAGGAATATTCCCCCTAGCAAAGATATAGAAATAAAGAACCTTTCATTCAGTTATGACCCACTAAATGAAACGCCGACGCTCAATCATATTAACCTGACTATTCCTGCCGGAAAACAAACGGCCATAGTGGGAATGAGCGGAAGTGGAAAAACCACTCTTGTGAAGATGTTATTGGGTTTTTATCCTCCTGCTAAAGGAGAAATAACATTGGGCGGTATCAATTTGAATAATTACAATATACGCCAATGGAGAAAAAAATGTGGCATAGTAATGCAGGACGGATTTATTTTTTCTGACTCTATTGCCGGAAATATCGCTCCCGGAGTAGAACATATAGATACTGAATTATTAAGGTATGCCGCCCGTATAGCCAATATCGAAGAATACATAGAATCACTTCCTATGGGGTATAACACAAAAATAGGCCAGGAAGGGCATGGGTTGAGTCAAGGGCAGAAGCAACGTATCCTTATAGCCAGGGCTGTATACAAGGAACCTCATTATATTTTCTTTGATGAAGCCACCAATGCTTTGGATGCAAACAATGAACGTACTATCATGTCTAAACTGGAGAAATTCTTGCAGGGGAAGACCTCCATTATTGTGGCACACCGCCTGAGTACAGTCCGCCATGCCGACAATATAGTTGTGATTGAAAAAGGAATAATAGCCGAAACCGGCACACACGAAGAGCTGATAGCGAAAAAAGGCATTTATTATCGTTTGGTTAAAAACCAATTGGAACTATAAGTACATATCATGGATATAGAAGATATAGAACTGAAAAGTGAGGAGATACAGGAAATCCTGTCGCGTCCGCCTCATGCACTGATACGATGGGGAATTACTGTATTCTTTATGGTCATTTCTTTTCTGTTTATAGGCGGATGTTTCTTTTCGTATCCTGACACTGTAGAAGCAGGAATAACGATCACTACAGAAAATCCCCCGGCATGGATTGTAGCGCGGAGTACAGGAAAATTAAAGGAAGTCTTCTTGAAAGACAAGCAAAAAGTAAAGGCAGGAGAACTGATAGGCGTTGTCAACAATCCGGCAGATACCTGGGAGGTGCTCTTACTGAAGAAGGAATTGGAAGCTTTCCAAATAAGTGACAGTATGATATGTCAAGACCATTTCACCGGGCGATTGACCTTAGGTGAAATTCAATCGGCATACACGGGTTTTATTAAAAGCCTCACGGAATACCGGGACTTCCTGAAGTTGGATCTGTACAAAGAAAAAGAAGAAGCGGCTCGTAGAGAATTAAACGAATATCAAATCTATATTTCCCATTTACACAATGAAGTGAATCTGAACAAGGAAGAGCTTAAACTCGCCTTGTCTTCCTACAGCAGGGAAGAAATACTATACAAAAAAGGATTGGTTTCTGCATCCGATTATGAAAAGGAACAACAAGCCTATCTGGCAAGTAAACGAGGTACGGAACAAATGCAGACCACACTTTCTTCTGCACGTATACAGGAAGCCAAATTGCATCAAACAATTGTAGAGATACAGTTGGAACAAAATCAGAAAGCAAACAGCCTGCAAGTGGCATTGCAGACAGTATACGATCAGTTACAAGTCAGTATCAACAATTGGAAACTGGCATACTTGTTCACCGCACCTACAGATGGAATCCTTTCTTATAATGAAGTGTGGCAGAAGAATCAGAATATTACGGCAGGGGATAAAGTATTTTCTGTTGTGGCGGAAAATTCGGGGGCTGTCATCGGCAAGGCAAAGTTGCCTGTTTCCAACTCGGGCAAAGTAAAGTCTGGACAACGGGTAAATATCCGACTGACAGGATACCCCTATTCATTATTATCAAATGAAGACAGCTATACTGTGACAGTAGAACTACCGGATACATTGCAAACTTCCTACAACCATATATTGGAATTTCAAGGGGAACTGTCCGGCAGTGCCGAGGTTTTAACCGATGAAAGAAGTTTTACGGCCCGCTTGCTCAGTCCGTTGAGGTATTTATGGGAAAAATATTCGTTATAGATGTACTATTGTAACGCTTTTCCTTGTTTTTGTAACGGTTTTAGAGGTACAACAGATTGCATATTCCCATATCTTTGTATCAAAGCCAAGCGATAAGGGTAGAGCATATCGCAATAAGAATATGGACCTTCAAAATCTTATGATTATGAAGACACTGAAAGATTTGAAAGCATTCAGTCTGGATAAAAAACAGATGAACCAGATTGAGGGTGGGAAAACTTGTGCAGATGTACAAGCAGAGATTACACTCAAATCTCGTAACTGGAGTGACGGTCGTTGGATTGTTTGGGAAGAAGACTTTGCAAACCTTTGCTAAATGTTCTGGTTGTTTTCGTCAATATCGTATTTAAGTATTAAGATGAATCCAACCTAATCTATTTGAATAACATCTTAAAGGTATTTCTAATTATACTCAAGATGTTATACCCAAACAGAATTAAATCAAACAAGTCCTTTAGTCTACAGAAAATGGAAAGCTTTTCTGTAGACTAAATTAGTTATAAAATAAATTCTCATGAAAAAAATAAATATCATAATTATTATTCTGCTTATCATACCTTTTCAACTGAAGGCACAAAGGCAGCAAGTAATTGAGCCGACAAATTTAGAATGTTGGTATAGTTTGGTAGTGATTCGGGATACAATCGATCGAAGTCTGAAAATAGATGATACGATGATTTTAAAAATAGGGAAAACGCACAGCTTGTTTTATAGTTACTATACATTCTACAATGATTCTTTACGAACCGATCCGGTAGGGAAGCAAATAGCCATAAGAATGACAAGGGAAGCGATTAGAAAAAAAGATCATTCATTGATGCCTATGCCACGTTCTACTGATGATTATATTTATAAGTCATATCCGAAACCTGGCAATAATACAACCTTCACGCGGTTGGAAGGAAAAAATGGTATAGATTACTTTGAAATATACGAAGACGGGGACAACCGACAAAAATGGATAATACAGCAGGATTCTGTCAAACAAATTGCAGGGTATCCTTGTCAATTGGCCTACTGCCATTTCAGGGGTAGGACATGGAAAGCATGGTTTACTACAGATATACCCGTCAGCAATGGTCCATGGAAATTAGCAGGATTACCCGGATTAATCCTAGAGGCATACGATTCTGCTTATCATTATCATTACACTTTAACCGAGATAAGAAAACAAAATCTATCCCCCATCTGTCTCTATAATTTTTGGGAACAACAATATGAAAAGCTAGACCGAATAAAGTTTCAGCGACTAAGAGATAGAAGATATGAGGAAACTGCGAGTGACAGAATCCACACTGCATATAAACCACAGGAAACGGATTAAAACGATGAGATGCCTTGTCTGCATTGTCTTATTCTTCGTTGCCCTTTTTGTTCAAGGGCAAGAAATCACGCTGTCGGGATCTATACGCGACGGCAAAGACCAATCGGCATTGCAGGATGTAAATGTGGTGATTTCTTCCCAGGGACATAAAGACATTACGGCATATACTATATCGGATCAGAAAGGATCTTTCCGACTCACATACACTCCTGCCAAAGATAAGGAATACGTAATCCGCTTTTCTTATTTAGGTTATGAAACTGTTGTTTTGAATATTGAAAAGAGTATTACACAATATAATGTAGCATTGCATGCGCAAGCCATAGACATAAAAGAAATCATAGTAAAGGCTCCAAAAATAAAATCGCAAGGTGATACCATCATTTACAATGTAGCGAGTTTTTCTAAAGAAGGGGATAAGACGATAGGCGATGTCCTGAAGAAGTTACCCGGAGTCAGAGTGGAAGAAAACGGGCAAATCTCATACCAAGGGACGGCTATCAACAAATTCTATATAGAAGGAATGGACTTGTTGGGAGGGAAATATACTATCGCCACCAATAATATTTCCAATGATGATGTGGGAAGTGTAGAGATAATGGAAAACCATCAACCTATCAAGGCACTCAACGGGTTGAGTATTTCTGAACAAGCGGCAATCAACCTGCGTCTGAAAGAGAAAGCCAAACAAAAATGGATTGGCAGCCTGAAGGGAGGAGGAGGATTTACTCCTTCATCCGGTTTGTGGGCGGTAGAGATGATAGCCATGCATTTTAATAAGAATTTCCAGTCACTGAATACCTATAAGACAAACAATACCGGGCAGGATGTTACCAAAGAATTTAAATCGTTTGACTTGAATGAAAGACGATATGGCAGCGAAAAACTGACTGACTATATCCATATCTCTTCATTGTATCCACATGAACTAAACAGGGGACGGGAGCTGTTCAATACCACTCATCAAGTAACATCAAATAACCTGTCCAGGCTTAAAAGCGGACTGAACATAACTACCCATATAGGGTGGATAGATCACAAAGAACAAGCGGACAAGCAAACCATAACGCAATATTATCAGGCTGATGCAGATACGATAACCGTTCGGGAGCATGAAAGTTCATTGTACAAGAAGCAAACCTTGGCTGCGGGAATTACCTTGGATATCAACGAGGAGCAATATAATATGACAAACAGGCTGATGACTGACTTTACATGGAAGCATAAGGACGAAGCTGTAAATGGAAATCTGCCTAATATCCAGAACAGCTATTCCCCGGACAAACAATTGGTCAATGATCTCTATTTGCTTAAGAAATTCGGGAAAAAATTCATTATATTTTCATCTTATAGTTTCCTGCAGGACAATCCCCAGAAGCTGAGTGTTCTATATACAAAAGAATCCCCAAAGGTTCAACGAATCGAACAAAGAAAACTATTCTCGGACAATAAAGTGGATTATGGAATTGTGGCAGGAAAATTAGTCATCAATACAACGGTCGGATTCTCACTCCTGTCCCGCAATATGAGCTCCCGATTAACAGGTATGGAACAGGTTGACAAGGCGGAAAATTACTCACATGTAAACAGTACCCGACTCTATTTGATAAGCAAACTGGAATACTCGCTAGGCAAACTGAAAAGCTATTTATCATTGCCTGTTTATTTTTACACGAGCCGTTACTCGGAAAAGACTACCGCTTCCAAAGAAAAATACACCAAACTGTCTTTGAATCCTCGTCTATACGTTACTTATCCTTTCTCCTCCCGATGGCAGATGGATATTACAGGGTCTGTCAGTTCATCACCAAGTGGTGAGTCACTTTTTTATACAGGATATATCATGAACTCTTATCGAACGATGTCGGAAGGTTATCCCGTCTATAAGCAAAACAGGCGACAAATGATAGAGGGAAATCTATCCTACAAGCAAGCTATGGAAGAGTTGTTTGGAAACCTGAGTGTCCGTTACAGTCGGAGTACAACTCCATATACTCCTTATCAACAATTTCAGGAAGGATATCTTATATCTTCTTATCAAGAAGGAGAGAATAACCGGAATCAGTTCAGCGTTTCAGCAAGCCTGTCTAAAGGTATCAGCTGGATAAAAGGATATATATTTCTGGATGCTGCATATAGTGACAGCCGTTCCTTACTGGTACGAAATGATTTAAAGGTTCCCAATACTCAAAGAACATGGCACATAGTTCCCAGGCTGGAAACGGACCTTTTCAGATGGCTCACCATGAAATATAAATTGAATTATGCCTATAGCATCTTGGCGCTTGAAGATGAAGAAACAGCTACACGGAACATATCCCTTAACCAACAACTTTCATTACGTTTTTCTCCTTTTGCCAAGGTTAGCATGGAATTGGTTGCAGAACACTATCACAATGAGTCACCCACTGACAGAACAAGAGATTTCTTCTTGGCCGATTTCATATTGTCCCATAAAATTTCTTCTAAATGGGAAATAGAAGTATTGGCAAAGAATCTGATGAATGAACAAAGATATGTTTATACCAGCTTCACGGATGAAGCGAGTACTGTGTCCAGAAGTTATGATATACGTCCGAGGAATCTGATGATGACTATTAAATACAGTTATTGACTGAATTTTGTACTCGGATGATTCATCACACTAAGTAATCTGTTGCATCAGCCTGTCTAATGTTGCCACCGTATACCCCTCTTTTTCTATAAAGTCCAGAACTTGTACCAGCAGCCTGTCACTATCGGGCATCCGGTCATGTAGCAGAAGGATGGAGCCCGGAACGAGCCGTTTCTTGATGCGTTTTATTATTTTTTCAGGAGTGGGTTGCTGAGTGTCCAGTGTGCGGATGTTCCAGCCGATGGGGATGTATCCCAGCCTGCGCACTGCTTTGGCCAGGGTAGGATTGGTCACTCCGAAAGGCGGCCGGAACCATTGGACCGGTTGCCCGGTCACTTTTTCCAATTCCTGTTGGCAGGTAATTAAATCATGGCACATCCGTTTGAAGGTATAGAGAGGGAAAAAGCCGGAATGGGAGAAGGAATGATTCCCGATACAATGTCCTTCTTTTATAATTTGCCGGAGCAGTTCTTCATTGCCTTTTATCTTGTTTCCGATGCAAAAAAAGCAGGCTGGTATGTGTTTTTCTCTTAACACTTTCAGCACTTTGGGAGTCTGTATCGGATCGGGCCCGTCATCAAAAGTGATGGCTATGATTTTCTCTTCGGTTTTCTTGCAACAGAAGACACG
>ENA-UEQY01002058-UEQY01002058.1-human-gut-metagenome-genome-assembly--contig:-NODE-2058-length-11548-cov-3.035568_pt1 | contig 11548 bp, 9 predicted proteins | sample MGYA00242949_ERZ507949 | MGnify/ENA primary metagenome ERZ507949 (study PRJEB26167, sample SAMN06115403) | human gut metagenome | host: Homo sapiens | place: China:Jiangsu | collected 2016-07-06... | reverse complement strand
TGTTTTGCCAGAAAGCAGACTGTTGAGGGATGCAGATGTTTTGCCACCTACATTAACTCTGGAGTTGGTACACCAGAACTCCACATTGTCATTGCTTTGGTTGGCGTAGGTGTCAATTCCGCCATAGTCGTTGTCATCGTTCGCAAACGCAGTCGCCGGCATCAACGCAATTATCATTACGACAGCCAAGAGCCAGGACAGAAAGCGTTTTCCTGATTTCTTTTTCATCATAAAAAATCCTCTTTCTTTGTTCTTGTGAGACCCGAAGAAGGAGGATACGATATGTCTTTTGGCAACCGGCTGCCTTGCGAAGAAAAATTCGGTTAGGCCCTTGGCTTTGCGACACCGGCTTTCGTCGGCTGTGCCTTTGTCTGTACACACGCTCTTTCAACGAGCCGCACAGATAATACTATAATGTATTTATATAGATAAAATACATTGCAAAGTCCTGTTACAATGTATTATATCACAACTTGATAAAATTTCAAGTATTTTTGTGGATTCTCAACATATTTGTATGCAATTATATGCAAGTTTTGTTGAAAAAAATTTGGAAAAATGATGGCGGCACGGAAAATGTGGAAATGTCACCATCTGAATATAGAAAACTTGCCTGTTTTATGGTGAAAAATAAACGCTGTTTTTATGCAAAACAACCGAATTGAATATAATCAGCTTAATTCGATTCCATCAAGTGTTTTGCGCAATCCTGTCCCTTTTTCATAGGCAGAGTTTTCCTTGCTTGTGTTGTAGTGGCTATTGGTTGCTTCCTGTACCGCCAGATAGTACCATGCGTTTGTGTCTGCGTTATCTGTAAAGGTAGAAATGGTTTTGTTATAGGAAACATATAGCGAAGAAAAGACTTCCTGCTATGTGTTTTTTCTTTATTACAATCTGTTATGCTGCGATTGCAAGAGAATCACTCTGCTGTGTGTAGTGCAAAGGAGATACACAATCGGACAGGCTGTTTGCGTTCAGCACACGCTCTGTTACAGCGTAGGTCAAATCAATCTGATACCAAGCACCGTCTACGTTTACCTTGTTCCAAGCATGGTAGCTTCTTCCGGCATAGCCCTTCGTCAAAGAGCAAGGGATGCTCTGGCTGCGGCACATAGCTGCAAACAGGGAAGACAGGTCATAGCAGATGCCCTTGCTGCTGCTCAGCGTAGCGCTTGTGTCAGGGATATATTTGCTTACCTTGCCGGATGTGATTTCATCTGCAAGCTTTGTATCGTAGGTGTAATGCCCTGCAATGTAGTTGTAGATTGCGGTTACCTTTTCTGCATCGGTTGCTGCGCCCTTGCAGATTTCAGCCGCCTTTTGGCTGACTGCATCACCTGCTGCAAACTGCACATCTGCGGTGGAGATAAGGTAGGGAGCATATTCGTTTTTGATTTTTGCATTTACGGTTTCTCTGCTGACAACCTGATAGGTTGTACCGGAAATGTTTTCACATACGGTAATAGTGTATGTGCCATCGCCCTGATCCAGAGAGAATTCTGCAGTTTTGCCGCTAGGGCAGTTTTTATAGGAGGTCTTATTGTCACCGTACTGGATGCCGACCTTCAATTTGGAATCGGAAGCGTAATTTACGGTAACAAAACCATCTTTTGCATGGGAAGTATCAATAGAACCTGTAGAAGCGCTGGCTGTTACCACGCCTGTCATAGACATTAAAATAAAGGCTGCAACAAATGTGCAAACACAAGAAAAAAGCCGTTTCATACGGAATCTCCTTTCGGTAACTGGCTGCCAGCCCTTTTTCAAGGGGTAAGGCCCTATAGCTTTGCGTCGCCATCTTTCGATGGGTTTGCTATTATCGTTTGAGATGCTGTCGACTACGGCTGCATCTTTTACTGATATTGATTGTATTATTTTTATACCTACACTATATACCTTTTTTCGCGTTTGTCAATAGAAAATCGCAAAAAAACCTGAAAAATCGACAAAAACTCGGCGTACAGACGGATGGGAGAAAGAGGTGGCAGGCACTGCACACAGGACACGAAAGGACTTGTGTATTTTGCATAAAAAATAATGGCGAAAAAGCAGATTCTTTTGCTTTACTTTAGCGTGGTAATGTGATACTATGATGAAGAACAAAGGAGCGACGCTCCGCAGGAACGAAAAAACGATATGAAAAAGGGGACGATAACGTATGAAAAAGTATTTGGCACTGTTTTTGACAATGGTTATGGGTGCGTCTGTTCTGGCAGGCTGCGGCGGCTCTGACAGCGCAAAGACCTTCACTGTAGGCTTCGATGCGGAATATCCTCCTTATGGCTACAGAACAGAGAGCGGCGATTATGCCGGCTTTGATCTGGATCTGGCTGCTGAGGTCTGCGAAAGAAACGGCTGGGAGCTGGTAAAGCAGCCCATCGACTGGGATGCAAAGGATATGGAGCTGAACAGCGGCGCAATCGACTGTATCTGGAACGGCTTCACCATGACAGGCAGAGAGGATGAATACACCTTCTCCAAGCCCTATGTTGACAACAGCATCGTATATGTTGTAAGAGCGGATTCCGATATTCAGACAGAGGCTGATTTGGCAGGCAAGCACGTCATCACACAGGCAGGCTCCTCCGCACTTTCCGCTTTGCAGGATGAATCCAAGGCAGATGTCGTAAATTCCTTCGCATCTCTGGATGAAATCGCAGATTACAACACAGCATTTATGAATCTGGAGGCAGGTACAAATGATGCCATCGCGGTAGATATCGGCGTAGCACAGTATCAGCTGACAACAAAGGCAGATAAATTCAGAATGCTGGAAGAGCCCCTCTCCACAGAGCAGTATGCAATCGGCTTCAAGAAGGGCAATGAAGAGCTGAGAGATCAGGTACAGGCAACACTGGATGAAATGGCAGAGGACGGTACTCTGGCGGAAATCGCAGCAAAGTATAAGGATTACAATCTGGATCAGATGCTTTGCCTGGGAAAATAAGAAAGAAACAGTTATGAAAAAAGCTGGGAAAGACGGTGGGAAGGCTCCTGCCGCCTTTCCTGCGTTTTAGGAATTTCTCGGATTCCTGCATTTTACGGTTAAGAAAGGAAATTTACTATGAATTTTGCGATTATTGCACAGCAGCTGGTAAGCGGCATGGGTTCCTCCCTGATGATTTTTGTGCTGACACTGCTGTTTTCCATGCCCTTGGGGCTTTTGGTTGCCTTCGGGCGTATGTCAAAAATAAAGCCCCTACAGGCAGTCATTAAGGTTTTCATTGCCATTCTGCGCGGCACGCCCTTGATGCTGCAGCTTTTGGTGGTGAATTTTGCACCCTATTATCTGTTCCGTATTTCTTTGCCCAGATGGTACCGCTTCGCTGCGATTATCATCGGCTTTTCCATTAACTATGCGGCATATTTTGCGGAAATTTACCGTTCCGGTATCGAATCCATCCCCAAGGGACAATATGAGGCGGCATCCGTTCTGGGGTATAATAAAAACCAGACCTTTTTCCGCATCATTTTCCCGCAGATGGTGAAGCGCGTACTGCCTCCTGTGACGAATGAGGTTATCACACTGGTAAAGGATACCTCTCTGGCGTTCGTACTGGCGTATGAGGAAATGTTCACCGTAGCAAAACAGATTGCATCTGCAAGAACAAGTATTATGCCCCTGTTCGTTGCGGGTGTGTTCTATTTCATCTTCAATGGTGTGGTTGCATTCGCAATGGAACGCATTGAAAGAAAATGAGCTATTACCATTAAGAAAGGAGGGCATACAATGAATAAGGTATTGGAAATTAAGCACTGCAATAAAAGCTTCGGGGAAAACGAAGTGCTGAAGGATATTTCTCTGTCTGTAACAGAAGGACAGGTTGTGTCTATCATTGGGCCTTCCGGCTCTGGGAAATCAACCCTTCTGCGCTGTGCAACCATGCTGGAAACCATGGACGGCGGCGATTTGATTTATCTGGGAGACTATGCCGCAAAGGCGGCCGCACAGGGCAAGGCGGTTTATGCCGCAAAGGAAACCCTGCAGGGCATCAAAAAGCATTTCGGTCTGGTGTTCCAGAATTTTAATCTGTTTCCCCATTATTCCGTCATGAAAAATATCACCGAACCGCCGATTCTGATCGGCAAGCGCAAAAAAGAGGAAATTTATGCCGAGGCAAGGGAGCTGCTGAAAAAAATGGGACTGGCGGACAAGGAAAACGCTTATCCCTGTGAGCTTTCGGGCGGACAGCAGCAGCGTGTTTCTATTGCGCGTGCATTGGCGATGAAGCCGAAAATTCTTTTCTTTGACGAGCCGACCTCCGCGCTTGACCCTGAGCTGACGGGCGAAATTCTGAAGGTTATCAAGGACTTGGCGGCGGAACACATGACAATGGTAATCGTGACACATGAAATGTCCTTTGCAAGGGATGTTTCCGATCATATTATTTTTATGGATGGCGGCGTGATTGTGGAGGAGGGCGAACCCGAACAGGTCATCAATCATCCTCAGCAGGAACGTACCAAAGCCTTCCTGAGTCGTTTCCAGCAGTAAGGAAGTGGTCGGATGGAAGTGAAATTCATCAAAGCAAGCCCTACGGAAAATATGACGCTGCTCATCGAAACGCCTGTGGCAAGAGAGAAGCAGCTTGCTGTGGCAGAAAGGCTGATTGCCTATGGCAGTGTATACGCCGAGCAGGCAGGCTATATCGAGGAAGCGGAAAATCCTGCGGCAGAAAAGCGCCTGCAAATGATGGCGGGGGAATTTTGCGGCAATGCCAGTCTTTCTCTGGCGGCGTGGCTGGCGAAGAAGAAAAATCTGCCGATTGGCGAAAAAACGGAAATTACGCTTGAGGTTTCCGGTGCGGAGGAGCTTGTTCACTGTGAAATGAAACGAGAAACGGAGCATCGCTTTCTTGGCAGGGTGGCAATGCCCCTGCCGCAGTGCATTGAAACGAGAGCATTTATGCTGGACGACGAAAGAATCGAGCTGACCGCAGTTGTTTTCGCAGGCATTACGCATATCCTCGTCCCTGTGTCCCGTTGGGGCGAGAATGCGGCAAAAAAGGCAGAACGCGCGGCAAGGGTCTGGGCGAAGGAGCTGCCGCCTGTGTTTGGGCTTCTGCTGTTTGATGAGAAGGAGAAAAGCCTGAAACCGCTGGTTGCGGTGGGGGATGTCAGTCTCATATGGGAAAGAGGCTGCGGCAGCGGAACCTCTGCTGTCGGGGCATATCTGGCGGCAAGGGAGAAGAAGGATGTTACCGTTTCCCTCAAGCAGCCCGGCGGTGTGATGCACGCAACGGTTTCTTATCAGAATGGAGCGGTTACGAAAATTGAAATTACGGGCAGCGTTGCTATCGTGGCAGAGGGTACGGCATATTTATAAAAAAAGCGCAGATGAAAATTCTGCGTTTTTTTGTTATGTGAGGGAGAAACCGTGTAAAATAAGCATTTTCCTGTGTTTTTTTGGCAGATAGCTTGACAGAAAGAAGGGATTTCCTCTATACTTTGCCAATAAGAACAGCGAAAAGGAGTGAAATCCTATGGTTGCAAATATTCCGAGAGTCGGTATGCGTATGGTGAAAACAGCATTGGCGGTTGCCATCTGCTTTTTTCTTTATGTTCTGCGCGGAGAGGAAGGCGTACCGATTTTTTCTACGATTGCCGCGATTATCTGTATGCAGCCCTATGCGGAAAACAGCATACAGGTTTCCATAAACCGTATTATCGGCACACTGCTGGGGGCAGTCTTTGCGCTTCTGGTGCTGTATCTGATCCAATATATTCCCTATCAGGTGCGTATCCTGCGATATCTGGTGATTTCCTTTGCGGTCATTCCTGTGATGTATGTGACGGTTTTATTGAAGCGCACGGGTGCTTCTGCGCTGGCAGGGATTGTACTGCTGAGTGTCTGCCTCTCTAATGTGGGGTATACGCCGCTGGAGGGGGCAATCAATCGTTCTGTCGAAACGATTATCGGGATTCTGGTTTCTCTGGGGGTCAATAATCTGCATCTGCCACGGAAAAGGACAGACGACTATCTTTTTGTGACGGGCTTTGACGGGGCATTATACGACGAAAAAAACGGTATTTCGCCCTATGCCTCCTTTGAGCTGAATCAGCTTTTGCAGGATGGCCTGCCGTTTACCATTGCGACAGAGCGTACACCCGCTTCGCTGATGGCGGATTTAAAGGGGCTTGATTTGCGCCTGCCTGTTATCGCGATGGATGGGGCGGTGCTGTATGATGTGAAGGATAAGCGATACCGTGCGACAAGCGGATTGCCGAAGGAATGGGTGGACAGAATCTGCACCCTTGTGAAGGAGAAGGAGTATCATTATTTCCTGAATGTGGTCTGGCAAAATGTGCTTCTGATTTATTTTGGCGAATTTAAAAATGAGGTAGAACGAGAATTGTATCTTTCTAACCGCCGATCGCCTTACCGCAATTATATTTATGGCGAAATGCCGGAGGATGGTGTTGTGGTATATATCCTGCTGGTGCTGCAGGATGCGGATGCGGATGCACTGGAGGCAGAACTAAAAGAGATGGATACCGAACAGGAGCTGCTTTTCCTGCGGGATAAATCGGAAACGCCGGAGACATACTGTCATTTGAAGATTTATCATAAAAATGCAACAAAGAAATATATGCTGGAGCGGCTGATGGAGGAAATTCCGCAAAAGAAATGTGTTGCCTTTGGCAGCAACCGAAACGATCTTTCCATGCTGACCTCTGCACAGCTTTCCTATGCAACCGCGGATGCCGAAGCGGAAGCAAAGGCGGCGGCGAAGCGGCAGTTAAAGGGACATGGCGGCGACAGCATTGTGCGAAAGATTTTCCGTTTGTATGAGCGGCTGCCTTGGGAAAAGCTGCCCAAGGAGATGAGAGAACCAAAGGAATGAGAGGAATGCTATGAGCGAATTGAATGAATTTTCCAGAGCGGAGCTGCTTCTGGGAAAGGAAGGCATAGAAAAACTGAGAAAGGCGCGCGTGGCAGTGTTTGGCATTGGTGGTGTCGGCTCCTTTGCGGCAGAGGCACTGGCAAGAGGCGGCGTGGGACACCTTGCCCTTGTGGATGGAGATGTGGTAAGCCTGACAAATATCAACCGTCAGCTGATTGCAACGCAGAAAACGATTGGCAGAAGGAAAACGTCTGTCATGGCAGAGCGAATTCATGAGATCCTGCCGGAGACCGAGGTGGTGGAATATCCTGTGGTTTACGGTGCGGAAAACAGGAATTTGCTGGATTTTGCTTCGTATGATTATATTGTGGATGCGATTGATACGGTGACCTCCAAGCTGATTCTGATAGAAGAAGCGAAAAAAGCGGGGGCAGAGGTTATCAGCTCCATGGGGACAGGAAATAAATTTGACCCGACCCGTTTTGAGGTAGCGGATATCTCCAAAACAAGCGTCTGTCCGCTGGCGAAGGTGATGCGGAAGGAATTGAAGGTGCGTGGCATTCGTGGCGTGAAGGTGGTCTATTCCAAGGAGCTGCCCCAAAAGCCGGCAGAATCGCAGGAGACGGGCAAACGACAGATTCCCGGAAGTCTTTCCTTTGTGCCGCCTGTGGCAGGGATGATTTTGGCAGGAGAGGTCATCCGGCATATTGCCGGCGTGGATTTGGCATAAGAAAGGGGATTGACAGCACCTTTATTTCTGTTACAATAGTCATCATCAAATAAAATATATCTTCATCGGAGAACTTGTAGTCGCAACTACAAAGTTGAAAAGATGTCGAGTGCGCTCGGTTATGCAAATAACCGGGCTGTTTTTTTGAATTGAAAAGGAGAGAAGACGTATGAATATCCAATTATCGGATCATTTTACCTATCGCAGGCTGATTCGGTTTGTCATCCCTTCGGTTGCCATGATGATTTTGACCTCGATTTATGGCGTGGTCGATGGGCTGTTTGTTTCCAATTTTGTTGGGAAAACCGCCTTTGCGGCAGTCAATCTTGTGATCCCTTTCACATTGGTTTTGGGCGCCTTCGGCTTTATGCTGGGGACAGGCGGCACTGCCCTTGTGGCGAAAACCTTGGGAGAGGGCAAGCAAGAGGAGGCAAATCGGATTTTTTCCATGCTGATTTATTTTGCGATTGGCTTGGGGCTTGTGCTGACGATGCTCGGCATTGCGGCATTGAAAAAAATCCTTCTTAAAATGGGCGCAGATGATGCCATGCTCGGCTACGGCATGATTTACGGGAGGCTTGTGCTTTTGGGGATTCCCTTTTATATGCTCCAGAATATGTTCCAGAACTTTCTGATTGCAGCGGAAAAGCCGCAGCTTGGCTTAATTGTAACGGTTGCGGCAGGGCTGACGAATATGGTTTTGGATGCGCTGTTTATTGCGGTGCTTGGCTGGGGCGTGGCAGGTGCGGCGGTGGCAACGGCATTGGGGCAATGTGTCGGCGGCTTGATTCCCTTTGTTTATTTTGCAAGGAAAAACAGCAGTCGGCTTGCCTTGGTAAAAACAAAATTACTGGGGGGTGCGCTGCTGCGAACCTGTACGAACGGCTCCTCCGAGCTGGTGTCGAATATTTCCATGTCCTCGGTGGGAATGCTCTATAATGCACAGCTGATGAAGGTTGCGGGGGAAAACGGCGTGGCGGCGTATGGCGTGATTCTATATGTCAATTTTATTTTTATTGCGATTTATCTGGGTTATGCCTATGGCTCTGCGCCCATCGTTGCCTTCAACTATGGTGCGGGGAAGAAGGCGGAGCTGCAGAATGTGCTGAAAAAGAGCCTGAAGCTGCTTTTGGGGACAGGCATTGTGCTGCTTTCGATAGGGGTGCTTTTTGCCGGCGTGCTTTCGGGGCTTTTTGTCGGCTATGATGCACAGCTTTATGCCATGACTGTGAGAGGACTTCGCTTTTATGCGGTTTCCTTCCTTTTGAGCGGCTTTAATATTTTCGGTTCGTCCTTCTTTACGGCATTGAACAACGGGATGGTTTCTGCGGCAATTTCCTTCCTGCGTACAGTTGTTTTTGAGGTGGCGGCAGTTTTGATTTTGCCTCTCTTTTTTGGCTTGGATGGCGTTTGGTGCGCCATTACGGTGGCGGAGCTTGCCTCTATCCTGATTACCATAGGTGCTTTCTCCGCCCTGCGAAAGAGGTATCAGTATCTGTGAAGTGGAGAATTATCCCTCAATTCTTACAATTTTCTTAGAATTTTATGAAGAAAAGGGGAACTTACTTGCAATGAGTGGAGATTTACGCTACAATCGGATTGAGAAAAGCGGTGTTCTGTTGCCTTTTGTCGGGCTGCGGCGCGAAGGCATGAAGGAGGAATCCCTATGAAGAAACAAAGAAAAAGCAGAGGATTGGGTATGACTTTTATTATTGTCTGTCTGGTTTTATCCGGCTGTGGCGCAGGTACACAGGAGGCGGCGCTCGGCTCTGCGGAGGAATATGTGCAGGCGGCAAAAACGGCACTTGCAGGACAGGACAGCTTTACGGCGAATTTTGATGCCACGATTGCAATGAACAACGCAGGAAGGGGCAGCATGACTACAAAGGGAACCGTAACCTTCGTGAAGGAGCCGCTTTATATGAAAGTGGATACGGATATGGGCTTTGATAATGGCAGCCAGAGATACATTCTTTATCTGCAAAAGGGCGAAGCGGAAAAGAACGAGGATGGCGTGAATCAATACATGAATTATGACGGACAATGGACGGAAATGACCTTGCAGAAAACCGATGCCATGAACAGCGTGCAGATTTACAACACGGCGGAAAACATGGAAACCCTGCTTGCGGCGGCAGAAAACTGCACCATGCAGGAGAACGGCGGCAAGGCTGTCATTTCTGCGGATATCCCTGCGGAAAAGCTGTATGATGTGGAGGCGGCAGGACGTTTCTTCCAGATTGCAGGCATGAGCAGCCTTTCTGAGGTTTATTTCAAGGGTACAGGGGATGTGCCTGTTACCTTTGTGTTGGACAAAAAAACAGGCGCGCCGATTTCCTATGAAATAGATCTGGCGCAGGCTTTGGAAAAGGTCACGAATAATGTGCTTTCGGAGCTGAGCAGTGATAATGAAAGCAGTGGTATCACCGTGCAAACCTACCGCATTTCCTCCGAGCTGACACAGTTGGGCAATGTGAAGGCGGGAGAGATTCCGGATGAGGTCAAGAGCAGTGCTATCAATTATGAAAGAGAGATTTCCATGTTGGAATCCGATGAATAAGAAATAAGAGACAACAAAAACCCGTTTTGCATGGCGCAGGGCGGGTTTTTCTTTGATTTCAGTGGATTTTATGGGAAATAGGGCTTTTATTTTGCATGACATTCATGTTATAATCAAATTTAGTTTGTTTTTTGAACATGGCGGCGAAAGTGCCGTAGCGTAATAAAAAATGGAATGAGAAAAAGGAGAGAAAAACATGATCGCTGCACAGGGTGTCAGCCTCCAATATGGCGGCAGAGTACTTTTCAACGATGTGAATATCAATTTCACAAAGGGCAACTGTTATGGACTGATTGGTGCCAACGGTGCCGGTAAGTCCACATTTCTGAAAATTCTTGCAGGGGAGCTGGAACCCAACAAGGGCTCTGTATTCATCACCCCCGGGGAAAGAATGGCAGTTCTGAAGCAGGACCATTTCCTGTTTGATGAGTTTGATGTGGTAGAGTGCGTATTATATGGGCATAAAAGACTGTATGATATCCGTAAAGAGAAGGATGCGCTCTATATGAAGGAGGACTTCACAGACGAGGACGGCATTAAGGCGGCAGAGCTGGAGGGCGAATTTGCGGAGCTGGACGGCTGGGCTGCGGAATCCAATGCGGAAATGCTGCTGAACGGTCTGGGGGTTACAAATGAATTCCATTATGCGAAGATGAAGGAGCTGACAGGCGGACAGAAGGTGAAGGTGCTTCTGGCACAGGCTTTGTTCGGCAATCCCGATATTCTGCTTCTGGACGAGCCTACCAACCATCTGGATATCCATGCGATTAAATGGCTGGAGGATTTCCTGATGAACTTTGAAAATACGGTTATCGTAGTTTCCCATGACCGTCATTTCCTGAATAAGGTCTGCACAAATATCGCGGATATTGATTATGGCAAGATTACCATGTTTGTCGGCAACTATGATTTCTGGTACAGCTATACCCAGATGACACAGCGTCAGCTGAAGGATCAGAATAAGCGCGTGGAGCAGAAGATTAAGGAACTGCAGGATTTCATTCAGCGCTTTAGTGCGAATGCCTCCAAGGCGAAGCAGGCAACCTCCAGAAAGAAGCTGCTGGATAACCTGCAGATGGATACCATTAAGCCTTCCAGCCGCAGATATCCCTTCTGTAGCTTTAAGCAGGACAGAGAGGTCGGCAACGATGTGCTTTTGGTGGATGGGATTTCCAAAACCATTGACGGCAAGAAGGTGCTGAATGATGTTAGCTTTATGATTCGCCCGCATGAAAAGGTTGCCTTTGTCGGCAAGGATGAAATCGCAAGAACCACGCTGTTCCAGATTCTGATGGGCGAGCTGGAGCCGGATGAGGGCAGCTTTAAATGGGGAATTACCACAAAAACCGCATATTTTCCGAAGGATAACACAGAATATTTTGAGGGCAACAAGGACAGCCTGATTGAATGGCT
>ENA-UEQY01002057-UEQY01002057.1-human-gut-metagenome-genome-assembly--contig:-NODE-2057-length-11549-cov-200.040185_pt1 | contig 11549 bp, 6 predicted proteins | sample MGYA00242949_ERZ507949 | MGnify/ENA primary metagenome ERZ507949 (study PRJEB26167, sample SAMN06115403) | human gut metagenome | host: Homo sapiens | place: China:Jiangsu | collected 2016-07-06... | reverse complement strand
GATATCACCCGCAGCTTCAACGTTCCACTTGGTAGAACCATCTGCTGTGTTCAAAGCCAGCAAACCTGCACCACCAATCTGGGCAGCATAAAGAGTTTCGTCATCTAAAGCGAAAGAACCGATTTCAGTTACCTTACCGGCTACCTTCCAAAGTTGAGTGCCATCGGCCTTGAAACCATAAATAGTAGTACGTGTACCTACATAGATATTGCCTGTCTTGTCTATAGCTACAGCTCCAGCCTTGTTCTTTGTACCAGCCAGTTTAACAGACCAGTTCTTAACACCAGTAGCTGTATTGATAGAATGGAGAACGTTGTCGCCATCAAGGATATAAACTGTCTGTCCGTCAGCAGTTACAGCAGGGAAACAGTCCAGATTCTTGTTGGCAGCTCCTGTAGCGTATGTCCACTTCTGTGTTCCATCGCTATTGATAGCATACAAGGTTGCGTTGCGAGCACCCTGATACAAAGTACCGTCTTTGCCTACTGCTACACCACCACCATAAGTAGTCTTAGGAATGGCAGCGGTCCATTTCACAGTACCTGTCATTGCATCAAAAGCAGTAACATCACCCGTAGCACCTGCAGAAGGCAAGTAGAATGTATTTCCGTCTGAAGAGAATACTGCATTTGCAGTCTTCACCATACCACCGTTAGGCATATCTGTAGACCAAACCTTGAAAGGCTCTGTATCAGAAACAGGTCTTGCCTTTGTTGTAGAAATCATAGAACGCTGGTTGCCATAGATGGCCTGGATGGTAATGGTATAAGTAACCTTGTTAACCAAACCTGTTATAGTATATGAGGTAGTCTTTGCGTCCAACTCTGCAGAACCACCTTCGTATGTAGCAACTTCCGGTGTCCAATTGACCAAATAACCTGTTGGGTTGGCTCCCTGCATAGGAGCCCATTCCAACAATACCTTCTCATCTTGTGCCGTAGCGTTCAAAGTACCTACCTGGCAAATGTCCCAACTTGCTTTTGGAAGATCATCGCTACAAGAACCGAGAATAAAAACTGTCACTAAAGACAGCAAATATATAATCTTTTTCATGTCTTAACCGTTTATTAATTGTTGTCATATCCAGGGTTCTGCCAGAGGATGGACTTGTCGCCTACCTTTTCAATCTCCTGCTGAGGAATAGGGAAGAGTAATTGATAATCCTTGATTTCAACACCATTCTCTGCCATCACGCTCTTTGCAAATCCCATTCTTACCAAGTCGAACCAGCGCTGCCCCTCATAAGGGAATTCTCTCTGGCGTTCAACCAAGATGCCCTTGCGGAACTTCTCCTGTGTAGGCAACTGTTTTACAGTCAGATTAGAAATGCCAGCTCTCTGTCTTACGGCGTTGAGATACTTCAGGGCAAGTGAACCCTCAGATGCGTCATACTGAATCTCGTTGAGCGCTTCTGCATACATCAGAAGAACATCTGCGTAGCGAAGAAGGATCTGATCATTACCTACAGTCTTGAAGGTAGGGCTCTTTGTATCATAGAATTTATTCATCAAACGAACGTTTTTCTCAACCTGTACGTATGTTATGAGGTCTTTGCGAGCATCACCTGTAGGGAATGTGTTGAGCAGAGAACTTGTCTGGTTGGTATCATCAGATGCGTTGGTGAGATTGTACCAGTAACTATGTCCCTCTCCCTCTATTTCCTTGTTGAAATGTACGGCGAAGATAATCTCATTATTATTCTTGTTATCCACATCGAAGACTTGGGCGATAGGGCTTACCAACTGATATTTTCCGATTAACTGAGAAAGAATGTCTTTAGCCTCAGTCCATTTGTGGAAAGTAAGATATACCTTACCGAGCAAAGCCTTGGCAGCACCAGAGGTTGCTCTACCCATATCTGCAGAAGAGTAAGTTTCTGGAAGATAGTTGTTGTCAACAATCTCCTTCAAATCTCCGGCAATCAAATCGAACATCTGCTCATCAGAATATCTCGCAACTTTCAGAGCCTCCGCAGCACTTACTACATGCTTGGTAGCAGGAACGCCACCCCAAATGCGATACATGTTAAAATAGTTCAAAGCTCTGATAAACATCGCTTCGCCCTTGTACTGCTTCTTCAGGTTTTCTGCAAAGTTTGCACCATCAATCTGGTCGAGCAAGAGATTACAACGATAAACGTTGTTGTTGAAGTTCGCCCAGTAAGAACTGAGGATTCCATTAGATGGTTTCTCTGTGAAATGGTCGATATCGTAACGGTCCTGGGTACCTGCTGTTGGGGCGCCCAAAGAAAGATTGTCACTACGATACTCGCAGCATTCTGTATAGAAATTCACCTGTGACTGCAATTTTGCGTAGCAGCCGATAACTGCTACATTATAATCGCTCGCAGTCTTATATACTTTGTCAATGGTTACGCTGCTTGCTGGCTCCAAATCGAAGAAGCTGTCTCCGCAAGAGGTCATGAGCAGGGTTGCCAATGATGCTAATACTAATATCTTTTTCATGTTACTATATTCTTTATAATGTGAGATTCAAACCAAACATATATGTTCTTGCCAAAGGATAAGTACCATAGTCCTCACCTGGAGTCAGGTTCTTGGAAGGACGGGCATTTACCTCTGGGTTGTAGCCGCTGTAGTTGGTAATAGTGAAGAGGTTCTGTCCTGAAACATAAACTCTCATCTTCTCAACCTTAAACTTCTGAGTAAGTGCACGAGGCAAAGTATAACCTAATGACAGGTTCTGGAGACGGAGGTATGAACCGCTCTCCAAGTGCCAGGTAGAAGTACGGCTGTTGTAACCTGTCTGCTTACGGTTTGCCTTATTTACCGAACCGCTGCCTGGATTCTCAGGACTCTTCCAACGGTCGAGAGCAATCTTGGTACCATTGGTGTTACCCTCCATATTGTCGAGGTAGCGCTTGTTCAAGTTCAGAATCTTGTTGCCATATACACCCTGGAAGTTGAAGTCCATGTCGAAACCTGCATACCAGAGCTTACCGCCGAAGCCGTATGTGAACTTAGGCATGTAGTTGCCGCAGATTGTACGGTCTTTATCCAAATCCAACTTGCCGTCTCCGTCAACATCAACGAATCTGAAGTCACCTACTTCTGTATTGTCGAAGTGAGGATACTTTTTTAAGTCTTCTTCTGTAGCAAAGATGCCGTCCTGTACCAAGAGGTAATAGTTACCGATAGGCTTTCCTACCTCTGTAATATAATAAGCATGAGCAACACTACCAGAAGAAATAATAGGTGCATTACCTGGACCTAACTCTTTTACCTCATTGGTGTTCTTGGCATAGTTGGCATTAAATGAATAGCCGAAGCCATTAGCAAATGTATGCTGTGATGTCAAAGCCAATTCCCAACCGCGGTTGTTTACCTTACCCAGATTCTGAAGTGAGGTGCTGTAACCTGTCAACAGAGGTACTGGTACATAAAGCAACATGTTTGAAGTGTTGGTATTGTAATAGTCTACAGAGAATCCGATGTAGCCGTCAAACATCTGAAGGTCGATACCGGCGTTGATCATCTGGTTCTTCTCCCAGCTCAAATCATCACGCTTGATATTATCTGGCTTATAACCATACTGCAAGAAACCACCATTAGTACCTAAGATATAGTTATCAGTTGACATGGTTGCAAGATGGTCGTAGTTACCAATCTCAAAGTTACCGGTTACACCATAGCTGGCACGAATCTTCATATCATTAACGAAAGACAACTCCTTTACGTTCTTGAAGAACTTTTCGTCGCTGATACGCCAAGCTGCTGAGGCTGATGGGAAATAACCCCAACGGTTGTTCTTACCGAAACGTGAAGATCCATCAGTACGGATGGCTGCAGAAAGCATGTAGCGTCCCTCGTAGTTGTACTGAACACGAGCCAGGTAAGAAGCAATAGACCATTGTGTCTTGTCAGAACCACCCTTGGTTACAGTACCGCCATTTACGGTCTGGATGTAATCATTAGGGTAATCGGTTGCTGTTACGTTGTCGGTCTTCTTGGTTTCTTTCTGAGCAGACTGTACAAGAATGGCTGTAATATTGTGCTTCTTGTTGATAGTTGTTGTGTAAGTCAACTGGTTTTCAACCAACCAGTTAAAAAAGAAACTGGAAGAACTGTAACCTATTGGGTTTGAAGGAGAATCATAGTAATCCTTCCCCTTCAAAGGCAGACCAGACTGGCGATATTTATCATTATGAGCACCATAATAATCACCACCCAAAGACAACTTATAGGAAAGTCCCTTCATCAGTTCCAATTCTGCATAAGCCTTACCGGTAATAGACATGCGGTCGGTAACATTAGACTGCAAGCGAGCCATCGCAACAGGGTTCATCACCTCGTTGTGCTCATAGTCTGTACCAATTCGCCAATATCCATTACCCTGGAAATTATATGAACCGTCTGCGTTGTATACAGGGAAGGTTGGAGGCATCATCAAAGCAGACTGAACGATACCACCTGCACCAGATGCATCTACTGAATTAGAAACAGAATAAGAAGGAGCGAAGTTAACACCGAACTTCAAGCGCTTGTGCTGACCTGAGAGATTCATGCGGGCACCAAACTTCTCGAAGTCAGAACCGATAATGGTACCTTCCTTCTTCATATAGTTGCCTGATACGAAATAGTTGACGCTGTTAGACTTACCAGAAAGTGAAATGTTGTGTCCGGTTGTCATCGCTGTGCGGAAGATAGCATCCTGCCAGTCTGTATCTGTCAAGCCCTTAACACCCTCCAGATATGGGAACAAATCGGTTGCAATCTGCATGTAACCTTTAGGGCGTACGCTGTTAGGGTCACTTGCAGATGCACCAGGAACTTTAGAAAGATATGCGTTGTTACGTGCATCCTTTACGAATTCTGCATATTCGTAAGCGTTCATCATATCGAGTTTCTTTGATACGTTCTGTACACCTACGTAACCATCGTAAGAAACAGAGAGCTTGTCAGAGGTTCCCTTCTTGGTTGTAACGAGAACTACACCATTAGAACCGCGGCTACCATAGATAGCTGCTGCAGAAGCATCCTTCAAAACTTCAACAGACTCAATATCGTTGGTGTTCAGGTTGGCAAAACCACGCTCCATAGGAACACCATCTACTACATAGAGAGGGTCGCTACCGGCGTTGACGGTACTTACACCACGAACGCGAATGCTTACGCTACCCTCTGGGTCTCCGCTAGGTACTGTTACCTGTACACCAGGCATCTTACCAGCCAAAGCCTGACGGAAGTCGGTAGAAGGATTGTTGGCAAGAGCCTCTGCCTTGACAGAAGACACAGCAGTAGATACGTCGCGCTTCTTCTGCACGCCATAACCTACAACTACAACTTCTTCCAAGACCTTATTATCATCTGCCAGGTTAACATTGATTACTTCGCGACCATTTACCTTGATGTCCTGGTCCTTGCAGCCAATGTATGATACTGCCAACATTCCGTCTGCAGGAATCTCGATGGTATAGTTGCCGTCAATATCGGTTACAACACCATTGGTGGTGGTACCCTTCTCCATGACGGTAGCGCCGATAACTGGCTCGCCAGTTTCGTCTTTCACTACACCACGTACCTTGATTTTCTTGCCATGAGCCTGAGATTTAGCTTTTTGCTGAGGCTTGATGACGATGTAGTTGCCTTCCATCTCATAGGTAAAATTGGTACCTTTGAGCAATTGGTTCAACATACCAAAGACATCATCACTTTTCTTGGTTAATGTAACCGAACGGTTAGCATCCAGCTGTGAGGAGTTGTAGGCAATCTTGTACTTAGATTCCTTTTCAATCTTCTCAAAAGCAGACTTAAGCGTTACCTTGTTTGAGCTGAAGCTGACGTTCTGAGCCGAAAGGGTCATCTGGCCTGCTAGGAGCAAACAGAAGCATGACGCAGAGATTCTTTTAAGATTCATACTTTATCTTTTTAAGTTAATAATAATTTGCTTGTTACGTCTTGAAGACAACGGGAAAGAGAGTTACACCCAATTACAAAACTGTTAAAATGAAGTTTTTCTGAAAAAAATATCTTGTGTTCGCAAACACCCTATAAAATTCTTCTTTTGGAAATTATAAATACATAATATGAAGGCTCTAAAATTAGCATTTCTTGCTGCTAATTTAGAGCCTTGATTTTTTTAAAAAAGTAATGCTTTGGGTATGGAAATAGCAGTAATGCTTTTGATAATCAGAACTTACATCGTTCTTTCCTCAGACAGAATTTTTCTCAATTCCCGCTCGTACTGCGCAGCATCCTCAAAGCAGATGGCCTGCATTCCGAAACGCTGGGCGGCTTCTACATTCTCTATTCTGTCGTCAGCAAAAAGGCATTCTTCCGGTTTCAGATTGTATTTCTGGCAGATTCTTTCATAAATAGCTCTGTCGGGTTTGATGATTTTCTCTTCTGAAGAAATCACCTGTCCTTCCAGAAGTTGGAAAATGGGATATTGGGCCATCGTTTCGTGAACCTTGGTGCACCAGTTGGAAAGTCCGTAAAGGTGGTAGCCTTCTGCCTTCAACTGGGTCAGCAAGGTGCGCATACCTTCTTTTTCGCCCCTTACAAAATCGTTAAAGCGCTGGGCTACGGTTGCTATTTCTTCCTTATATTGCGGCATGATCTGCTGCATCTTGCAGAAGGTTTCTTCGAAAGAATCTCCGCGATCCATATTCTCATTCCATTTGCCGTCTATCAGGAGATGATAGAATTCTTCAGCCTGTTCGTGGGTCTTGAATATCTGGTCAAGCGTTTCAAAGTATTCGTAATCTACGAGTACTTTTCCAAAATCAAAAATCAAATTCTTTATCATGATATTTCCAGTTTATGTTATTATTTCTGTTTTCATATCCCGTGCAGAGATACACTTTTATGAAAAAAGGCGCATCATTTTTACATAATGCGCCTTTTGTTTACCTATTATAATATATGCCTACCTGATGATTACTTCATCTTTCTTCACTTCATATTCCAGACCAGGAACCAGGTTTTTCAGGACAAACATGGCTCCCGAGAGGGTTTCGCCACGGTTGAAATGAACTGTAACCTTCGTCTTCTGGTGAATCTTTGAACGGAAGGTGAATTTCACTCCGTATGCATTACCCAGAATCTTACCAGCTTCTGCCAGCGTTACATCGTTCAGGTCAATCTCCTTGTTGCGCCAGCTTGTACCATCTTCTTCGGCCGAAACCTTGCGGAGGTTTACTGCCTTGGTCTTTACATTATATACTAACTGGTCGTTAGGCTTCATGCTGTAAACCTTGTCTTCCTGACCTATGATGCGGAGTTCTATCTTGCCGGTTTTGAGTGTGGCAGATACTTCATCTGTATTTGAATAAGATGAAACCGTAAAAGAGGTGCCCAAGTCGGTAATCTCGAAATGAGGAGTGCTGACGTGGAACGGCTGGGCATCATCATGCCTGATGTCGAAGAATGCCTCTCCCGACAGGAAAACCTTGCGTTCTTCTGCTCCCTTGAAAGAGGAAGGGTAGAGAAGTACGGAACTCTGGCTGAGTCTTACTTTCGTTCCGTCTGCCAAGGCGATGACTTTGCTCTCTTCGTTGATGGTATGCTCCTGGAGCATGGTTGCCAGTTTTATATCCTTGAGTTGGTTGTTCATCTGGACGTAGAGCTTGCCGAATACAATCAGCATCAGCAGCGGTACGAAGACGGCAGCCAGTTTGGCAAAGTTGAAGATTCGAAGCGATTTTTTCTTTTCTATTTCTCTTGTTTCTTCTGTTTCGAAGAGGCGGTTGTATGCAGCAGAAATTTCTTCTTCTTCCATATAGGCTGAATCAGCCTTGTCCCATAATTCTCTAAATGCCTCGTTCGCCTCTTTATCGTCTTGTGTATTGGAAATCCTATCTAATACCCTTTCTTTTATTTCATCCGGCACATTGTGCCCGCTATAATAATCTATGATATCCCTTATCTTTGTTGCCATAATAAAAACTTCATTTATTTTTAAGACATGTTTCAATGGTGTTACACCCAATGCCAAGGTAACAAAATCATCAAATATAAGGCTTTTTTAATTTCTTTAAGAGCTAGGTTAAGATGATTTTCTACCGTTTTCTTCTGAATACCCAGGCGCTGGGCTATCTCTTCGTTCTTGAGATGCTGTTCGCGGCTCATGCGATAAATCTGCTGGCGTTGTTGCGGCATGCTTTCTACCACCATGTCGATGAGCAGCTGGGTATCCTTTGCCACCACATCGTCATGTGGCGAAGATTCGTTGGCGTATCTGTCTGGCAGACTGTCAATATCTATTGGGATGATGTGCTTGGAGGAAATATAGTTGATGACAGTATATTTTGCCAAAATAAAGAGGTAGGAATCGAAGTCCTGGATATCGGCAAACTTCTCGCGTTTGTTCCATACCTTTAAGAAGATGAGCTGGCTGACGTCATCAGCATCATCTTCGTTTTTCAAGAGCATGGCTACAAAACGGTGTACCTTAGGATAGAACCTGCGGAACATCGTTTCGTATGCTTTCTTGTCTCCTTTCGACATTAATAATATTGTTTCTTTTTCTATTTCCATTCTTGCGATTATGTATGTTTAATACGATAATAGCTGCAAAATTAAACAAAATATCTGAAATTGCAAGCTTTTGCGGGCATTATTTCGAGAAAGGCACATAAAAATGTCCTTTTTATCCCTTTCTTCCGAAATCGGCTGGAATCTCGCCCCATTTCTTCGTTTCCCATTTTATAATAGGTATGTTGATGGGGTGGGTGCGGAGCCAGTTCTCGGCTCGGGCGATGACCTGGTAGAGCTGTTCGGTCTGGGGAGTGCGCTCCAGTTTGGTCTTGCATTGTTTCTTGCTTACCCAGAGCTGGGCATTCACGCTGTCGCTATAAATTATCTTGTCGGTAATGCCCTTCTGCTGCATCAGGGCGAGGGCGTGGACGATGGCGAGAAACTCGCCGATGTTGTTGGTGCCGTGGATAGGACCATAGTGGAAAACCTGGGCACCGGTCTGAAGGTCGATGCATTGGTATTCCATCGGACCGGGATTGCTGGAACAGGCGGCATCCACAGCCCAGGCGTTGGCTATAACTTCGTTGGGTAGAGGCAAAACGGTATCGTTTCTCCATGAAGGAGGATTTACGGGCATTTTATTCATCTTTTTTCTTTTTGGTGGGTTGAGAAACAAAAAGGATTGGCTAAAACTGAAATGAGCATGCGCCTTGGAGTCGAGCTCCAGGGCCATGCTCATTATGTCAAATAGTCAATATTCTTTTATTTTTTAAATTGTAGGTTATTATATCTTATGTATATATTACATTCTTTCCGGAACCTCGATGCCGAGCAGAGACATACCGTTCTTCAAGATCTTAGCCACGTTGGCAGCAAGAACCAGACGGGTAATCTTCTCAGCCTCGCTCTCGGCATTCAGGATGCTGTAGTCGTGATAGAACTGGTTGAACTCCTTGGTCAACTCGTAGCAGTAGTTAGCGATACCACCAGGGTTGTAGTTGTTGCCTGCATCGGCTACAGCTGCAGCAAAGTCGTTCATCTTCTGGATGAGGTCAATCTCCTTCTCGTTGATAGGAGCGTCTGCGCCCAACTCTGCAGGAATCTCGATGCCCTCGGCTGCTGCCTTGCGCATGATGCTGCGGATACGGGCATAGGTATACTGGATGAAAGGACCTGTGTTACCGTTGAAGTCGATACTCTCTTCTGGGTTGAAGAGCATGTTCTTGCGGGCATCTACCTTGAGGATGAAGTACTTCAACGCTCCGAGACCCACGATGCGTGAAATCTCCTGGCGCTCTTCCTCGCTCATGTCCTTGAACTTGCCGAGCTCATCGCTTGTCTGGCGAGCGTCCTTAATCATTTCTGCCATCAGGTCATCAGCATCTACTACGGTTCCTTCGCGGCTCTTCATCTTTCCGTTAGGCAACTCTACCATACCGTAAGAGAAGTGAACCAAGTCCTTACCCCACTTGAAACCGAGACGGTCGAGCAGGATAGAGAGTACCTGGAAGTGGTAGTTCTGCTCGTTACCTACTACGTAGATCATCTTGTCGATAGGGAAATCCTTGAAACGGAGGTCGGCAGTACCGATGTCCTGAGTCATATAAACAGAAGTGCCGTCAGAACGGAGCAGGAGCTTCTGGTCGAGACCCTCGTTGGTGAGGTCAGCCCAAACAGAGTTATCATCCTTGCGGAAGAAGAGACCCTTCTCCAATCCTTCTTCTACCTTCTTCTTACCCTCAAGGTAAGTGTTTGACTCATAATATATCTTGTCGAAACTTACACCCATCATCTTGTAAGTCTCATCAAAGCCAGCGTAAACCCAGTTGTTCATCTTCTGCCAGAGTGCACGAACCTCAGGGTCGTTGTTCTCCCACTTTACGAGCATTTCGTGAGCCTCCTTAATCAGCGGAGCCTCTACCTTAGCTTTCTCTGTGGCAGCTTCTTCGTCCATGCCATCCTTCATGTACTGAGCCTTGAGCTCTGCGATTTCCTCACGATAGTGCTTGTCGAAGGCTACATAGTAGTCGCCGATGAGGTGGTCGCCCTTCTTGCCGGAAGTTTCAGGAGTTTCGCCATTGCCCCACTTGAGCCAGGCGAGCATAGACTTACAGATGTGGATACCACGGTCGTTAACGATGTTTGTCTTGATTACCTTGTTGCCGTTAGCCTCCATAATCTGGGCCAATGACCAGCCGAGGAGGTTGTTGCGCACGTGACCGAGGTGGAGAGGCTTGTTGGTGTTAGGAGAAGAGTACTCGATCATGACGAGCGGACTGTTCTCAGTAACTGGCTTCTCACCAAACTTAGGGTCAGCGTTGATGGTATTCAAGAGTCCTACCCAAGCGGCAGGAGCGATAGAAAGGTTGAGGAAACCCTTAACCACGTTGAAGTCTGCGATAACGTTAGTGCAGTTTTTCTTCAGGTATTCGCCGATTTCCTGTGCTGTATCCTCAGGCTTTTTCTTCGACATTTTGAGGAATGGGAATACGACGAGGGTAAGGTTACCTTCGAAATTACTCTTGGTCTTCTGCAGGGCTACCATCTTCTCAGGTACGTCCTGACCATAAAGCTCCTTCACCGCAGCGATGACCGAGCTGATGATTTCGTTTTCTATCTTCATTATTTAATATATATTTTTACCGGTAAAATTATCTTTTTAAACTGATTGAAGAGGGATTTGCAAGTTCCCTTTCCGTTTATGCGGCTGCAAATTTACAAATAATAATTGAATTGTGAAAGAAAAATTGCACATTCTTTTGTTTTTTGTCGCATTCTTTAGTTTTTTATTGCTTTTGCAACAGAAATGAAGTATTGCGGGGCTGTTGAAGACTGTCTTTAAAGGAAGAAAGAACAGGAAGTATAAATGGGAATAGGAGCAAAAACCCCGCAAAAAGGGTCTTTGCTCCTATTCTTATCTGTTGGTAGCTGAATATAACTTCCGTGATTTATCCCTCGAGGATAATTGATGCCACGTCTTCGGGCGAATTCCATAGGATTCCGTCTTGCAACTCGTCGTCGGTAAATCCGTTGAGTGCTTCCTGTGCTTCCCTTGGAGTAATGGCTGGAGTGCCGTCCTCGTTCTTAGCATCGAGTAAAGCCTGCAAGATG
>ENA-UEQY01002051-UEQY01002051.1-human-gut-metagenome-genome-assembly--contig:-NODE-2051-length-11560-cov-7.323609_pt1 | contig 11560 bp, 10 predicted proteins | sample MGYA00242949_ERZ507949 | MGnify/ENA primary metagenome ERZ507949 (study PRJEB26167, sample SAMN06115403) | human gut metagenome | host: Homo sapiens | place: China:Jiangsu | collected 2016-07-06... | reverse complement strand
AATTTACAATGAAGCAATATTATAGTCTTTTTTATTCTAATCGACAAAAAAAAGATTTTGCGGCTGGTAATATCGGGTAATAACGGGTACAAAAAAAAGTCCGTAGGGCTACGGACTTCTCTTTATGGCTATTTTATCGGTCCGGGCTACATCAGCCCCAGCATCTTGCTACGGCTCAGCATACAGGCGCCCACGGCCCCGGCTTTTTCACCCAACTTACTGAGTTTTATGGTAGTATCCTTATTCACGAGTTGCAGCGAATATTTGTTGATGGCGCTCTTGAGCGGCAACATGATATAATCCTTGGCCACGGCCAGCGTCCCGCCCAGCACGATGAGGTCGGGATTGAAGAGGTTGATGAGCCCGGCCATGGCCTTGCCGAGCGTATGCCCGACGGTTTCCATGACTTCGATGGCAAGCACGTCTTCCTGCCCCAGCGCTTCGAGAATATCCTCCAGCAGGATCTGCTCGCCGCGATTGTACTTGTCGGAAAGCATCGAAACACGTTTCTGCGCCAGCTTCTCCATGAATATACGGTGTACGGCCGAGCCCGAAGCGCCGGTTTCGAGACAGCCGCGCTTGCCGCACCGGCAGATCACCTCGTTGTCGAGCAGCGGGAAATGGCCGAACTCGCCCGAGAATCCCGACCGGCCGTAGAACAGTTTGCGGTCGATGACCAGCCCGACGCCCAAACCCCAGCTGGCATTGACGAATATCATCGTATCCTCGTTGTTGCCCACGCCGCACATGTACTCCCCGTAGGTCATCGCCCGGGTATCGTTCTCGACATAGACCTTGCAGCCCAGGCGTTTCTCCAGCAGCATCGTGAGGGGCTCCTCCTCGACGAAGAAATAGCTGTAACTGTACCCCGTCTTGGAATTGACCCGCCCCGAGAGGTTGAAGCCGACCGAAAAGATCTTGGTCCGGTCGATCTTGCTCTTGGCGATGAACCCGTTGACCACGTCGCACAGCCGGTCGAGCGCCTGTACCGAATTTTCCATGACGAACGGCACGCAATCGCGCATGTCGACGACCTGCCCCTTGAAATTGATGATCGCCAGGGTGATGATGTCCTTCTTGATGTCGACACCGACAAAATAACCCGCATAGGGGTTGAGCCCGTAGATGTTGGGCCGGCGCCCCCCGGCAGTACCCTGTTTCCCGAAGTCGTGCACGAAGCCGTCTTCGATCAGTTCGCTGACCAGTTTGGTGACCGTCGGCACCGACAGATTCATTTCATGGCTCAGATCCGTGATGCTGAAATCCCCACCCATGATGTAGTGCCCGATCAACTGCAGTTTGAGCAGAGCGGTTTTGTTGCCTTCCTCGGCTTGTCCCAAAAAAGAATCGACCATAATTCGAAATGATTATTTGGTGCTGTACTCCTGCAAAGATAATAATTTTTACTTTAAACAAGCGTTTTTCTACGGTATTTAGCCGTCTGAAATAGGCAAAATAAATAAATACGGAGAAAGCCGGGGAAAATGCGAATTTTATTTCTTTTCGACAGCCGCCTGCCGCCGCCAGACCGGACATTTCCGTCCGGATAAACAAAAACGCTGGAAGCCGCAGGTACGACGCCTGCGGCTTCCAGCACTGCGGGGGGGGGCATTCCGGCAGGATGCTATGCCGGCAAGAGGATCGAAAGGCGGCTTCCCCTGCCGATCCCGCTTTCGACCGAGATCGTGCCGCCGTGCGCCTCGACGAACTCCTTGGAGATGGCCAGCCCCAACCCGCTGCCCTGCACCTTCGTACCCGGCACGCGGAAATATCGCTCGAAAATGCTCTTATGGTAACGCGGGTCAATGCCCCGGCCGAAATCCTGGACGAAGATCTCGACCGCCTTTTCATGCTGCACGGCCCCGACGATGATGCGCGAATTCTCGGGGGAATGGTGGATGGCGTTGGAGAGGAGGTTGGTAATGACCCATGCGATCTTTTCGTTGTCGACGAACAGTTTCGAAATCTTCTCAGGGTATTCCACCTCGACGAAGCAGCGGAAACGCTCGGCCAACACCTGCGTCGCCTTGACGGCATAGTCGATCAGTTCGACAGGCTTCACGACCTTGGGCATGAGCCTGAGTTTACCGGACTCGACCTGCGTCATGTTGAGCAATTCGCCCGTGATATTGAGCAGGCGGTCGCTGCTCTCGCGGATGCTGCCCACGAGCTGCTTCTGTTCTTCGTTGAGCTGCCCGAGACGGTTGTCGCCGAGCAGTTGCAGGCTCATCAGGATCGACGAGATGGGGGTTTTCATCTCGTGCGAAACCGTCGAGATGAAATTGGTCTTGGCAGAGTCCAGTTCCTTGTATTTGGTGATGTTGTTCAGGACGATCAGGTTGCCGACGAACTGTTGCTCGCGGCTGCCGACCGGCATGATGTAGAGCGGCGTATCCTCCATCTGGAAATAGCTCTCCTTGTTGTCGGCATAGATCTTCAGCGGCTCCTGCCCGGCGTTCTTCTTCTCGCCGTAAAGCTCGCGCAGCAGGCGCCGGAGCAGGTCGTTGGCAAGCGCCACCTCGGCGGCATCGCGCCCGATGACGGTCTCAGGCAGGTTGAGCACCGACAGCGCCTCGCGGTTCATGAAGAGGATGGTCTTCCGGGGATCGAGTCCGATGATCGGTTCGTGGAGCGAATTGACGATCGCCTCGATCCGCGTCTTGGCCGTCATCAGGTCGTCGAGCGAACTGCGGCGGTATTCGTCGAGCTTGGCCGCCATGTTGTTGAACGACTCGGCAACGGATTCGAACTCGCGGTTGCCCGTGAAGTCGAGCCGCTTCCCGTAATTATGGCTGGCAATCTCCTTGATCCCCTTCTTCAGCTCGTCGATCGGGCGCAGCACCATCCGCGGGAACCACACCAGCACGGCGCCCGCTACCAGGGCGCACAGGGCGGCCACGACGATCAGCCACCACATGACATAGTCGGCACGCTCCTCGACCTCCGAGCTCTTGGCCCGGATGGCCGCCATGTTCACCTCCATAATGCGGTATAGGTCGGCACGCACGGTCTGTATCTCGGCCTCGGTGACGGGGTCGCTCAGGCTGGCGACATGCTGCTGCAAGGCCGCCGTAAGCTCCTTCTCGCTGACTTCGGTGATGTTCTGCTGCTGGAGCGCCAGGCTCTGGCGCAGGGCGTGCCGCGAAACGGAATCCTGGCCGATGTCGTTCAGCGACCGGAGCATGTCCCCGGCGTATTGCAGCGAATTATAGTTGTCGGCCAGGATGGTGCCCGTAGCGCGCGAAAGCTGGCGGACATAGCTGACCGACTGGATGCCGAGCAACAGGATCATGGCGAACAGCACGCCGATGCCCAAGGTAAGCCTCCCTTGTATCTTCATAGTCATGACATAATAAAAAGGTCGATGTTCATACGCGACAGGCGGCCGATCAGGCTGCGCAGCACGATCGCGTTCTTCAGCAGCGAAAATAATGAAAATTCGGGCCGCCCGACGCAGACGATACTGATTTTTTGTTCCCGGCAGGTTTCGAGGATCACCTCGACCGGACGGTTGGAATGCACCCGGCGGATTTCGCCGCCGAGCTCCGTGGCGAGGTTCAGGTTGTTGATCAGGTAACGCTGGTTGGCCAGCGGGATCCGGTCGGCGGCCTCGCGGTCCCCCTGCACGTAGAGCACGACGAACGAGGTGTTGATGTGCGTGGCCATGCGCGCCGTCTTGCGGATCACGCGGCGCGACCGCTTTTCCGAGGAGTCGATGACGGCCAGCAACCTGTCGTGGCGGCACTTGTCGCCTGCGGCGACCTCGTTCTCGACCTTCTTCTCCACGCGCAGCGCCACCTCCTTGAGCGCCAGTTCGCGCAGTTGGAGGATGTTCTCCTGCGTGAAGAAATTGTTGAGTGCCGCAGCGACCTTGTCGGGTTTATAGATTTTGCCTGCCTTCAGGCGGTCGATCAGTTCGTCGGCCGTGAGGTCGATGTTCACCACTTCGTCGGCCATGGCCAGCACGCTGTCCGGCACGCGCTCGTGCACCTCGACGCCCGTAATCTCCTGCACGGACTCGTTCAGCCCCTCGATATGCTGGATGTTGACCGCCGTGATGACGCTGATCCCCGCATCGAGCAGTTGCATCACGTCCTGCCAGCGCTTGGGATTGCCGCTGCCTTCGATATTGGTGTGCGCCAGTTCGTCCACGACCACGATCTCGGGATGCAGGTTCAGGATGGCCTGCGTGTCCATCTCCTCGAGTTCCTTGCCTTTGTAGAAGAGCCTGCGGCGCGGCACGAGGGGAAGCCCTGCGACGAGGGCTTCCGTTTCGGCACGGCCGTGCGTTTCGATAAATCCGATGCAGACGTCCACGCCTGCGTCGAGCAACTGATGCGCTTCCTGCAACATGCGGTAACTCTTACCCACCCCGGCACTCATGCCGATGTAGATTTTGAACTTGCCCCGGTGCGAGCGGCGGATCAGATCCAGGAACCGCTGAACACTGCCTTCCTTGTCCATAATCACATGCGGAACGATATTCCGCCCACGAAATTAACGTCCTCGGCCGCCGGGTTCCAGCTCAGCGAAGTGAAAAGTCCCAGTTGCAACGACCCCGCTACCGTCCAGCCCTTCGCTGCATTGACGAAGACGTTTTGCACATAGAAATCGCGGTCGATGCCATAGGTGCCGACGGCGTTCCACGGTACGACGCCTACGCCGGCCTTCATATCTATGCCCTTCACGGCGAAAGGATAGGATGCCTCGATGTAGGTGGCATAGGCACGGTCGCCGGCGGCATCGACATCCGCGGCGCCGAACAGTACCGTGTTCCATGCCAGGGTCAGGGGCACCCTGGGCGAGATGCACCAGGCTATCCCGGCCTCGACACGGTGCGGGGAGTCGGCACCGAAACGGAAATAGTTACGACTGATTGTGCCCCGGTCACCGGCGCCGCCTTCCCAGTAAAGGTCGGCCAGCGAGAAAGTCACGGGGCCGAGGGCATAAGCCATCGTCAAGTCCATCTCCTTGTAGGAGGTCGCCGCAAAATCGACCGAACCCCAGGCGGTCACCGAAAAATTCCCGGCAGCCAGTGCCAGCGTGGGCTGAAGGCTCACGCCCGCTTCCCAGACACCGCGCCATACATAGCCGCTCACGAGGTCGGTGCCACCCGAAATTTCCACACCGCGCTGCCTATCCTGCGCACAGAGGTCGACGGTGAGCATTACTGCCATGGCGGTTAGCAGAATTACGATCCAGCGTTTCATATATTTATCCTTTTCAGTTTTCTTTTCCATATCCGTTTCATGTAGTTTCCATTAGTTTTCCGGGGATACACCCTCCCCGCACCCGCCGGCCTGCCGGACACCGGCCGAGGCCGTGACGTTCGGTTGCAGGGTTTCCAGCGCGATATTCAGGCGCAGGACGTTGACCTTCGTCGTGCCGAAAAGCCCCAGCCACGGTTTTTGCGTCAGCGAGTCGACCAGCCGCTGCACGACGGCCTCGTCGAGCCCGCGGGCCGCGGCGACGCGGCGCACCTGCACCTGCGCCCCGCGGGGCGAGATGTCGGGATCGAGGCCCGAACCGCTGGCTGTCACCATTTCCGAAGGCACCTCTCCGCGGGAGAGGTAAGGATGCGCCGCGAGGAAATCCTGCACGCGCTGCTCCACATCGGCCAGGTATTCGGGATTGGTCGTAGCCTTGTTGCTGCCGCCCGAGCCGCCGCCGTTGTAATCCACGGCCGAGGGACGCCCCCAGAAATAGCGCCCGCCGGAGAACTGCTGGCCTACGTTCGCGGCGCCGACGACCCGGCCATCGAGCGTAAGCATTTCGGCCTGCCCGCCGTTGGGGCCCGCAAGGGCCGAAACCCCGCGCAGCACGAGTACATATCCCACGCCGAGCAACAGGCACATTGCCAGCGTTATCTTCACTGAAATCCAAAGGTTTTTCATAATTGCAACACGTTAAAAGAATACACTTACCAACATATCTATCAGTTTGATGCCCACGAACGGCACGATGACACCTCCGAGCCCGTAGATGAAGAGGTTGCGGCGCAGCAGGGCCGAAGCCCCGATCGGCTTGTACGTCACGCCGCGCAGCGCCAGCGGGATCAGCAACGGGATGATGACCGCGTTGAAAATCACGGCCGACAGGATAGCGCTTTCGGGCGAATCGAGGTGCATGATGTTCAGAGCCTGCAACGAAGGGATGGAGGCGATGAACAGCGCCGGGACGATGGCGAAATACTTGGCCACGTCGTTGGCGATCGAGAAGGTGGTCAGCGTGCCGCGCGTCATCAGGAGCTGCTTGCCGATCTCGACGATCTCGATCAGTTTCGTGGGGTCATTGTCCAGGTCGACCATGTTGCCGGCCTCCTTGGCGGCCTGCGTACCGCTGTTCATCGCCACGCCCACGTCGGCCTGCGCCAGCGCCGGGGCATCGTTCGTGCCGTCGCCCATCATGGCGACCAGTTTACCGGCCCGCTGCTCGCGGCGGATGTATTCGAGTTTATCCTCGGGGCGGGCTTCGGCGATGAAGTCGTCGACGCCTGCCTGTTCGGCAATGTATTTTGCCGTCAGCGGGTTGTCGCCCGTCACCATCACGGTTTTCACGCCCATCTTGCGCAGACGCTCGAAACGCTCGCGGATACCCGTCTTGATGATGTCCTGCAATTCGACCACCCCCCTGATCCGCTCGTCCTCGCAGACGATGAGCGGCGTTCCGCCGTTCTCGGAGATACGGCGCACGGTGGCTTCGATACCTGCGGGGCATTCGTGCCCCGCCTCGGCACACATGCGCAGGATCGCTTCCGAAGCGCCCTTGCGGATACGGCGGCCGTCGGGCATGTCCACACCCGAGCACTTGGTCTCGGCGGTGAACTTCACCATGTGCACGCCGACCAGTTGCAGGGGATCGGTCTTGATGCCCTGCTCGGCACCCAGTTCGACGATGGACTTGCCTTCGGGTGTCTCATCGGCAGCGGACGAAAGGACGCAGAGTTGGAGAAATTCCTTGGGATTCACCCCGCCTACGGGATAGAACTTCGTGGCCTTGCGGTTACCGATGGTGATCGTACCGGTCTTGTCGAGCAGCAGCGTGTCGATGTCGCCGGCAGTCTCGACGGCCTTGCCCGACTTGGTGATGACGTTGGCCTGCAGGGCGCGATCCATACCGGCGATGCCGATGGCCGAAAGCAGGCCGCCGATGGTAGTCGGAATCAGGCAGACGAACAGCGAGATGAACGCCGCGACGGTGATGTTGGCGCCGACGTAATCGGCAAAGGGCTTGAGCGTCGCGCAGACGATGACGAACACGATCGTAAAGCCTGCCAACAGGATGGTCAGGGCGATCTCGTTGGGCGTCTTCTGCCGCGAGGAACCTTCCACGAGGGCGATCATCTTGTCGAGGAAACTTTCGCCCGGCTGTACGGTCACCTTTACCAGAATACGGTCGGAGAGTACTTTCGTACCGCCCGTGACGGAACTCTTGTCACCGCCGGCTTCACGGATCACCGGAGCCGACTCACCCGTGATGGCGCTTTCGTCGATCGACGCCAGTCCCTCGATTATCTCACCGTCGGCAGGGATGGTGTCGCCCGCGACGCATTCGAATACGTCACCCTTGCGCAGCGCCGAGCTGCTGACGATGTGCGATTGTCCATCCTTCTCGATACGTTTGGCAGGAGTCTCCTCACGGGTCCTGCGCAGCGAGTCGGCCTGCGCCTTGCCGCGCGCCTCGGCGATAGCCTCGGCAAAGTTGGCGAAGAGCACCGTGGCCAGCAGCACGAGGAAGATCACGATATTATAGCCCAGCGATCCCTGCGACGTGTTGCCCGTCACGGCGATCCAGACGATCAGCAGCAACATGACGAACGTTACGACCTCGACCGTGAACATGATCGGGTTCTTGATCATCACACGCGGATCGAGCTTGCGAAACGACTCAACGAAACTTGCATTTACAAGCTGTTTGTTGAACAACGAATTATTTACTCGATTTTTCATTTTTCAAATCCGGATTAGAAACTTAAATAATCGGCGATGGGACCCAGAGCCTGTGCCGGGAAGAACGAGAGGGCGGCCACGATGATGATGACGGCGAAGGTCATCAGCGAGAAGGTGAACGTGTCGGTCTTCAACGTGCCGGCGCTCTCGGGGACGTATTTCTTCGAGGCGAGCAGTCCGGCGATGGCCACTTGTCCCACAATCGGGAAATAACGGCCCATGATCAGGGCGATACCGGTCATGATATTCCAGAACGGCGTGTTGTCACTGAGTCCCTCGAAGCCCGAACCGTTGTTTGCCGCAGCCGAGGTGTACTCGTAGAGCATTTCGCTCAGGCCGTGGAACGAAGGGTTGTTCAGCCATCCGATTTCGGGGTTCGCGGCAGCCACGGCGGCGGAAATACCCGTACCGACGAGGATCAGGAAGGGGTGCATCAGTACGACCATCGTGGCGATCTTCATTTCGCGCGCTTCGACCTTATGTCCGAGGAATTCGGGCGTGCGGCCCACCATCAGTCCGCTGATGAAGACGGCGATGATGAGGAAGGCGAAGTAGTTCATCCAGCCCACGCCGACACCGCCGAACCAGCAGTTGATCTGCATGTTGAGCATTTGCATCATACCGCTCAGCGGGGTTTGCGAATCGTGCATCGAGTTCACCGAGCCGTTCGAGGTGACGGTCGTCACCATGCCCCACATGGCCGAAGCGGCCGAACCGATGCGGATTTCCTTGCCCTCCATCGAGCCGAGGTCCTGTGCGATGCCCATTTCGTCGATATTGGGGTTGCCGCCCATCTCCTGCGGAACGGAGACGAAGATACCGGCCGTGAAGGCGAAGAGCATCACACCGAAGATCCAGGCGGCCAGCTTGCGGCGACGGACGTAGAAGCCGAAAGCCCAAGCCATCGCCATCGGGATGATCAGAATCGACCAGCACTCCAACATATTCGTGAAGGCGTTGGGATTTTCGAGCGGGTGCGAAGAGTTGACGCCGAAATAACCGCCGCCGTTGGTACCCAGCTGTTTGATCGGCACGATAGCGGCCGTGGGGCCCTGCGAGATGACCTGCTCCTGGCCTTCGAGCGTCGTGATGGTCTGTTTACCGTCAAACGACATCGGGGTGCCGTTGATCACCAGCAGGATACCGACCAGAAGCGACAGGGGCATCAGGATACGGGTCGTGCTCTTGACCAGATAGACCCAGAAGTTGCCGATGGCCTTCGTGGTCTTCGCTGCCAGCGCCTTCATGATGCCGGCCATGGCGGCCATGCCGCACGCTGCGGTGATGAACTGGAAGAGCATGATGACGAACAACTGCGTAAAATAGGTGAGACCCGTCTCGCCGCTGTAATGCTGCAAATTGCAGTTGACCATGAACGAGATGCAGGTGTTGAACGCCAAGTCGGGGGTCTGGTTGGCGTTGCCGTCGGGGTTGAGCGGCAGCCAGCTCTGGCAGCAGAGCAGCACCATACCCCAGAAGAACCAGAAGAGGTTGACCATCAGCAGAGCTTTGAGGAACTTCTTCCAGTCCATATCCTCGTCGGGATCGATGCTGCATACCTTGTAAATGCCCCTTTCGAGCGGAGCCATGAAGTCGAGCCACGTGCGTTCGCCGCGGTAGACTTTGGCAATGTAGCGGCCCAGCGGATACGCCTAAAATTTCCGTATTCATTTATTTATCGTTTTACGGGTCAGACAATCAGAATTTTTCGGGTTTAACGAGCACATACATCAAGTAGATGAATCCGATGATACTCAGAATAAGCAATCCTGTAAACATTTTCCATTAAATTTTTTCGAACCAATCCACACATTTGAAATAAAACCAATAGCACAACGCCCCTAAGGCGCAGAGCAGGATGAAAAGTACGATTGCATTCATCGCTTCAGCTTTTTTGAGTTAGACAACTTTTTCACGAAACCGCACATCATGCGATCGAACAGGCATCCGATGCCGCAAAAAAACAGAATCATTAGTATCACCTGCATTTCGCATCCTCCGTTTGGTTCGTGCCGACTTCTATACGAAGGCGGTGCCAAAAAAGCGCATTTTTATTCAATCCGCTTTGGAATAGGCGTTTACGCTCTTTCGCGATGCGCCGAAAAAGAAGGGCGTCCTATCAAAATGATAAGACGCCCTTCTCGGAATGAAACGGTGCGTGTCTACTTGACGCCGTAACTTTCCAACTTGCGGTAGAGTGTCGCGATGCCGATGCCCAGCAGGCGGGCGGCTTCGGTTTTGTTGCCCTTGGCGTATTCGAGGACTTTCAGAATATGATGCCGTTCGAGCGCGTCGAGTGCCAGCGAATCGGGAGGTGCGCCGGCGCCGGCGCGGAATTCGGGCGACAGCGTATCGGCGGAGAGCCGTTCGCCGTCGGCCATAATCAGGCTCCGTTCGACGACGTTGCGCAGTTCGCGCACGTTGCCGTGCCATGTATGGCGTTCCAGCGCGGCGATGTATGCGTCGTCGATGGTTTCGATGCGTTTTCCCATCTTGGCGGCGAACTGCCCGACGAAGTAGCGGGCGTATTCCGCGACGTCTTCGCGCCGCTGGCTCAGGGCGGGCAGCTGGATGCGGAAGACCGAGAGCCGGAAATAGAGGTCTTCGCGGAAGTTTCCGGCGGCGATCTCCTTTTCGAGGTCGCGGTTCGTGGCGGCGATGATCCGCAGGTCGACTTTCGTCGGGCGGGTCTCGCCGATCTTGATGAATTCGCCGCTTTCGAGCACGCGCAGCAGCTTGGCCTGCAATTCGACGGGCATTTCTCCGATTTCGTCGAGAAACAGCGTTCCCTTGTCGGCCTCTTCGAACAGCCCCTTTTTGTCCTTCGTCGCACCCGTGAAACTGCCGGCGCGGTGGCCGAAGAGTTCGCTTTCGAGCAGCTCTTTGGAGAAGGCCGAGCAGTTGACCGCTACGAATGCCTCTCTGGCGCGCGGCCCGGCCTGGTGGATCGCCTGCGCGAAGACCTCCTTGCCCGTTCCGGTCTCGCCGGTGAGCAGTACCGACGTGTCCGTCGCAGCGACTTTGCGCGCGAGGTTCACGGCCTGTCGGAGCGCCTCCGACGAACCGATGATGCGGTCGAACGAATGTTCGTCGGAGAGTTTCGCCTCGAAACGCGCCAGTCGGCGCTGCATCCGCGCCTTCTCCGTCGCACGGCTCAGCAGCGGCAGGATCTTGTTGTTGTCGTCGCCTTTGGTGATGTAGTCGAATGCGCCGTTCTTGATCGCCTGCACGCCGTCGGGTATGTTGCCGTAGGCGGTGAGCAGGATGACTTCGGCGGCGGGTGCGATCTCCTTGATCCTGCCGACCAGTTCCACACCGTTGCCGTCGGGGAGTTTGACGTCGCACAGCACGACGTCGGGTTCGTATTGGCTGAGCAGCCGGAGGCCCGTGGTACAGTCCGGAGCCTGCTCCACGTCGTATCCTTCCAGTCCGATGATGCGCGCCAGCAGCGCACGCAGTTGGGGTTCGTCGTCGATAATCAGAATTTTCGCCATTGCGGTTCGCGTTCTTTGCGGCAAAGGTACGACAAAATTCGAAATTGTCGACATGCTCCTGCGGCGGCCGTCGCGGAATCCTGCCGTCCGGTTGTGGTGTGTGTTTCCGGTCGGAAT
>ENA-UEQY01002017-UEQY01002017.1-human-gut-metagenome-genome-assembly--contig:-NODE-2017-length-11673-cov-3.910831_pt1 | contig 11673 bp, 10 predicted proteins | sample MGYA00242949_ERZ507949 | MGnify/ENA primary metagenome ERZ507949 (study PRJEB26167, sample SAMN06115403) | human gut metagenome | host: Homo sapiens | place: China:Jiangsu | collected 2016-07-06... | reverse complement strand
AGGATTAAAAAGCTTGTTAAAAAGCGGTGGGCTCAGCCCACCGCTTTTTTAACTGATTCGGCCGGAAACGGCGTAAACAATAAAGCAACCCGCCGTATGGATTCCATACGGCGGGTTGCTTTTGGCGGGGGCATATGAGGATCGAACTCATCCAGGCGGCTGTTCGCCGTCCGCACCGGTTTTGAAGACCGGGAGGCACACCAGCACCTATCTGCTCCCATGTTTTCTTTGATGCTGACCACCGCCGAAGCGGAGCAACGCTCCGGCGGTATGTCAGTCATGAAATTTGAGCTTCAGGCGGCGGCAGTCGCCCTCTCGAACCGTGATCTGCCGTCGGTCGCAGGCTTCTAAAAACAGCAAAGCGTATTTCCGGGTGGTGTCGAAAGCGTCCCGGACCTCTGCCAGCGTGACAGCGCCGTGGTCAGCACACAGCGTCCGCAAGATATCCAGCCCCTCTTGGAACACCTCCCGGTGCCAGCACAGCTCCGGTGACAGCCGTACCAGCTCTCCGCCGGTGAGCAGGCTTTCCAGCACCTGACGAGCCTCCTCCCGGCGCTCCGGAGGAATACTGTCCAGCACCGCTTCGATGGTGTCCGGCTCCGGGCCACCCCGGAGGAAGCGCTCCAACAGCGCGTCCCGGAGGGCGGTTTGCCGCTTGGTGAGCCGAATGGAAAACTCCGCCAGCGCCCAACGGTTTTCGGTGCGTTTCATCCGCCCCTCCGCCCGAAAAACCTCCAAAAGCGCATCGCCCTCAGCGGGAGTGATCTGCCGGAACAGCTTTTGCCGCAGCTCGGCGGCGGGCATTCCGGCGTGAAGGGGGTGCTTTTGGTGGTAGGCGGACAGCAATTCCCGGCAGTGATCCCAGAGGGTGTCCAGCGCCGAGGCCGCCGCGTAGCGGCCCGGCAGCGGCTCCGCCAGCTTTCCCTGATTCAGCAGGTCTGCCAGCAAGGATACAGCAGTACCAGTGTCCAGACCGGAACGCTCCGCCAACTGGCTGCTATCCGGCAGTGAAACGCCGAATTCCTCCGCAGCTTGCAGCAGCCGTTGACTGCCGGAGCCCTGTTCCCGGAGGATCAGGCTGTCCAGCACCGCTAGGTCATGCCGTTTGTGGCGAAGGGGCCGAGGGTCCAGCACCGTTCCGCCACCGATGGTCTCCACCGGAGAGTAGAATCGAATGACAAACCGATCCCCCTGTTTGACGGCCATCGGCTCCGTCAGCCGCAGCTGGGCAAGGCAGCTTTCTCCGGGGCGCAGCTCGTCACGGTCCAGCAACACCGCCTTTGCCAAATGAACGGAGGTCCCGTGGTACAGATGGACCTGGGAGCCGTCCAAAACCGTGCGTTTGGCGCTTTCCAGACACCGGAGCCGCACATCCAGCATCCGGGAAGGCCGGACGCTGCCGGGTCTTACCGCCGCATCCCCCCGGTGGATCTCTGTTTTTTGCAGATTTGTCAAGTTGAGGGCCGCCCGCTGACCGGCGTAGGCGGCGTCCACGCTTTCACCGTGGACCTGCAAGGTCCGCACCCGGCTTTGCAGCCCGGAGGGGACCAATTCCACAGCGTCCCCCACCCGGACAGCCCCTTCAGTAAGGGTGCCGGTGACTACGGTGCCGAAGCCGTCCACGGAAAAGACCCGATCAATGGGAAGCCGGAAGGGTGCCAGCGCGCTTTTTTCCCGCGCCTCCTGTACCAAGCGGTACAGGGCGTCCCGCAGTTCCGGGATTCCCTGACCGGTGACGGCGGAGACTGCCAGAATGGGCGTGCCCTCTAAAAAGGTGCCCTCGGTCAGCTCCAACGCCTGTCCCCGAACAAGTTCCAACCAGTCATCATCCACCAATTCCGCCTTGGTCAACACCACCAAGCCGCCTTGGACACCCAAGAGAGACAGAATATCCATATGCTCTACGGTCTGGGGCATAACACCTTCGTCCGCGGCGATGACCAGCATGGCAAGGTCAATGCCCCCCGCCCCGGCCAGCATATTTTTGATGAATTTTTCGTGGCCCGGCACATCCACGATCCCTGCTTGCGTGCCGTCCGGCCAGTCCAGTCTGGCAAACCCCGGCTCGATGGTAATGCCCCGGCGCTTTTCCTCCGCCAGGCGGTCCGTATCGGTGCCGGTGAGCGCCTTGACCAGAACGGTTTTGCCGTGATCTACATGGCCCGCCGTGCCGATGATGACGTGTTTCATGAAGCGGTCTCCCGAAAAGCCTGAAGGATCTCGTCAAGATCCGCCGGGAACAAAGTCCGCATATCCAGCAGACACCGGTCATGGGCAATGCGGACGATGATGGGTACAGGTCGCTGCCGCAGCTGTGCTTCCAGTGCGGCGGCACTGTCCCTTGGGGCGACAGCCACGGCGAAGGAGTGCAGCGTCTGGGTGGGGACTGCCCCGCCTCCCACCGGGTTTTCCGTGGAAACCACCTCGGCGGTCACGCCGATCTCCTCCAAACGGCGGCAGAGCGACTCTGCCTGCTGGCGCAGTTCCTCCGGTGTTTGGGCCAGCATGGAGAGCACCGGGATCTCCTGAAGGGCGGTGCCGTCCGCATACGCTTGCAGAGTTGCTTCCAAGGCGGCCAGCGTCAGCTTGTCCACCCGCAGGGCGCGGGCCAGAGGGTGACGCTTCAAAAGGTCGATATAGTGCCGCTTGCCCACGATGATCCCCGCTTGGGGACCACCCAGCAGTTTGTCCCCGGAGAAGGATAATACATCCACCCCGACCCTTACGGAAGCTTGAACCGTCGGCTCGTCCCGAAGGCCCAGGGGGGCTAAATCTATGAGACAGCCGCTGCCCAAGTCCTCAATGACCGGAATGCTGCAGGAGCGGCCAAGCTCCGCTAAAGCGGCGGGGGACTCGCTCTCCGTAAAGCCCACGATGCGGTAATTGCTGGTGTGGACTTTCAAAAGGGCGCGGGTCTGCTCGCCGATGGCGTTGGCGTAGTCGGAAAGGCGGGTCTTGTTGGTGGAACCAACCTCCCGGAGCACCGCGCCGCAGGCGGCCATCACATCCGGCATCCGGAAGGAGCCGCCGATCTCCACCAGCTCTCCACGGGAGGTAATGACTTCTCCTCCGGCGGTGAGGGCGGAGAGGATCAGCAGCACCGCCGCTGCGTTGTTGTTTACCACCATGGCGGCCTCCGCCCCGGTGAGACGGCATAAAAGCGGCTCTACATGGGCGTACCGCTGCCCCCGCTCCCCTGCTGTCAGGTCATATTCCAAGGTAGAATAGCCCTGAGAGACCCCTCTCGCTGCCGCTAACGCGCGGTCACTCAGGCAGGCCCGGCCCAGATTGGTGTGCAGAACGATCCCGGTGGCATTGATAACGCCCCGGAGGGAGGGCAGGCGGGATGCCCGGCACGACGCGCTGATTTGAGCGCAGAGGGCCTCCGTGGAGGGCAGCTCTGTGACGGTCCCCACCAGAATATCGGCGCGGAGCCGGTCCAGCGTCCGGCGAACCGCCTCCGTCACGGCGGCGGCACCCACCTCCGCCGCCAGGGTGTTCAGGGCGGGCAGGCGGAGCAGATCGTCTACCTTTGGAATTTGACGCAGCAGTGTATCCATGAGAACCTCCCTTGGTGATTTACGGCTTTTCCTTATCATACTGGATTTCCAACGGGTTTTAAAGCGTCCGGAAAACGGAAAAGCGCGCCTCCTTTCGGAAGGCGCGCTTGCTCACTTGCTGAGATAGTCTTTCAAAAATTTCACAGCCTCCACATAACCTTGAAACCCCAAGCCTTTATAGGTCTTGACGCAGGCCATGCCGGCGTAGGAGACCTGACGAAACGGTTCCCGGCTGTCCACATCGGAGATGTGGACCTCCACGGCGGGAATGGCCACGGCCTTCAGCGCGTCCAGAATGGCCACGCTGGTATGGGTATAGGCAGCAGGATTGATGACGATGCCGTCATAGACGCCGTAGGCCGCCTGGATGGCGTCCACGATGGCACCCTCGTGGTTGGACTGGGCAAAGCCCACCTCGATGCCCTCGGCATCGCAGGCGGCGCGGATGAGGGCCAGCAGGGACTCATAATTCTGGCTGCCGTAGATGGCAGGCTCCCGCAGGCCCAGCAGATTCAGATTGGGCCCGTTGATGACCAGAAGTTTCATAGCAGCGCCTCCTTAATGGTTTGTACCGTGACCTCCAGCGCCCCGTCGTTGGACACCGTCACATCGGCAAAGCGGCGGTACAGCGGCTCCCGGCGGGCGCAAAGCTGAGTGAGGTCTATGGTTTGGGAAATGGGACGGCCCTCCGTTGGCAGCTTGGCAAGGTCGCGGGTCAGGCGGAAAATGGTGCCGTTTTGATGCAGCAGCGGGTAGTTTTCCGGCCGGGTGACGCAGCCGCCGCCGGTGGAGAGGATGATGCCGGAGCGCTTGCCCTGCTCCGCCAGAACCTCTGTTTCCAGTTTCCGGAATGTTTCCTCCCCGGACCGGGCGAAGATCTCCGGGATGGACATTCCGGCCCTTTGGGCGATCAATTCGTCAGCCTCCACTACCTCCCGGTCCAGCGCTTTGCCCAGAGCGGCGGCCACGGCGGATTTGCCGCTGCCGGGCATTCCGATGAGAATGATGTTCCGCAGTCGGTGGTTCACGGTGCGCTCCACCCGCCCCAAGGCTTCATCGCCGATCACCGTGCCGGTGAACTGCTCGCTGGAGCGCTTGGCCTGGGCCACCAGCATGGAAAGTCCGCCTGCATGGGGAATCCCCAACTCTTCTGCCTGTAATAGCAGAGCGGTCCGTGCCGGGTTATAAACGATGTCCAGCACGCCTTCACAGCGGGGAAAACGTCGTAGATCCACTGCCGCCGCGTCGTTATGGGGATACATTCCCACCGGGGTGGTGTTGGCGATGATCTGGGCGTCGGCGTGTCGATCCAGATGGCCGTAGTCGTCCGGACCGCTGCGGGAAATGACGGTAACGTCAGCGCCCAGTTGCTCCAGCGCGGCCTTCACCGTGACGGAGGCCCCGCCGCTGCCCAGCACCAGCGCCTTTTTCCCGGCGGGGTCGATGCCGCTGCTGCGAACCATGTAGAGAAAGCCGAACAGGTCTGTGTTGTCGCCGTACAGCGTACCGTCAGGCCGGCGGACGAGGGTATTGACGCTTTGCAGTTTTGCTGCCGCCTCGGACAGCTCCACGCAGTAGGGCACCACCGCCTTCTTGTAGGGGATGGTGACGTTCAGGCCGTCCCAGCGGTCGGAGCACAGAAAGGCATCCAAGTCCTCCTTGGAGACCTCAAAGAGCCGGTAGTCATACTCCCCTAACTCGTGATGGATCATGGGGGAATAGCTGTGGCCCAGCGTTTCCCCCAGCAGTCCGCACCGCAGCATCAGACCACCTCGCTGTAACTGCCCAGATAGGAAAATTCCTCGCACAGAGAGGGCAGCTCGCCCATGAGCTGCAAAAATTCCGGGGCGTATACCGGCGTTTCCAGATCAAAGTAGAACATGAATTCAAAATTCCGCTCCGGCATGGGGCGGCTTTCCCGCTTGTTCAGGTTCAGGCCCAAGGCGTAGAACCGGGAGAGCACCCGGCACAGGGAGCCGGGCTCGTGAGGCAGCACCGCCATGAGGCTGGTGCGGTCCGCACCGGGGTAGATCTCCAGATTCTTGGAGATGCAGATGAACCGGGTGAAGTTGCTGCCCTGATCCTGCACCCCGGCCTCTAAGCATTCCAGCCCGTACAGCTTCATGCAGGAGCGGGAGGACAGGGCGGCGGCGTGGCCGTCCCCCTCCGCCACCTTCTGAGCGGCCACGGCGGTATTTTCACAGGGGATGATCTTCACACCGGGAAAGGCCTGCAGATACTGCTCGCACTGGCTCAAGGCCTGCTGGTGGGAGTAGATCTCCGTGATGTCGCTCCGCTTGGTGCCGGGCTTCACCAGCAGATTGTGGTCCACCTTCAGCCGCACACTGCGGACGATGCGGAAATCGTGCTTCATCATCAGATCGTAAATGGCATTGACGCTGCCGGCGGTGCTGTTTTCCAGCGGCAGCACACCGTAGCGGCACAATCCCCTTTCGATAGCGGCAAACACCGCCTCAAAGGAAGCGAAGTACATGATGTGAGGCAGCTTGAACAGCTTGTCGCAGGCCAGCTGGGAATAGGCCCCCGCCACACCCTGACAGGCAACGGACACGTTGGAGGGAAACAGGTTTGGCGTCTGGTCAATGGCGGTCTGAATTTCCGTGGTCAGCGGGGATGTGCTCCCCAGCAGCCGTCCCTGATAGCAGCGGCTCAGTTCAAACAGCATGGTGTAGAGAGAGGCGGTGTAATCCCGCATATCCTCCGGGGCCTGTGCCGCTACATCCAGCAGCTTTTCCCGCTCCCGGACAGGGTCCAGCACCGGCAGGCCGTGCTCCTTCTTGTAGGCGGCGATGCCGGCGGCGGTGTTCATCCGCTGGGCAAACAACTCTACCAGTTGGCGGTCGATCTGGTCGATCCGGGCACGATAATCACTGAGTTCCATAGAGATTCCTCCCTTTTAAGACTGGCCCAACAGGGCGTCGTATACGGCGATGGCCGCCGCGGCTTCGATACAGGGAACGGCCCTTGGCACGATGCAAGGGTCATGACGGCCCCGGACCCGGAGAATTTCCGGGGTCAGGGTGTTCAAATTCACGCTTTGCTGCTCCTTGGCAATGGACGGCGTAGGCTTGAACGCTGCCCGGAAGGTCAGGGGCATCCCGTTGGTGATGCCGCCCAAAATGCCGCCGCAGTGATTGGTTGTGGTTCTGACCGTGCCGTTTTCCACCACAAAGGGGTCATTATTTTCGCTGCCACGGAGCCGCGCGGCCCCGAAGCCGATGCCGAACTCGATGCCCTTCACAGCGGGGATGCCGAAGACGATGGAGGAAATACGGCCCTCCATGCCGTCAAACAGCGGTCCGCCCAGTCCCACGGGCAGACCCAGCACAGCACATTCCACGATGCCGCCAACGGAGTCACCCTCCGCCGTGGCGGCGGCGATCTCTGCCCGCATGGTCTCCCCTACGGCGTCATCTACCACCGGGAATGGCTTGTCTGCCGTGGAAACGGTCAGAGGAGTGACATCTTCCACCGAGCCGATGGAGGCGATGCGGCTGATGACTTCAATGCCCTGCTTTTTCAGCAATTGCAGGCAGATGCCACCGGCGATGCACAGGGGGGCTGTCAGCCGCCCGGAAAACGCGCCGCCCCCGGCGAAATCTGCGTGACCGCCGTACTTCACTCCGGCGGTATAGTCCGCGTGGCCGGGGCGGGGCACCACGGAAAGGCCGTCATAGTCCCCGGAGCGGGTGTTGGTGTTGCGGATGATGGCGGTAAGCGGCGCGCCGCAGGTGACGTTCCCCACCAGACCGGAAAGAAATTCCGGCTGGTCCGCCTCCTTCCGAGGGGTGGACCAATCGTTGCGGCCAGGGGCACGGCGGTCCAAAAACGTCTGAAGGGCCGCCATGTCGATGGTCTCCCCGGCAGGCAGACCCTCCAAAATCATGCCGATGGCCGGGGCATGGGACTGGCCGAAGATGGTCAGATGCAGAAATTCTCCGTACCGGCTCACAGGCCCCCTCCTTTCAACGCGTCAAAATCTTCCCAGAAATGGGGGTAGGACTTGGAAACACAGGCCATGCCCTGCACAGTGACCGGGCTTTCGCACAGACAGGCTGCCACGGCGGCGGACATGGCGATCCGATGGTCGCCGTAGGAATCGGCAATGCCGCCCCGCAGACGGCCCGTGCCGTGGATCAAAAGGCCGTTGGGCTGTTCCTCCACACTGCCGCCCAGAGCTGTCAGCAATTGAGCCGTGGTGCGGAGCCGGTCGGATTCCTTCAAACGGAGCCGTCCAGCGTTGAAGATCTGGGTGTCCCCCTCCGCCCCGGCAGCAGTGACGCACAGCACCGGGATCAGGTCGGGGATGGGGCCGGCGTCGATGGCCACGCCCTTCAATTCTCCCCGACGAACCGTTACGGAGCCGTTCTCCGTGGAAACACGCGCACCCATGGCGGCCAGAATGTTCAAAACGGCCCGGTCCCCCTGAGAGGAGGCCAGATCCAGTCCGTGAACAGTGACGCCCTCCGGGGACAAGGCGCCCATACACAGGAAGAAGGCGGCATTGGACCAGTCTCCTTCGGCGGTGAGACGGTCCGGGAAACGAAGGCGCTGTCCGCCGGGAATGTGCCACGTCCCACCGGTTTTCCGCAGAGAGACGCCGCCCCGGCGGAGGGTGTCCTCCGTCATAGTGACATAAGCGGCGGATTCCAGTCCGCCGGTAACGGTGAGGGCGCTGCCCTCATTCAACAGTGGCAGAGCCATCAGTAAACCGGAAATGTATTGGGAGGACACATCCCCCGGCAGAGAAAACTCGCCGGGGCGGAGCCGTCCCCCGCAGTAGAGCAGGTCATGGTTCTGCCGGATGGTCATGCCGTGATCCGTCAGGACCTGATCCAGCGGATGCAAGGGGCGCTGCGGCAGCCGCCCTTCCATGTGGAACACGGCGTCTGCTTCCAAAACGCCGGTCAGCGGCAGAAGAAACCGTAGGGTGGAACCGCTTTCCTGACAGTGCAGATGACGGGTCCCCTGGGGCTTCTGGGTGATGGGCCGCACCGTCAGGTCCTCACCCCGAAGCCAGATCTCAGCGCCCAGGGCGTTGAGACAGTCCGCAGTGGCGGCAATGTCTCTGGAAATGCCCCGACAGCGGATCACCGTCTCATTTTGGCTCAGAGCGGCGCAGATCAGCAACCGGTGGGCCTGAGATTTGGAGGCGGGGATGTGAACGGCTCCGGTACGGAAACCGGGCTGAAGAATTTCGATCATCGCAGACCTCCCGCCTTCAGCCACCCGGCCACCTCGTCGGCCGGGACCGGCTCCACACGGCAATGGCCCACCCGCTCCGGTACGATGAACTTGGTCACATCGTCCGTGCGCTTTTTGTCGGCCTCTGCCGCCGCCAGAATATCAGTCAGGGGATAGTCGGTCTCTGTGGGGAGGCCATACCGCTCCAAAGCGGCCAGCAGCCGGGGCAGCGTCTCCGGGGTGCAAAGTCCCTTTTCCACGGCGGCCCGGGTGATGATGGCCATACCGATGGCGACCCCCTCCCCGTGGAGCAGGGTGAAGCCGCTGCAAGATTCTACGGCGTGGCCTACGGTGTGGCCCAGATTCAGCAGTGCCCGCTGGCCCCGGTCAAATTCATCACCACGGACCACGTCCCGCTTCATGCCAACACACACGGAGATCACCCGCTCGAACTGCTCCCGCACCGGGGTTTTCTCCAGCTCCCGGCGAAAATCCTCGCTGTAAAGCATGGCGTATTTGATGATCTCGGCGCACCCGGCCCGGTATTCCCGCTCTGGCAGCGTATTCAGCAGGGATGGGTCGCACAGCACCAGAGAGGGCTGATAGAAGCAGCCCACCTGATTTTTACCGTGATCCAGATCTACGGCGGTCTTGCCCCCCACGGAGGAATCCACCATGGACAGCAGCGTGGTGGGTACCTGAATATAGGGAATTCCCCGCTGATAGGTGGCGGCGGCGAAGCCTGCCAGATCCCCCACCACGCCGCCGCCCAGCGCCACGAGGAAATCGCTGCGGGTGAAGCGGCGGCCGCAGAGGAAATTCAAAACCTGTCCGTAGGTGGAAAGATTTTTCTGCTGTTCCCCGTGCGGGAACAGGAAATGATCCACTTGAAATCCGGCGTCTGTCAGAGCTTTTTCGGCGGCAGCGCCGTAAAGGGCGAACACCGCGTCATCAGAGATCACGGCGGCCCGGCGGCCAAGGCCCAGTTCCGCTGCCATGGTCCCCAGCCGGGTCAGCAGACCCGGCTCAATGACAACGTCATACTCGCGGGAGGCCGCGATATGGATGGTGGTCAACGGCCATCCACCTCCTCTTTTCGTTTCCGGCCCTCGTCCAGCAGACGGACAAGGCCGGGGAGATCGTTATGTACCATGGCATCCTGATACTGGCGCAGGTTTGCCATCAGGGTATCCAGTTCCGCCATGAGAAAGTCCTTGTTTTCCAGAAACAGTTCCGCCCACATTTCCGGGGCCAGCCACGCTACACGGGTCATATCCTTGTAACTGCCAGCGGAGAAGCCCTTGTGCAGTTCCGCCGTGGGGCTTTTGATATAGGCGTTGGACACCACATGGGCCAGCTGGGAGGTAAAGGCGATCATCTCGTCATGCTGTTCCGCCGTGGTAATGGAAAACCGGCCAAAGCCTGCAGGAGCCAGCAGTTCCTTGACCCGACTCAGCAGGTCGATGTCGTTGTGGTCCGCCGGGACCAACACCATGGGGGCATTGTGGAACATGGTGGATGTGGCGTACTTGAAGCCGGAGTTGTGGGTGCCCGCCATGGGATGTCCACCCAGATAGGTGAAGCCGTATGCCTTCGCCAGCGGGAAGCAGGCGTCGCAGACCAGCCGCTTTGTGCCGCAGCAGTCGATGACCACCGGCTTCGGGCCGATATGAGCGCCGTGCTGCCGCAGATAGTCTACAGCGGCGGAGGGATAGACGGCGATCAGGATCAGGTCGCAGGAGGAAAGACTTTCCTCCGATAAAAGACCGTCCACCGCGCCGGAAAGAACGGCAAAGTCGAAAACGGACTGATCCGTATCAAAGGCCAGGACCCTATGGCCTGCCTCGTGGTAGGCCTTGGCAAAAGAGCCGCCGATGAGCCCCAGGCCCACGATCCCGACGGTCATGCCGTCACGACCTTCCGGATCTCGCGGATCTTGCCCATCAGAACGTCAAACTGCTCAGGCCGCAGAGACTGTGCGCCATCGCACAGGGCGTGGATGGGATCGTTGTGGACCTCAATGATGAGGCCGTCCGCGTTGCAGGCGGTGGCGGACATAGCCATGGGGGAAACCAGGCGGTTGATGCCGGTGGCGTGGCTGGGGTCCACGATGACCGGCAGGTGGGTCAGCTCGTGGAGCATGGGCACCGCCGCCAGATCCAGCGTGTTGCGGGTGTAATCGTCAAAGGTGCGGATGCCCCGCTCGCAGAGGATGACCTGCTCGTTGCCGCTGGCCATGATGTACTCGGCGCTCATCAGCAGCTCCTTCAGGGTGTTGGCAAGGCCACGCTTGAGGAGGATGGGCTTGCGGAGCTTGCCCAGCTCCCGCAAAAGGTCGAAATTTTGCATATTCCGTGCGCCTACCTGCAATACATCCACATCCTCAAAGAGGGGCAGGTCCACCACGCTCATGATCTCGGTGACAATGGGCAGACCGGTCTCCTGCCGGGCGATCTTCAGCAGTTCCAGACCTTCGGCCTTCAGGCCGGCGAAGTCATAGGGAGAGGTGCGGGGCTTGAAGGCACCGCCCCGGAGCATATTGGCCCCGGAGGCCTTCACCGCCTTGGCCACCGCCACGATCTGCTCCTCAGATTCCACGGAGCAGGGACCCGCCATGACGCAGAAGTTTCCGCCGCCGATCACGATACCTACTTCGATTCCGTCATCGACCGCCGTCTTAACCTGTCTGGCTACTTCCTTGACCGTCGCCTCATCAAACCCGGTTTTCTTGTCGCCTGCCAGCGCTTCTCCGCTCAGCTTCAGTAATACCCGCTTTAATTCCATAATTCGGTTCTCCCTGTCTATATGTACGTTCTGATGTACATTTTATCTGTGATGACCGTAAAAAGCTGCGTCACCTTATCAAAGATATTCTACCACAAAAAATCCGAATGTGCGATAGAATTTT
>ENA-UEQY01001990-UEQY01001990.1-human-gut-metagenome-genome-assembly--contig:-NODE-1990-length-11738-cov-4.132750_pt1 | contig 11738 bp, 5 predicted proteins | sample MGYA00242949_ERZ507949 | MGnify/ENA primary metagenome ERZ507949 (study PRJEB26167, sample SAMN06115403) | human gut metagenome | host: Homo sapiens | place: China:Jiangsu | collected 2016-07-06... | reverse complement strand
TTTTCAAACACTTCAACCGGTTGAAGCTTTGCAGAAATTTCTCAGCTCGTCCAGGCAAGTGATTAACCGTTGCAAAACAGTGCGCAGAAATACCAACGATGGTACAACTTGGTGACGGACGGGCTTTTTCGTACGGGGAATACAGGGGACAGGCAAGTCCAGGATTTGCTTACCCCGTCGAGCGGAACGGTTTACCGCCTTGCAAACGGTTACGTGGGTGGACATGGTTTGTTGGGGTCAAGCAGCATTATGTATAATGCGAATTTTTATTATCCGACGGAGGGAGAGTTTAGGGAATGGAATGTTGAGAACGGCGAGTATGGTAACGCGATGTATGTCGTGGCATGCGACCTTTCCGGCTATATGGATTTTACCAATACCTTTAAGGAAGGACAATCAGGGGGGCTGAGTTTTATGCCCAACAACAGAAATGATCCCATAGAACCGACGTTGTCCTTGCGTGCCGTGTATGTGATAGTGGGGGTGGACGACGTGGATGCGGAAGACGACTTTCGCGACAACCCGGATTTCTGGACCAAAGGGCACGGGAGGCTGTTGAGCACGGAATACCAGGGAGGCAACGCCACCGGAAAGAAGTTTCTGGAAGAATATGACATCACTTTCCCTTGCGACCATATTTCCAACCGCACGGACGAGGTGGTGACCTTGAGCAAAAGTGCGATGGGATATGGATTGCCGGACGTGTCAGGCAGTTCTAATGTGAACCTTTCTGTGCAACTGGTCGACAATGGGGCAGGGTTGAGTCTCCAAACGGCAAGCTTGTCCGGTAAAAACCGGGTTATCAAATTCAGGAAGCAAGGCGTGGGCGGAAATACCCCTTGGAGCGTGACGGACGGAAGCAAGGCCACCATCGTGGTGACGAAGACCGTGGACCGTACGACGTACAATATCGCCAAGTTCAACCTCACCTTCCGCAAAGACACGCGATTGTTGACGCAGCACCAGTTGGAGCGGATTGACACGCGCGACGGGAATGTGGCAACACAGACTTGGTACATGCCCACACGCACACCCCGTTATTTAAGGGAAAACTACCAGTTGCTGACCTCGCGTACGTTCGATTACGACCCGGCGGTGGCTGCTGATTATGGGTCGGATATGTATTATCCTTATCCCTTGGAATGGGGCTACAGTTCCTATGCGTTCTTCGACGGGTCTCTCAAAACTGATTTTGACGGGTCTACAAGTAATAATTCTAATTATGGAAACCAACCTTTCGTGGAATGGGGTAGTTATGCCATTACCAATTCGTATGTGGGGTATAATGATATGGTTAATTTAAAAGGAACCTCTCCGGATCCCTATTTGGGTGGTCGTGGGGAAGAAGGCGACAAATCGGAATATTTCCTTTATGTGGATGCGGCCGATTTGCCAGGTTCTATTGTCACGCTGCCTTTCGCGGTAAACCTTTGCCGGGGATCAGAGTTGTTTGTCAGTGCATGGGTAAAAGGAGCCGGAGCAGCAGGTACCGAGGATGCGGCCATGCTTTTTACCATCAACGGCATCGATGCGGACGGGAACAAGACTCCGCTGTACAAGCAGTCCACGGGGCAAATCCGTACCACGACGTATATGACGAGGGCAAGTTCTACAGAATATACGGGGAATAACGGCTATGGGGAAGGTACGAACGACTGGTATCAGATTTTCTTCTCGTTTATCAACGATGATGAAAAGAACGCGGGTTTCGTGTCATACGAGTTGCAGGTGGACAACAACTGTGCCAGTACGAACGGCGGTGACTTCTACCTGGACGACATCGAGGTGTTTATCGCCCAACCTACGGCAGAGGTGGAACAGTTGGAATACACCTGCGTCAACGACCGCACGCCCTTGAACATCACGTTGGACTGGAACCAACTTTGCGAACGCCTCGGCATCGATGAAAGTTTGACGCATGGCAATGCGGCTGAAGGCATAGATTTCTGTTTCATCGACACTGTGAAGTATGCCCGGTTGTTGGCCGATGCCGGAACCCGGCAAGACAGTATCGAAGCACTGAAGGACGCGATAGTAAACGTGGGGGCGGCTGATGACGAATCGGAAGGTTACGACGAACCTATAGTTTCCTTGTTCTTTTACCTCGATTGGGAAAAAAATGACCCGTATCCGAAACATCAGGTCGGGGCTGACGGTCGTAAAATATATAACATCGCATACAAGCATAAAAAGGACGACGGAAATTTCTATTTCTATGCCACGGGAACAGAAGCGGAAAGTAACCGCAAGTTGTCTGTCGACTTTTACTCCGACCTTTCACCCAACCGTCCGTACCTGATGCTGATTATCGACCGCGACCTACAAAAGGGACAGGCCACGGCGGAGGATTTCTACGATATGATGGACGACCCTTGCGGCATCAAGACACTGTTCTACGTGACCTCCCAAACCATGGTGAAGGTGAATGGCGAGGTGCTCGACCCGCAGACCGATTTCTGCGAGGGGCAGGTGTTCAGCTTCGGGGCACAAATCCGCGTGCCGACCGGTTTCAATGACGAAGGGGAACAGCAGTTTGTCGTGTTGAACGAAGGCGTGTATTTCGACTGGTTCTTCGGAACGGAGGATGAATTCACGACAGGCAACATGGAGTATGGCAATGTGTCTTTATATGTTGCGTTGGCGCATTTCCGCGGGCATTATCCCGATGCGGAGACCTTGGAGGGCGTGGTGCCTCAACCAGCAGATGGGGATGCGGGTACGCCGGAACTGACGCAGGAGGATATCGACCTCATCCGCCATTACCTGACCGTGGAAGGCGATGCGGGCGGCCTGAACCATCCGCTCGTCTTGCACCGCGAGAACTTGGACATCCGGATATTGGAGACGGGCTTGCAGTTGGTGGTGTATCCCATACATAAGGATTTCCCTCCTGCGGAAGCAGGCATTACCGATGAACAATGGACAAGGGTCTGTACGAGCTACGTGCCTTTGGAATTGCATGCCAACGGAAAGGCCCCGACGCTGTATGCCGGCTTTAACCATATCATGGACTATCCGGCCGGTTACAACCCGGCCTTGCGTATCGGGCTGGACCAGATAAAGCGGGTGAAATGCGACGGAGGGCAGAATACGAACAAGCTCCGGATAGATTTGCGCGATGCTTCCTACGTGAGCGACGGTGTGGATCGGTTGGGCTTGATAGACTATAATCCGGGTACGGACGAGGTGGATTATACGCAGGTGTATCTCGTAGACACGGATGACCCACAGTATGAACGTTACTTTGCCAACACCACGCCTGAAAACTTTAACGAATTCATGCTACCTATCGGGAAGTTGTCGGCTCTCGTAGGCGAAGAGTATGAGGTAGGGGGAGGCTTTGACAACCATGCCGACCTTGGATTCTTCTTGGATGAACAGCAACTGGCGGATGGGACTACGTTCACCTTTGCTCCACGTGAGGGATTCTATTATACTTTTATCGTGCATTTCGAGGAAAAGACCGGTGGTGGAGAGGCCACGACCAGTTGTTGGGGCTCGTTCCCGGTGACAATGAAGGTAGTGCCCGAATATCTCGTGTGGGATGACAAGCAGGCCGGAGAAAATGGAGTGGTCACGGGCAACTGGCATGAAGACGGTAATTGGCGGCGCGCAAGCAAGGGTGACTTGCACAAAGCGCAGACTGACAATATTTACGAGGAATATGCGGACGGAGACGGACGGGCGTTCACGCCGATGTTGTTTTCCAAGATCGTCATGCCGAGAGGCTCGAAAGTGGAACTGTATGCAGCGGGTTTGTCGCATTCGGGCAGCGGACAGGAATGGGTGACGCAGCGTCCACCGCATATCGGTGCACCGACAGACAACATCCAATATGACCTGATGGCTTACGACCATAAGGCAGATGGCAGTCAATTGGAGACCGAGCCGTTCCGCGTGAGCATGACGGACGAGATCCATTTCGAGCCGGAGGCTGAGATGTTGCATGCCGAATACCTTTATTATAATAAGGCTTACACGGACGTGGAACTGGAGGGCGGACAGTGGTACACTTTGGCTTCGCCCTTGCAGGAAGTGGTGGCCGGGGATTTTTATACGAAACGGAGCGGGCGAGAGGATGCCGGATACTTTACGGGAATTTCGTTCGACGGCTCGGAGAACGACCGTTTCTCCCCGTCGTTCTACCAACGGGCGTGGAAGGATGATGCGGAGACGGTTCCGCTGCAAACGCGGCAAGACGGCGTGAAAAATGTGGCTGTGGCCGGAAACTGGAGTGCGCTTTACAACGACGTGGACGAGCGTTATCCTTCGGGGTGGGGCTTCTCGTTGAAAGTGCAGGACCTTGCGGACGAGGCCGGAGGCAAAGTGTTGGTGCGTTTGCCTAAGGAGGATGACTCTTATCGGTACTACAGCCAGGACGGCGCGGCATTTGGACATATGACCGGAATAAGAAGGAACGAGTCCGCTGTGGGTAAACTGAAGTCGGATAGTTTGTTCGTGAGGAAACTTACACCGGATTATGGTTGGGGGAGTACTGTGGATGGGGCACTCGAAGTAGGGCTTGGGACTTCTGCCGCAGGTGGTTATTACTTGGTGGGCAACCCGTTCATGTCGCATTTGGACGTGGCCGAGTTCCTGACGGTCAACAGCGATGTCTTGGAACGGAAATATTGGTATGTGGAGAACGGAGTGCAGGATGCGGCCGTGGCCGCTGCGCAGGGCGATCAAGGATGGATTTCTGTGGCGGAAGGTGCGTCGGGTGCTGCCCTTGTGCCTCCCATGCGTTCTTTCTTTGTGAAGAAAGCGGAGAACGCCGCAGGCCGTACGGTGAAATTCACGGCGGGCATGCAGGCCTTTGTGCCGGAAGCAGCCGGAGGGAATGTCAATGCCAACCTGTTGCGCTTGACGGCCACGACGGAAGACGGGCGCGAGAGCCGTGCCGTGGTGGTCTATGCGGACGGGGCTTCCGAAGACTATGTTTCAAGCGAAGATGCCGAGCTCTTCCTCGATTCTAACTTGGGCGATGTGCCTTCCGTCTACACTGTGGGCGGCACGCAGGCCCTGAGTGTCAACGTGACCCCGGCTACGAAACGGATACCGTTGGGCGTGCACGGTGCGGAGGACGAGGCGGTGGCCTTGCGCTTCGAGGGTACTGACGTTTGTAACGGGGCAGAGCTATACGATGCGCTGACGCAGGTTCGTACCGCACTTTACGACGGTATGGAAATCACGGTGCGCACGAACGAGGACGGGCGTTATTACATCGTGCCTGCGGGGACGGGGCTTGAAAAGGAAAAAGAAGCCGGTGATGAGTTTGCGGTCTATTCCGTGCGTTCCGGTGAAGTGGTCGTGGCTTCGTCTGTGGGCAGTCTGGCTTCGGTGAAGGTCTATACGGTCGGTGGTGTGCTGATGGCGGAGGAAACATGTGCGGAAGGCACAACCATGTGCAGGTTGGCCGTGAAAGGAAATGAGAATTATGTGGTGCAAGTGACGAATGTCTACGGAAAGAAAGCCGACGTGAAACTCCACGTGAAATAACATGAATATGTTTAAGGGGAAAATGTGTTTTTTCCCCCATATAAGTAGAAGCCTCCCTACGTTATAAAACGTGGGAGGCTTTTTGGGCTGTATAGCCATGCGATGACAATGTGGGTCAAATCAGTATCATGCCGGCTTCCTTGCATTCCCGGCGCATTTCTTCGGGCCAGATGCTCGACTGGGTTTCGCCTACATGTGCTTTGTGGAGCAGCACCATACACAGGCGGCTTTGCCCTATGCCGCCACCGATGGATTGGGGCAGAGTACCATCGAGCAGCCGACGGTGGAAATAAAGGTTCTTACGGTCTTCTTTTCCGCTCAGTTGCAGTTGTCGGAGTAAAGCTTCTTGGTCTACGCGGATGCCCATAGAGGAAAGTTCGATGGCGCGGCCCAATATGGGATACCAGATGAGCAGGTCTCCGTTCAGTCCGGCCAAGCCGGTACGTTCGTCAGTAGTGGAGTAATCGTCGTAATCCGGAGCACGTAAGTCATGCTCTTTTCCGTCGCCCAGCTTCCCGCCGATGCCGATAATGAATACGGCACCGTACTCCCGGCAGATGGCATCCTCACGTTCTTTCGGGGTGAGGTTGGGATAACGCTGGCGAAGTTCCTCGGCATGTATGAAATGTATGTCCTCCGGCAGGAATGCTTTCAATTGTGGGTAGGTCTCGCAAATAAAGAATTCCGTGCGTAGGATGGCATTGTAAATGCGGTTGACGATTTTTTTCAGGTATTCCGTGTTGCGGCTGTGGGACGGCATGACACGTTCCCAATCCCACTGGTCTACGTAAAGCGAATGCAGGTTGTCCATTTCTTCGTCCGCACGGATGGCGTTCATGTCGGTGATGATGCCGTATCCTGGTTCCACATTATACTCAGCCAGTGTGACCCGTTTCCATTTGGCCAGCGAGTGAACCACCTCCGCTTGTGCCTCGTTCATGTCTTTGATGGGGAAAGTGACAGGACGTTCCACTCCGTTCAGGTCATCGTTCATTCCTAACCCTTTGAGTACGAATAGGGGAGCAGTCACCCTACGTAAACGCAGTTCGGTGGATATGCTACTCAGGAAGAAGTCTTTTATTTTCTTAATGGCAATTTCTGTCTGCTGCAAATCCAACAGCGCATGATAGTTTTCCGGTTTGATTAAATGACTCATTGCTTTATGACGTTAATTGATTTCTTTCAGAATGTTCTGCAAAGATAGCGTATTTTTGTTAACGTGGAAGCGGATAAAGTGTTTTTTGTGTCTATATGATAATTTTTATTCTACGGATTAATTTTTTGAAATAGTTTGGTGCGTCTTTGTTTTTTTCTTAATTTTGCATCGTTTTTAAGGCTCCGTAGCTTAGCTGTATAGAGCGATCGCCTCCTAAGCGATAGGTCGGGGGTTCGATTCCCTTCCAGGACACCAGTAAACACACGCGTTTGCCGATTCGGCAGGCGCGTTTTTTGTTGGCAAAACTATTATTGGAAAAATTTGGATATGCGTTTTAGTACTAAGGATATGAAACTCATGAAATTTTATTTTAGTTCAGATTAATGAGCAATAATTGACTTGCAAAGCAGGAGAGAATAAATGACTGAATAATAATCCAAACGAGAAAGCCATGCCTTATAAAGGCGGGACTTTTTTGTTTTTTAGATGTGAGGATATTTAACAATTGGTTTATTTACAATATAAAAAGCTGCCAGGGTTTGCTTGAGGCTTAAGTTACTGCTGTATTAGCGCACCGTTTATTTTTGTGTGGAAAATAATTTAGTAAATTAAGCAAAGTAAAAAAATAACTCAGATCAGTAAGACGTAAAAATGATTTGGAGATTATTTCTCCGTAGAAAATTATATGTTGGCGGCAAGCCCATGCAGGCGGGATTGTTACGATAGAAGTTCTGGCGTTTTACTCTAACTTTTTTAAAAAAACATATTAAAAAGTAAATGAAAATTTCTTGCTTGGATATTTTGTTTGTAACGGGTGTAAGATTTATCCGAAGCAAGAAACCGCATAAAGAAAAATGCTGCAAAGCTGGCTTTATGTATGATTTGCCGAAAGCCAAGATTCCCATCCGCTGCTGACGGCAAATAATCGAAAGGAGAGGTTTTATTATGAATCAAGACGACAACAGTAATAAAATAGGTGTCGTTGCTGCAACATTGATGGTTGCCGGTAATATGATGGGTTCCGGCGTATTTATGTTGCCTGCGAATTTGGCGGCAATAGGAGGCGTTGCAGTATTCGGCTGGATAGTTACCTGTATAGGTGCTATTGCTCTGGCACTTACATTTGCAAAGTTATCTTCTATTGATCCTGCTGCCGGCGGTCCTTACGCTTATACGCGTCAAGCCTTCGGCGATTATATGGGGTATCAGACAAACCTCATTTACTGGCTGGCAAATGTTATTGGTAACGTTGGTCTGGCAGTTGTAGGTATCGGTTATCTGATCAGTTTTTTCCCGGCTTTAAAAAATCCATTTGCTTTTGCTCTGGCGCAGATCTGCGTTATCTGGCTGTTCGCTTACGCTAATATGATCGGCCCTAAACTGGTCGGGCGTATTCAATCAGTAACCACTACTCTGGCATTGATTCCTATTATCGGTACCGCAATCTTAGGCTGGTTCTGGTTTGACGGCAAAACCTACATGGATGCATGGAACGTAACAGGTAAAAGCACTGTCAGTGCTATTGGTATGACATTGAACTTTACTTTGTGGGCTTTTATTGGCGTCGAGAGTGCTTCTGTATCTGCCGGCGTTGTTAAAAATCCTAAAAAGAATGTTCCAATTGCAACTATTGGCGGTGTAATTTTAGCCGCTGTCTGCTATGTTTTAAGTTCTTCTGTTATTATGGGCATGATTCCGAACCATGCACTTGCAAATTCATCGGCACCTTTTGCTGATGCCGCAAGACTGGCCTTCGGTGAAATCGCTGGTAACGGCGTAGCTATCTGTGCGGCTTTAGGCTGCCTGGGTTCGCTGGCAGGCTGGACGCTGCTGGTTGGACAAAGTGCTAAAGCTGCTGCTGATGACGGTTTGTTCGGTAATGTTTTTGCCCGTACCAACTCTAAAGGCGTGCCTTCTGCAGGCTTGGCTATTGTTGCTGGTATCATGACAATACAGGTTTTGGCAACCATGTCGCCGTCTGCCAGTCAGCAATTTGGTAAGATCGCATCAATAGCCGTTATCCTGACTTTACTGCCTTATATTTATTCCAGTATTTCTATCAAGGTTTTAGGTTACGGAAAGTTATCACCGAAAGATTACAATAAATCATGTATCATCGGTTTGATAGCAGCTGTCTACAGTATGGCTGCACTTGTAACATCCAATGGTAACCAGACACGGTGGTCACTGATCTTCGTTATCGCTACGATCGTATTCTTCTCCGGCGCTGTTACCAGAAAACATGAGCTGGAAGAGCTGCACGAAACTCCTGGCGGATTCTCGCCGAGATGGGTTCGTTACACTTCCCTGGCTATTACGATCCTTACCTTGGTCGGTACGTTCTGGTACTCTGTCGGTATCGATAAAAATATGGAACTCAAACATCGTACTAACATAACGACTACTACACAAGCTCCGGATAAGGTAGGTTCTACTACTACTCAATCTGTTAGCATAGATAACTAAAAAATTAATTAAGGAGTGAAAAAAATGATTATTTCCAAAACAAAAGGCAAAAGAATTTTGTTGGTACATGACCTTTGCGATCATAATACCCTGGATGAAAGTGCTCTCGATAAACTGAGTAATGTTTTAGGAGAACATGAAATTGAAGTGCTCACCGCTACAACAGCATTCGATGCCGAAATGATGATTGTCGCTGACCCGATGATCCAAGCAATACTTCTGGACTGGGATCTGGCAGAAGACAATACACATCAGGCTGCTAAAGATGTTTTAAACAAACTACGCAGCCGTGCCGAAAACGTACCTGTATTTTTATTTGCAGATCGTGCCGACGTTGCTGATATTCCTCTGGAAGTATTGAAAGAAACCAGTGACTTCATCTGGTTGTATGAAGATACTGCTAACTTTATTGCCGGCCGTATCGAAGCAGCGATTGATACTTATTTGAAAAATCTGCTGCCGCCGATGTTTAAGGCTTTGGCTAAATTCTCTCAGGTGCATGAATATTCCTGGCATACTCCGGGTCATACCGGCGGTACTGCTTTTATGAAAGCACCTGCAGGACGTGCTTATTTTGATTTCTTTGGCGAAAATCTGTTCCGCAGCGATTTATCGATCTCTGTCGGCGAGCTTGGTTCTTTGCTTGATCATTCCGGACCGATCGGTGCCAGTGAAAAATATGCCGCTAAAGTATTCGGCGCTCATCGTACCTATCATGTTACCAACGGTTCTTCTACCTCTAACAGAGTAATCTTTATGGCTTGCGTAACTCATAATCAGGTTGCATTGTGTGACCGTAACTGCCATAAATCCATAGAACAGGCGATGACCATGAGCGGCGCTATCCCTAACTATATGATGCCGCTGCGTAACTTCTACGGTATTATCGGTCCTATCCCGCCGCAAGCTTTGCAGGCTGAAGCAATCAAGAAAACTATTTCTGAAAACTCCTTGATTACTAAAGATATAGATTCTACTCCTGTACATGCAATCGTTACCAACTCCACCTATGATGGTTTGTGTTACAATGCCCGTCGTGTTGAAGAATTACTTGGACAAAGTGTTGACCGCATGCATTTTGACGAAGCATGGTATGGCTATGCCCGCTTCAATCCTATTTATAAAGACCGCTTTGCCATGTACGGCAATCCTGCCGACCACAAACCAACTGATATGACGGTTTTTGCAACTCAATCCACCCATAAATTACTGGCTGCTCTTTCTCAGGCTTCCTTCATTCATATCCGTGAAGGTAAAAAGAATGTCGATCACAGCCGTTTTAATGAATCCTTTATGATGCAGGCATCTACCTCCCCGAACTATCCGATTATTGCTTCTAACGATATCACAGCAGCAATGATGGATGGTAAAGGCGGTAAAGCGCTGACTGACGAATCGATCCATGAAGCAGTAGCCTTCCGTCAATTGATGGCAAAACTGAATGCAGACTTTGCCGATCAGGGCGAATGGTTCTTTAACTGCTGGCAGCCTGATTTTGTTAAAGACGCTGAAGGCAAGAAAATTGCTTTTCGTCTGGCCAACCCCGAATACCTGGCTACCGAACCGGAATGCTGGGTCCTGCATCCTAATGACGCATGGCACGGCTTCGGTGATATCGAAGACGGATACTGCATGTTAGACCCGATCAAAGTATCTATCACCACTCCGGGCATCGGTCCTGACGGGTTGGGTAAAATGGGCGTACCTGCTTCCATTTTGTCCGCTTATCTTACTGCCAATGGCATCATTCCTGAGAAGACAACTGACTTTACTGTTCTGATGCTGTTTTCTATCGGTATTACTAAAGGTAAATGGGGCACTTTGATCGATACCTTGATCAAATTTAAAGAAGACTATGACAACAACACTGCTTTGGAAGAAGTATTGCCTGATGTTGTTAAAGCAGCTCCGCAGCGTTATGCAGGTATGGGCCTGCGCGACTTGTGCGAGGAAATGTTTGCAGCAATGAAAGAGCTCAAAACGACAGAATTTATGTCCGAAGGTTTCGCTGTATTGCCGCATCCTGATATGAGCCCGGCAGCAGCTTATGAACAACTGGTGCTTGATAATGTTGAAAAAGTAGATCTTGACGGTGTTGCTGAGCGTACCTTAGCTACAGGTATTGTTCCTTATCCGCCTGGAATTCCGCTGATCATGCCTGGTGAAAATGCCGGTCCTGCCGACGGCCCTGCACTTGGTTATCTGAAAGCCTTAGAAGGCTTTGACAGACAATTCCCTGCTTTTGAACATGATTCCCATGGCGTAGAAGTAGAAAATGGTAAATATTACGTTACCGTTTTGAAAAAATAACGGTCAGCTACCGTTCATATAGATACCCTTTCCCCTTGATAACAGGCGTCACCAGTTTCGGTGGCGCCTGTTATTTTTATACCTTTTTAAAGATGGGGATGTAAAATACAAAACCAGGTCTGAGAGTGAAGAAATAAATAAAATAAAGCTTGCGTTTTTACTGTGTATAGCTGACAATAAAAGCAGAGAACTTTTGGTAAAGGTTGTGAATTGTGATGAAGAATATAGATTTGACAGAGGTCTTGGCTGCTGCCAGAGGCGAAGTCCCTGCTGACATAGTGTTAAAAGGCGGTTGTATTTTCAATAG
>ENA-UEQY01001967-UEQY01001967.1-human-gut-metagenome-genome-assembly--contig:-NODE-1967-length-11825-cov-4.577120_pt1 | contig 11825 bp, 9 predicted proteins | sample MGYA00242949_ERZ507949 | MGnify/ENA primary metagenome ERZ507949 (study PRJEB26167, sample SAMN06115403) | human gut metagenome | host: Homo sapiens | place: China:Jiangsu | collected 2016-07-06... | reverse complement strand
TTATCTTAGCAGCAAGATGGTGGTTCCTTATGTACAAGGGGTTCAAAGTAATGGCGTTGCTGCCTGTGTAAAGCATTCTTGTTCTTGCAGTTATGTTCTTGTGTAATCTTGCAATGAGCGCAGCCTCTCCCAGAGAGTACATGTATGATACGAAGGAAGAGAATGGTAAGGTTATTTCAAAAGTCATTTTCTTAAATGACAATGGGCTTTTGAATAAAGAAGTTAAATATGAATTTTCTTACAATGAAAACGGCAAAGTGTCAGAAAAGAAGGCATATCGCTGGAATAAGAGTAAGGATGAGTGGGTTCCCTATTATCTGACGACTTATTCATACGATGCAGAAACAGGGGAAATCAACACCACATACGGAATGTGGGATAAAAAGAAGAAAAGTTTTAGCTTAAATGTCCAGAATATGGTTGCTCCGGCAACAAGTTATAACGACATTTTCTCATAATACCTATTTTAGAATATTTCATAGACACAACCGAAAATGGCGCGAATAACAAAAGACGTGAGTCCCTGTTATTAGCGCCATTTTCATTTGCTCCGATCATTTTCGTGAGATCACGAAAATGATCGGAGTTTATCTTGTTTTTATTTAATGATCTTCTCTATTTCCGAAAGATTCTTCTCTACATCGGCGTCTGTGACTTCGTAGTTTGTCAGGTCGCCTGCCAGATACTGGTCGTAAGCGGCCATGTCGATCAAGCCGTGACCGGACAGGTTGAACAGGATCGTACGTGGTTTGCCTTCGATTTTAGCCTGCTCTGCTTCGCGAATAGCGGCAGCGATAGCGTGGGAAGATTCGGGTGCCGGTATAATGCCTTCGCTCTGAGCGAATAACGTGGCAGCTTTGAATGTTTCAAGCTGCTGGATATCTACAGCATCCATCAGGCCGTCTTTCTTTAATTGGCTGACGATAGAACCTGCACCGTGATAACGCAGACCGCCTGCGTGTATATTGGCCGGGGCGAAGTTATGCCCTAAAGTGAACATCGGAAGCAGTGGCGTGTAGCCGGCTTCGTCACCGAAGTCGTACTGGAATTGTCCACGTGTCAGTTTCGGGCAGGAGGCCGGTTCGGCAGCCACGATACGGATATTTTTTCCTTGTGTCAGCTTATGACGCAGGAATGGGAATGCAATACCGGAGAAGTTTGAACCACCACCGAAACAAGCGATAACTACGTCCGGGTATTCTCCCGCCATCTCCATTTGTTTTTCAGCTTCCAGGCCGATAACTGTCTGGTGGAGCATCACATGGTTCAGCACGCTACCCAATACATATTTACAATTGGGCGTCTGCATAGCCAACTCGACCGCTTCGGAGATGGCTGTTCCCAGGCTTCCCTGATAATTCGGGTGCTTGGTGATAATGTCGCGGCCCGCACGTGTACTCATACTGGGCGAGGCGATCACCTCGGCTCCGAACGTCTGCATGATAGAACGGCGGTAGGGTTTCTGGTTGTAGCTGACCTTTACCATATAGACAGCCAGTTCCAATCCGAAATGTTTGGCGGCCATAGCCATGGAAGCTCCCCATTGTCCGGCGCCTGTTTCGGTCGTGACATTGGTCACGCCTTCCTTTTTGCAGAAATAGGCCTGCGGAATAGCGGAATTCAGTTTATGAGATCCGACAGGGCTGACACTTTCGTTCTTGAAGTAGATGTGAGCCGGCGTGTCGAGTGCTTTTTCAAGTCCGTAAGCGCGGACCAACGGAGTCGGACGCCAGATTTTATACATGTCGCGAACTTCTTCCGGGATTTCGATCCAGGCATCCGTCTGGTTCATCTCCTGGTCTACCAATCCTTTGGCAAATAGAGGATAGAGATCTTCAGGCTTGAGCGGTTCCTTTGTTTTGGGGTTGAGCGGAGGAAGCGGTTTATTCTCCATGTCTGCTACGATGTTGTACCAGGCTGTAGGAATATCTTTCTCCTGCAGTAAAAATTTCTTACTTTCCATGATGTTGTTATGTAGTTTACATTATTAATCGATTTGGCCTTTAAGGCTTACAACTTGGAAGCAAAGTAACAAATAATATTTCGTTCTTCAAATGAAATACAGGAAAATATATATCTTTGTGGCTCAACTCTGTTAAACTGGTAACAAACTATAAGAATGAAAAAGCTGATATTACTGCTGGCCGGCATCTGCATGGTCTTTCCGGCGACAGCTCAGAAGAAGAACTTTACTTACAAATTCTACGGTTTTGTCCGTGGAGACCTCTTCTATAATACACGTGTCAATATGGCTCCGGTAGACGGAAATTTCTACCTGTACCCGCTGGACAAGCGTCCGGATGCGGACGGTAAGGATCTGAATGCCGGTCCCAACGGCAGTTTCTACACCTTTACTTCGCGTCTTGGCGTGGATGTGACCGGACCGGATATCGGTACGGCCCGCTCTTCTGCAAAGATCGAAGTCGACTTCGGAGGATTCTCGTCCAGTACGACGATGCTGCGTATCCGGCAGGCTTATGTGGCGTTGGATTGGGAAAAGAGCCAAATCCTGATCGGGCAAACCTGGCATCCTTTGTTCGGGAGTGTCTGTCCGGACATACTGAACCTCTCTACCGGCGCCCCTTTCCAGCCGTTTAACCGCGAACCGCAAATACGTTACCAATATAAAGTAGAGGATGTGAAGTTGACGGCTTCTGCCCTTTGGCAGTTGCAGTACCTGTCGAGCGGTCCGAACGGCATGAGCGAGGAATATATCAAGAATAGCTGCGTGCCAGAATTCTATGTCGGAGCCGATTATGCCTCCGCCAGTGGCTGGCTGACGGGTGGCGGTGTGCATCTGATTTCTTTGAAGCCCCGTACGTCTTCGGTCTGGAATGAAAAGACTTATAAGGTGAACGAGCGCATGACGGCGCTTTCTTATGAGGCTCATGTCAAATATACCGGGCGTCATTTTACTTTTGCCGCCAAGAGTCTGTTGGCTTCCTGTCTGGATCATACGGCATTGATCGGCGGTTATGGTATCAGCTCCATCGATCCGGATAACGGCGAGCAGGAATATACGCCTTTCTGGCATTCCACATCTTGGATTAATTTCACTTGCGGGACGAAATGGAAGGGGCACTTCTTTGCCGGTTATACCAAGAACTTGGGAACGGCCGACGTATTAGTTTCCGCCACCGTGTATGGTATGGGATTGGATATAGACCAGGTTTTCTCTACCAATATCGCTTTCTCCTACAATCTGCCCCATTGGCAAATCGGTATGGAATATATGCCGACGACAGCTTGGTATGGTGATACGGACAAAGCCTTTGGCAAGACCGTCAATACGCATAGTGTCACGAACCATCGTATATTGGGACTTGTGATGTATTACTTTTAAAGGCTCGAAGAATTTCCCAGTTCCTTTTTCCAAGCGTTTTTCAGAGCTCTAAGAATTATCCTTGAATAAAACTGATGGTTCCCTATAGTGGAACTACGACTTGCTTGGTGTGGATGTATTAAAATGTTATCCTCTCCGTTTTTTGTATGGGTGTCAGGGGTGCTTTTACCAGGATATTTCCTGTTTTTCGGATAAGGTTAAGGTGTAGTAAGACTCTTCTTGTTTTGCAGTAATCCCAAACTTCCTTACCTTTGCAATCAATTTGAAAAGACAGAAATGAAAAGATATTTGCTACTCTTCGCGGCCTTATGCATGGTTATGGCCGGTCATGCTCAGAAAAAGAATTTTTCTTATAAATTTTATGGACAGGTGCGTGGCGACCTGTTTTATAATTCACGTGCCAATGCTGAAATTGTGGATGGGCTATTCCACCTTTATCCTAAAGACAAGAATTTGGATGCCGATGGTAATGACCTGAATGCCACGGCAAACGGGAGTTTCTATCTGCTCTATTCCCGTTTGGGAGTAGACGTGACGGGACCGAATATCGGGAAAGCCGTGACAACAGCCAAGTTAGAGGCGGATTTTCGCGGCTCCGGAAGCAACTGGGCGGTCTTGCGTATTCGCCATGCTTATGTCAACTTAGATTGGGGAAAATCGGCGGTACTGGTAGGACAAACCTGGCATCCGTTGTTCGGCGATGTATCTCCGCAAATGTTGAACCTTTCGACCGGTGCGCCTTTCCAACCGTTTAACCGTAGCCCTCAGATCCGTTACCGGTACACGTCGGGCAAAGGGTTGCAGCTGACAGGAGCCGTGTTGTGGCAGTTGCAGTATTTGTCTGCCGGCCCGAACGGAAAAAGCGAGGAATATATCAAGAACAGCTGCATCCCGGAAGTCTACGTCTCGGCTGATTATAAGGTTGATGGTTTGATTGCCGGCGTCGGCATGGAAGTGCTGTCCTTGAAACCCCGACAGCAAACGACGGTGGACGACCGGGTGTATAAAGTGAACGAGCGGGTCACTTCGTTGTCTTTTGAGGCATATGCCAAATATATGACTCAGGATTGGGTGATTGCAGGTAAGACGTTGCTGGCTTCCAATCTGACGCAAGCCTGTATGTTGGGTGGTTATGCGGTTACCTCTGTCGATCCGCGTACAGGTGAACAGGAGTATACGCCTTACCGTCATTCCATGACTTGGCTGAATGTAGTCTATGGCAAGAAATGGAAACCGGGAATCTTTGTCGGCTATCTGAAGAACTTAGGAACGGGAAAGACGATTGCCGGGCCGACCTATGGTGTCGGATTGGAGGTGGATCAGGTGTTTACTACCAACCTCCAACTCTCTTATAATCTGCCCCACTGGAAGCTGGGAGTGGAATACAGTCCTTCTCTTGCCTGGTATGGAGATATGAATGCAGAAAATGGTAAAATAGAAAACACGCATTCGGTGACGAACCACCGTGTGTTGGGTGTTCTGATCTATATGTTTTGATGAAAAAGATATTGGTTATAGGTGCTAATGGGTTTGTCGGGAGAAGAATCCTGGATAACCTTTCGGAGAACGGGGCCTGCGAAGTATTCGGCTGTTCCCTTCATCCGGATATCCGTCCGGAAGGGAACCATACTTTCGTCCGGTTGGACATCAACGACTATCCGGCGGTGGAGGCCTTGTTCGACCATATCTGTCCTGATGTCGTTGTCAATTGTTCGGCTCTTTCCGTCCCGGATTATTGCGAGCAGCACCGTGAGGAGGCGTATGCCATTAACGTGTCGGCGGTAGAGAACTTGGCGTATTGTTGCGAGCATCAGGGGAGCCGATTGATCCATTTGTCGACAGACTTTGTGTTTGACGGGAGAAGTGATCGGCTTTATACGGAAGAAGACCTGCCCGCTCCGCTCAATTACTATGGCGTGACCAAGTATCAGGGAGAACAAGCGGTAGCGAGTATTTGCCGCAACTATGCTATTGTCCGTGTGGTTGTCGTCTATGGGAAAGCGTTGCCGGGACAGCATGGCAATGTCCTTCAATTAGTCAAGAACCGCTTGGAAGCAGGGCAAGAGATCCGTGTCGTCGCCGATCAATATCGCACACCGACTTGGGTAGAGGATATTGCCGACGGAGTGGAACGGCTTGTGCATACCGATGATTCCGGTATTTATCATATCTGTGGCGCGGAATATCTTTCTATCGCAGAAATGGCATACCGTGTAGCCGATTATTTCGGACTGGATCGTTCACTGATCTGTCCGGTCACAACGGAAGAGATGAAGGAGGCAACGCCACGTCCACGCAATAGCGGACTGTCCATCGAAAAAGCAAAACGCGAATTGGGCTATCGCCCGCATACGCTGGAAGAAGGACTGAAAGAAATGAAGATATAATTTAGGCACGGATTACACGAAAGAAAATAAATTTATCCGTGTAAATCCGTGCCTAAAAGATCCTGATAAAGGAGTTTTGACATCTCCTTCTCTTTATATCCAAATATCGTATACCGTTTATCCGATATTCTTTACTTTTAACAGATATTCTGCAATCTGTACAGCATTCAGGGCTGCCCCTTTTTTGATCTGGTCGCTCACCGTCCAGAATGTCAAGCCGTTCGGGTTCGTGATATCCTTACGGATACGGCCCACATAAACTGGGTCTTTTCCAGCGATGAACAACGGCATCGGATAGTCTTTCTTCGCTGGTTCGTCCTGCAGGACGACACCTTCGGCTTCAGCGAACGCCTTACGAGCTTCTTCTACGCTGACCGGTCGTTCTGTCTCTACCCAAGTCGCTTCGCTGTGGGCACGCATAACCGGAACACGTACACAAGTTGCGCTCACCTCGATGTCAGAGTGCATGATCTTGCGTGTTTCGTTATACATCTTCATCTCTTCCTTCGTGTAGCCGTTATCCGTAAATACGTCTACGTGAGGGATGACATTGTAAGCCAGTTGATAAGCGAACTTTTCCACAGTCGGTTCTTCGCCTTTCAGCAGTTGTTCATATTGTTTTACCAGTTCGGCCATTGCTGTTGCGCCTGCACCGCTGGCAGCCTGGTAGGTCGATACGTGTACACGCTTGATGTGCGACAGGCCTTCGATTGCCTTCAATGCAACGACCATCTGGATGGTGGTACAGTTCGGATTGGCGATGATACCGCGCGGACGATTCAGTGCATCTTCCGGGTTCACTTCGGGAACTACCAAAGGTACGTCGTTGTCCATGCGGAATGCGCTGGAATTGTCGATCATCACAGTACCATATTTCGTAATGGTTTCTGCGAATTCGATAGAAGTACCGCCACCGGCCGAAACAAAAGCAACATCGATTCCCTTGAAGTCGTCGTTATGCTTAAGCTCCTTGACGGTAATTTGTTTACCACGGAAAGTATAAACACGTCCGGCACTGCGAGATGAGCCAAAAAGCACAAGCTCATCCATTGGGAAGTTTCTCTCGTCGAGTACGCGCAGGAATTCCTGTCCTACCGCTCCACTCACTCCAACAATTGCTACTTTCATTTTGAGCACTAATTAATTTGTTTATAAAAAAAATAGTATAACTTTACAACGTTTACGGAAAGCTTTGCATTTCCTTCATTACAACGTTTTGGGGTGCAAAGATATGCAAATTATAAACAAAACTAGAATGCTATGAAACAATTTATTCTTTATCTCTTCATATTACTTCCTTTTTGTGTGAATTCACAGGTGAATGAGACGTTTGACGGCCCGATGTTGGGGGCCGACTGGATCGGCAAAGACAGAGGGCAGTTTGCAGTCAATGCCGATGGCAGGCTTCAGTTGAATATCGAACCGACTGAGTCAGGAACTGCTTCCATAGGCAAAGAAATCGCCTATTCGCCCGATATGCAATGGGAGTTCGATGTTTATATGCAAAACCAACCGAGCGACGAGAACAAATTATGTATCTATTTGTATCAGGAAAATCAAGAACGTTATTATTATGTACGTCTCGGGAATACTGGCAACAAGGAACTAGGACTGAAGCGTAACGGAAACGGGAATTTGATTCTGCCACAGACCGATTTTGAAGAGTCGCCATTGTTGTTACATGTGAAAGTGACACTTGAAGACAATCTCCGGTGGAGTTTGTATTACAAGACAGACGATATGGAGGGATACTGCCTTGAAGGTTCAGCCATGTACACGATAGAAGAGCCGGTTGAGAGAGGCAACTTGGTGTTTACGTTTTATTACACGAAGACACGAAGTTCTCTTTTCAGCATAGATAATGTGTGTGTGCTTAATCGGGTGACGGATACACCGATCGAGCCGGACAAGCCTGAAGAAGAACCGGGAGAATCAGAAAGTCCGCCAAAGTTGCTTGAGGTCGAGCCGCTATCGGCTTCCAACTTGCTGTTCGCTTTTGATAAGCCGGTTGATATTGATAAGGCTGTCTTCAGTATTTCGGATATTGGAGACGCTTACCTCAAAAGGTATGTAGATGCAGGGACGAAGCAATTCGTAAGCACTTTTTTCGATCAAGAGATGCAGTTGGACCATTCATACACGATCTCTTATGCCGGTCTTCGCTCTTTGTCGGGAAAGGCGATGCCGGATGAAGCTGTCGAAGTCGTGTTGAGAGGGGAAGAAGAACCTAGACCGGATAAGCCGGAACCGAAGCCTGATCCGGATGAACCGGAGAGCTATCCAGCAGGTTCGGTCGTTATCAATGAAGTCATGGCAAAGCCGGGAGATGGAAGAATGGTGGAATATATCGAATTACATAATACGACTGCTGCTACCGTCTCGTTGGATGGATGGGTGTACAAGAATGTGACGGGGAAGAAGACAAAAGCCCTGCCAGAGATGGATTTGCCTGCTGGCGGATATGCAGTTTTATTGGACCAGGAGGATGTGTTGTCCTTCCCTGTCCAAACGTTGCTGATTCCTATCGAGAAGTTTCCGGCTTTGAATGACAAAGGAGCTGTCTTGCAATTGTGGGATGCTGCCGGAGGCAAGATAGAAGAAGTGGCGTATGAAGCGGCTACCTCTGGTGTGTCGTGGGAACGAGGCACTTCAGGCTGGCATCTTTCTACTGATCCACGTGGTGGAACTCCCGGTGCCGTTAATTCTTCTCCCGATAAGGAGGAAGATCCGCCGGTAGATCCAGACCGACCCGATGTCCCGGATAATCCGGATGATCCCAACATTCCGGGAGTCACAGAACTGATCCAACCCGGAGAAATCATCATTAACGAGTTGCTCCCTGACCCATATGTCGGAGGCAGCGAATATATCGAATTGTATAATCGTTCGGAGCATTCCTTGTCTTTGTCCGCCCTTTCTGTCGCCATCCGTAAATCGGACGGAACACTTAGCACTCGCTATCCATTGACTTCCGTCCTGCATAATCTGGAGGCAAAAAGTTACCTCCTCTTGACCAAGAACTTGGAAGGTGTGACTTCTTTTTATGATATAGCCGATCCGTCTGCTCTTTGCGGATTGGCCAAGCTTCCTATTCTTGCCAATACATCTTCTACCTTGGTATTGTTTCGTACAGCGGATGAAATAATAATAGATGAAGTCGCCTATTCGTCTAAATGGCATGCTCATTCAGTCAAAAATAAAAAAGGAGTTGCCCTTGAGCGTATCGATCCGGATGCCGCTACGCAAGACGCGGCAAACTGGACCTCCGCTTCCGAAACAGTTGGCTATGGCACACCTGGCTATCAGAACTCCCAATACAAAGACGCTTCATCGGGCGGTGCCACGGGTATAGAACCTCCTGTGTGGATAGAAGAGTCCGGTAGTTACACGGTGTCCTACCTGCTCGACCGTCCGGGATATAGCTGTCGCGCTTTCGTTTTCAATACCTCCGGTCTGCGTGTAGCTGATATATCCAATCATGAGTTGTTAGGCATCTCCGGTAAGATCACATGGAGTGGCGTAGCCAACAACGGAAGTCCGCTGCAAACAGGAGTCTATATCTTTTATGCTGAAATATACCACCCCGAAGGTACGGTGAAACGCTTTAAAAAGGCTTTCCTGATCCGGTGATAGAGGATTTATTCATAAACTGCCTTATACCAGCCGACTCTTTGTTTATACCATTCGAGCATTTTGGGTAGAGATTCTTGCGGAACGAAAATGGTCAGGCCGCAATAGCTTTTGATCGGCAACGCATTTCCTATGGCGGCGTAGTAGGATTTGGGCGTATGGGCCTTGTAGACGACTGCTTTATCCAGGCAACTGATGAAACGATCGTATTGTTCGGCTGTCGCCAACTGCTTGATATAATCATTGAAGTCATAAAGCATTCCTGGGCTACGGTATAAATATTCCAGTCTTTGCATGTTCTTTGGATCGAGACTGTAAATATCGCTTTCGGTCTTATCTGCCAAGATATCATGTATTGCGCTTTTCAGATTATCCAGTTCGCTTGTTTTCGTGAGCGATACGGTCGCATACGGATAGGTATTGTTCAGGTAATGGTTGTAGAATGTTTCACCGACCTTTTCCAGTTGCAGGTCAGTAGCGAACAGTTGCGGCATCATCTCTTCATAAGGCCATCCGTCCGCCATTGTTTCGGTGGGAGAAGCTAAGATATATTCAGCTTTGTTTCTAAGCTCATAAGTGCATTCGACGCTTGCCATGTAGCAGGCATCGAACAGGATAAAATCAAATAGATCATCTGGCAGTCCCTTTGCCAGGTCGTCGATCTCCATCCAGTTGTTGCCGTCCTGTCCGAACGCTTTCAGCTTATTCTGGTAGTCGGAAGGAAGCCAGGCTGTCCCATGGCTCCATAACACCAACCCGTAACTGTCTGCCGGATATTGTGAAACCACTTCGCCGATCACGCTCCGCATCACGTCCGGATCAGCCGAATTCTGCTTTTCATAGTCCTTCAGATGGATTTTCTTGACAACACCGTTTTCTTCTTTTATCCGGAGAAGTTCCGGGGGCGAACCGGCGGGAGCATAATAAACGATCAGGTTTCCTCCGTTGAGGTTTTTGCTGGTCGCTCCTTCTATCATGCTTTCTATGTTTTTCGAGGCGAAGCTGTTGAGGCTGTTATTGGCCATCATATAGACTAATATGGTGCGGGTTGTCCGGGGTTCCGGAGTCTCGTTCTCGGAGCAGCTTGTGAATCCTAGGCAAAGGATGATAAACAGAGTGATAATTTTAAATTTCATATACCCCCAATACTAAATAGTTTATTCTACAAATATATGCAATAAATCTGTCCGAATGTGTATTCAGTATCGATTCTGTTTATAAATATATAGATTTTACATATCTTTGTTTTTAAATTCATATTGTAAATCAATAAATATCGATGAATAGAACCTGTCTCGTCCTTATCTGTCTGTGTTGTGCTTTCTGTGCCCGGTCGCAGGTGGTTGCCGTCAAAACGAATACGTTGTATGATGCAACCACGACTCTCAACTTGGGAGTTGAAGTTGCATGCAATAAACATCTTTCGCTGGATATTTCCGGCAATTACAATCCCTGCACCTTTTCGGACGCTATACCCATTAATCACTGGTTCGCGCAATCGTAGTTGCGCTATTGGCTGCACGCACTGTTTAACGGACATTTTTTTGGTGTTCATGTCCTATATGCCGATTATAAAGTGGCAGGCAAGACACTTCTGAATGTGATGAAGTCCGATTATGCTTATGATGGCAATGCCTATGGAGGCGGTATTTCGTATGGCTACCAGTTGTATCTTTCCCCCCATTGGAATATCGAGTTTACTGCCGGAATCGGATATGTTCGTTTCGAGTACGACAAAGCACCTTTCCCGGCGGGTCGGGAAGTGGCAGGCAGTTACCGCAATGACTATTTCGGACCTACCAAGTTGGGGATTAGTATTATGTATATCATTAAATAAGAATTTTATGAGAACAATTCCATATATCCTGTTTTTCTTTTTTACCGCCTTGTCCTGTCCTGCTCAGGAACTTCTGTCTGATTACCGGGGAATGGTGTATGTTAGAGAAAATAGTATCGGGCTGCAGGGAGATAACTTGATGTTGGACTTGCAAATCGACTTGTCCGGATTGTCCGTAGGCCGTTACGAAAGCTTGGCGATAGCACCGATGCTTCGCGAAGGCCGTGACTCGCTGAGACTTCAACCGATTGTTGTGAACGGAACTAATAAGCAGAAGGTGTACGAACGAACCCTTGCCTTTAGAGGAAAAGCCGTGGCTGATGACGGGGCTTATCTGGTTGTGAAAAATCAACCGACCTTGCTTCGAGAGATTACCTATCGGAAGACGGTTCCTTTCGAGTCTTGGATGAAGGGGGCGGAACTTGTGTTGGTAGGCGAACTGAAAAATTATGATGGCGTTACGAAGAAGGTCTATATAAATATTTTGACGGATAATCTGATCTTTTGACGGCTGGTGTATCTGCACTCGTTAGATACGGATGGTTATGCTAACAAATCTATAATGTGGGATAGAAAAACTTGACAAAGACTGGCATCTGAAACTAAGTGCTTTTATAAGAGTGATAAA
>ENA-UEQY01001965-UEQY01001965.1-human-gut-metagenome-genome-assembly--contig:-NODE-1965-length-11831-cov-32.311383_pt1 | contig 11831 bp, 10 predicted proteins | sample MGYA00242949_ERZ507949 | MGnify/ENA primary metagenome ERZ507949 (study PRJEB26167, sample SAMN06115403) | human gut metagenome | host: Homo sapiens | place: China:Jiangsu | collected 2016-07-06... | reverse complement strand
GCGCGCAAGCTGCGGGCGTTACTGAACGCCGATCCGCAGTTTAAGCCGGTGCTGACCCGCGACGGGGATTACTTTATTTCGGTGATGGGCCGCTCTGACGTGGCGCGTAAGCAAAACGCCAATTTCCTCGTCTCTATCCATGCTGACGCCGCGCCAAACCGCGATGCCACTGGCGCCTCGGTGTGGGTGCTCTCGAACCGTCGCGCCAACAGCGAAATGGCCGGTTGGCTCGAGCAGCATGAGAAGCAGTCTGAACTGCTCGGCGGTGCGGGCGATGTGCTGGCAAACAGCCAGGCCGACCCCTACCTGAGCCAGGCGGTGCTGGATCTGCAGTTTGGTCATTCCCAGCGCGTCGGCTACGATGTGGCGACCAACGTGCTGAGCCAGCTGCAGCGTATTGGCAACCTGCACAAACGCCGCCCGGAGCATGCCAGCCTTGGAGTGCTGCGCTCGCCGGACATCCCGTCGATCCTCGTGGAAACGGGCTTTATCAGTAACAACGGCGAAGAGCGGCTGCTGGGGAGCGATGATTACCAGGAGCAGATTGCGGAGGCGATTTATAACGGCTTACGCAACTACTTTATGCAGCATCCGCTGCAGTCGGCGCCTCGCGGCGAGGCGGCGCAGACCGCCAGCGCCGCGGCGCCGGGCGGGATGTTGATTAACTAAGGAGCAGGGGATGCCGATTCAGGTTCTGCCGCCGCAGCTCGCCAACCAGATTGCCGCCGGCGAGGTGGTGGAGCGGCCCGCGTCGGTGGTGAAAGAGCTGGTTGAGAACAGTCTTGATGCGGGCGCCACGCGGATTGACATTGATATCGAACGCGGCGGCGCGAAGCTCATTCGCATCCGCGATAACGGCAGCGGCATCAAAAAAGACGAGCTGGCGCTGGCCCTGGCTCGTCATGCGACCAGCAAGATCGCCTCGCTTGACGATCTGGAGGCCATTATCAGCCTCGGCTTTCGCGGCGAAGCGCTGGCCAGTATCAGTTCGGTGGCGCGCTTAACGCTGACTTCGCGCACGGCGGAGCAGCAGGAAGCCTGGCAGGCGTATGCTGAAGGCCGCGATCAGGCGGTGACGGTGAAGCCGGCGGCGCACCCGGTCGGTACCACTCTGGAAGTCCTCGATCTGTTCTATAACACCCCGGCGCGGCGCAAATTTATGCGCACTGAAAAGACCGAGTTCGGCCACATTGACGAGGTGGTGCGCCGCATTGCGCTGGCGCGCTTCGACGTCACTATCAACCTCAGCCATAACGGCAAGGTGATGCGCCAGTATCGGGCCGTCGCTCAGGATGTCCAGCGCGAGCGCCGGCTGGGGACAATTTGCGGCGCCGCTTTTCTCGAACATGCGCTGGCGATCGAGTGGCAGCATGGCGATCTGACCCTGCGCGGCTGGGTCGCCGATCCGCTGCATACCACCCCGGCGCTGGCGGAAATTCAGTATTGCTACGTTAACGGGCGGATGATGCGCGATCGGCTGATCAACCATGCTATCCGCCAGGCCTGTGAAGACAAGCTAGGGGCCGATCAGCAACCGGCGTTTGTGCTGTATCTGGAGATCGATCCCCATCAGGTGGATGTAAACGTCCACCCGGCCAAGCATGAGGTGCGTTTCCATCAGTCGCGCCTGGTGCACGACTTTATCTACCAGGGCGTACTGAGCGTACTGCAGCAGCTTGACGCGCCGCTGGCGGAAAAAGACGACCCGCCGGCGCCGCGCCCGATGCCGGAGAACCGCATCGCCGCGGGAGGCAACCAGTTTGCGCGGCCAGCGGAAGCGCGGGAACCTGCGACCCGCTTCAGCATCACGCCATCGCGTGAGCCTGCGGCCTCCAGCGGCAAACCGGGCGGCGCGAGCTGGCCGCATGCGCAGCCGGGTTACCAGAAGCAGCAGGGAGCGCTTTATCGTCAACTGCTCGACACGCCAACGGCGCCAAAGCCAGCGTTGCAGCCTCCGGCGGCGGCAGAGTTGGCCGGTCACAGTCAGAGCTTTGGCAGAGTGCTGACGATTGTTGGCGGCGACTGCGCGCTGCTGGAGCGCGAGGGCGGTCTGGCGCTGCTGTCGTTGACCGTTGCCGAGCGCTGGCTGCGCCAGGCGCAGTTGACCCCGGGAGCGGAGGCGGTATGTGCTCAGCCGCTGCTGATCCCGCTGCGGTTAAAAGTTACGGAAGGGGAAAAGCAGGCGCTGGCCGCCGCTCAGCCGGCGCTGGCGCAGCTAGGGATCGATGTGCATACCGATGCCCTGCACGTGACGGTGCGCGCGGTCCCTTTACCCTTAAGACAACAAAATTTACAAATCTTGATTCCTGAACTGATAGGCTACCTGGCGCAGCAAAACGCATTCGACGTCGGCAATATCGCCCAATGGATGGCGCGTAATCTGACGAGCGAACAGACGTCATGGAATATGGCGCAGGCGATTGCGCTGCTGGCGGACGTTGAGCGTCTTTGCCCGCAGCTGGTGAGAACGCCGCCGGGTGGCCTGTTACAACCTGTAGATCTCCATTCGGCGATGAATGCCCTGAAAGATGAATGATGTAACCGAGGCGAGCCTGCCCAAGGCAATTTTTTTAATGGGCCCGACGGCCTCCGGCAAAACCGCGCTGGCGATAGCCTTACGTAAAGTTTTGCCAGTAGAGTTGATTAGCGTTGATTCCGCCCTCATTTATCGGGGAATGGATATTGGCACCGCCAAACCGGATGCTGCGGAGCTTAGCGCTGCGCCGCATCGGCTGCTGGATATTTTGGATCCTGCGGAGGCCTATTCCGCGGCGGATTTTCGCCGCGATGCGCTGGCGGCGATGGCGGATATTGTCGCCGCCGGGCGAATTCCGCTGTTAGTCGGCGGAACGATGTTGTATTTCAAAGCGTTGCTGGAAGGATTGTCGCCCTTACCGTCGGCTGACCCAGAGGTCAGAGCGCGGATTGAGCAGCAGGCCGCAGAGCAGGGGTGGAATGCGTTACATCAGCAATTACAGGAGATCGATCCCGTGGCTGCTGCGCGTATTCATCCAAATGATCCGCAAAGGCTTTCCCGGGCACTGGAAGTTTTTTTCATTTCGGGTAAAACTTTAACGGAACTGACGCAAACGTCAGGAGACGCTCTGCCATATCAGGTGCATCAGTTCGCCATCGCCCCGGCGAGCCGTGAACTGCTCCATCAACGCATAGAACAGCGTTTTCATCAGATGTTAGCTTCAGGTTTTGAAGCAGAAGTACGGGCGCTTTTTGCCCGCGGAGATTTGCATACGGACATGCCTTCCATCCGTTGTGTCGGATACCGCCAGATGTGGTCATATCTCAATGGCGAGATCCCGTATGATGAGATGGTTTATCGAGGTGTTTGCGCCACGAGACAGTTAGCCAAACGTCAGGTCACCTGGCTGCGCGGTTGGGAAGGTGTGCACTGGTTAGACAGTGAACAACCTGAACAAGCGCTCAACAAAGTATTACAGGTTGTTGGTGCGAGCCAGAACTGAACGTGTACAATTAAACGGTATCGTGCGTAATTTTTTTTGAGAATCGTAAGGTTCTGAGTACAAAACAAGCATACATATAAGGAAAAGAGAGAATGGCTAAGGGGCAATCTTTACAAGATCCGTTCCTGAACGCTTTGCGTCGGGAACGCGTTCCGGTTTCTATTTATTTGGTGAATGGTATCAAGCTGCAAGGGCAAATTGAGTCTTTCGATCAGTTCGTGATCCTGTTGAAGAACACGGTCAGCCAGATGGTCTATAAGCACGCAATTTCTACTGTTGTCCCGTCTCGCCCGGTGTCTCACCACAGCAACAATGCTGGCGGCGGTTCCAGTAACTATCACCACGGTGGTAGCGCGCAGGGTTCTTCTGCGCCGCAACAAGACAGCGACGACGCCGAATAAGGCCAGTGCTGTTTTTCCACGCCGGGGAGCCAGGTTTTCTGCGTTCCCCGCTGGTATTTTATAAGGGGTTTACGCTTGTTTGACCGTTATGACGCCGGTGAGCAGGCGGTACTGGTACACATCTATTTTTCGCAAGACAAAGATATGGAAGATCTCCAGGAGTTTGAAACTCTGGCCTCTTCCGCCGGTGTCGAAGCAATGCAGGTGATTACCGGTAGCCGTAAAGCACCGCACCCGAAGTATTTTGTTGGTGAAGGTAAGGCAGTCGAAATTGCGGAAGCCGTTAAAGCGACCGGCGCTTCGGTCGTGCTCTTCGATCATGCCCTGAGTCCGGCGCAAGAACGTAACCTGGAACGCCTGTGCGAATGCCGGGTTATCGATCGCACCGGTCTTATTTTAGATATTTTCGCCCAGCGCGCGCGCACCCATGAAGGGAAATTGCAGGTCGAGCTGGCGCAGCTGCGCCATATGGCGACTCGCCTTGTCCGCGGTTGGACCCACCTTGAAAGACAGAAGGGCGGGATTGGTTTGCGTGGCCCGGGTGAAACCCAGCTCGAAACCGACCGCCGTTTATTGCGTAACCGTATCATGCAGATCCTGTCGCGGCTGGAAAAAGTCGAGAAACAGCGCGAGCAGGGGCGGCGGTCGCGTGCGAAAGCCGATATTCCTACCGTGTCGCTGGTGGGCTATACCAACGCCGGAAAATCAACGCTCTTTAACCAGATCACTGCCGCCGAGGTCTATGCCGCGAACCAGCTGTTCGCCACCCTGGACCCGACGCTGCGCCGCATTGACGTCCCTGACGTCGGCGAAACGGTGCTGGCCGATACCGTCGGCTTTATTCGCCACCTGCCGCACGATCTGGTAGCCGCGTTTAAAGCGACGTTGCAGGAGACGCGTCAGGCGACGCTGCTGCTGCATGTGATTGATGCGGCGGATGTCCGCGTGCAGGAAAACATTGATGCGGTAAATACGGTTCTCGCTGAAATTGAGGCCGATGAGATCCCGGCGCTGCTGGTGATGAACAAAATCGACATGCTTGACGATTTTGAACCGCGCATCGATCGCAACGATGAAAATAAACCGATTCGGGTCTGGCTTTCAGCCCAGACCGGGGTTGGCGTACCACTGCTTTTTCAGGCATTAACGGAGCGTCTTTCCGGTGAAGTGGCCCAGCATACGCTGCGCTTACCGCCGAAAGAAGGGCGACTGAGAAGCCGTTTCTATCAGCTTCAGGCGATAGAAAAAGAGTGGATGGAGGATGACGGCAGCGTGAGTCTGCAGGTGCGCATGCCGATCGTTGACTGGCGGCGCCTCTGTAAGCAAGAGCCAACGCTTGTTGACTATGTGGTTTAACCTTGCAGCTTGCCTGAAGATATTGACCCCTGTGGGGATATCAAAAACAAATATGGAGCATATACATGGCGTGGAATCAGCCCGGTAATAACGGACAGGACCGCGACCCGTGGGGGAGCAGCAAACCTGGCGGCAACTCTGAGGGAAATGGCAATAAAGGCGGTCGCGAGCAGGGGCCGCCGGATCTGGATGATATCTTCCGCAAGTTAAGTAAAAAACTTGGCGGGCTCGGCGGCGGCAAGGGCGGACTGGGCGGCGGCAATAGCGCGCAGGGGCCTCGCGGACCGATGGGCGGGCGTATTGTCGGCATCGTTGCCGCGGCGGCAGTGATTATCTGGGCGGCCAGCGGTTTCTATACCATTAAAGAGGCCGAGCGCGGCGTGGTCACCCGTTTTGGTAAGTTCAGCCATCTGGTTGAGCCTGGCCTGAACTGGAAACCGACCTTTATCGATAACGTTCAGGCGGTGAACGTGGAGTCGGTGCGCGAACTTGCGGCTTCCGGCGTCATGCTGACCTCTGACGAAAACGTGGTGCGCGTTGAGATGAACGTGCAGTACCGCGTCACCGATCCGGAGCGCTATCTGTTTAGCGTGACCAGCGCGGACGACAGTCTGCGTCAGGCCACCGACAGCGCGCTGCGCGGCGTGATCGGCAAATACACCATGGATCGCATTCTGACCGAAGGTCGTACCGTGATCCGTAGCGATACCCAGCGTGAGCTGGAAGAGACGATTCGCCCGTACAACATGGGTATCACTCTGCTGGACGTCAACTTCCAGACGGCGCGTCCGCCGGAAGAGGTGAAGGCCGCGTTTGACGATGCCATTGCCGCGCGTGAGAACGAGCAGCAGTACATTCGTGAAGCGGAAGCGTATACCAACGAAGTCCAGCCGCGGGCGAATGGTCAGGCGCAGCGTATCCTCGAAGAGGCACGCGCCTATAAGACCCAGACCGTTCTGGAAGCCCAGGGTGAAGTGGCTCGCTTTGCGAAGATCCTGCCGGAATACAAAGCCGCGCCGGAAATTACCCGCGAGCGTCTGTATATCGAAACCATGGAAAAAGTGCTGAGCCACACCCGTAAAGTGCTGGTCAATGACAGCAAAAACGGCAATCTGATGGTTCTGCCGCTGGATCAGATGCTGAAAGGCGCCGCTGCGCCGGCAGCAAAGAGCGATAGCAGTGACGCCAGCGATCTGCTGCGCCTGCCGCCAGCATCCAGCTCAAGCAGCGCCAGCACCTCATCAACCTCGAGCTCAACCGGGGGTAGCATTATGGACCAACGCCGCGCTAACGCGCAGCGTAACGACTACCAGCGTCAGGGGGAATAACGATGCGTAAATCTGTTATCGCGATCATTGTCATCGTGCTGGTAGTGCTCTACATGTCTGTCTTTGTCGTAAAAGAAGGCGAGCGCGGTATCACGCTGCGTTTCGGTAAAGTTCTGCGCGACGACGAAAACAAGCCGCTGGTGTATGCGCCAGGCCTGCACTTCAAGATCCCGTTTATCGAATCGGTGAAGATGCTGGATGCGCGTATTCAGACCATGGACAACCAGGCTGACCGTTTCGTTACTAAAGAGAAGAAAGACCTGATCGTCGACTCCTATATCAAGTGGCGCATCAGCGACTTCAGCCGTTACTACCTGGCAACCGGCGGCGGCGACGTCTCCCAGGCCGAGGTGCTGCTGAAGCGTAAATTCTCTGACCGTCTGCGTTCTGAAATTGGTCGTCTGGATGTGAAAGATATCGTCACCGACTCCCGTGGTCGCCTGACCCTGGAAGTGCGCGATGCGCTGAACTCGGGTTCGGCCGGTACGGAAGATGAGGTTAGCACCCCGGCGGCTGACGACGCGATTGCTAAAGCGGCAGAGCGTGTGGAAGCCGAAACCAACGGTAAAGTGCAGGTGATCAACCCGAACAGTATGGCGGCGCTGGGTATCGAAGTTGTCGACGTACGTATCAAACAGATCAACCTGCCGGCAGAAGTGTCGGAAGCGATTTATAACCGTATGCGCGCGGAGCGTGAAGCGGTTGCTCGTCGCCACCGTTCACAGGGTCAGGAAGAGGCGGAAAAACTGCGCGCGACTGCGGACTATGAAGTCACCAAGACGCTGGCGGAAGCCGAGCGCCAGGGCCGTATCCTGCGTGGTGAAGGTGATGCGGAATCAGCGAAACTGTTTGCCGACGCGTTCAGCCAGGATCCAGGCTTCTACTCCTTTATCCGTAGCCTGCGTGCCTATGAGAAGAGCTTCCAGAGCAATCAGGATGTGATGGTCCTGAGCCCGGACAGCGATTTCTTCCGCTATATGCGTTCACCGGATTCGGCGCGTAAATAAGCCGGAGAAGGTGTAAACCTGAAGTAATAATGCGAAAAGGCGCCTGAAACAGGCGCCTTTTTTCATGCTGCGAGGGCGGGAATTAGTTGCCGAGTAGCTTGTTCAGCAGGCCGCCGATCACCGGCAGGCCTGCCAGCGCACTTTCGATGGTGCCGCCGATAGTCGACCCAACGCTTTCGCCCAGGGTTTTGCCCAGGTCCGGTGCCAGGTCGGCCAGATTGAGGGTGCCAAGCAGTGGCAGGTTAATGCTCAGGGCATCGGTGCCCATCGTCCATGCGGCTGCGCCGACCTTGCTGCCTAAGGCCGCCAGACCATCCTGTAACCAGCCTGCGCCGCTCACATTTTCGATTTCAAATGCGGTTAATTCTCTCATCATAATCTTCCTGATTAAGTAGACGTACCGGGTTGTAGTACGCGATGGCATAGTTACAATTTAAAAAATATCCAGCAATACAATTAGTTGTGAATTTTGTTTCACCTTTCCGGTTCATAATGAAGCTGAAATACGGGACAATGTGAAATGAGAGAATGAATTCACCATGCTGGCCGAGACGCCCGCGAGGGCGGCAATGATACTTTTCAATTAGGGTTGACGATGAACTCCACCATTTGGCTGGCGCTGGCGCTGGTTTTAGTACTTGAAGGGCTTGGCCCGCTGCTTTATCCGCGCGCCTGGCGCAAGATGGTAGCCAGCCTGAGCCAGCTACCGGATAATTTATTGCGTCGTTTTGGCGGCGGACTTGTGGTTGCCGGGATTGTGATCTACTACATGTTGAGGAAATCGATTGGCTGATCAAAAAGTGGTCGGATTTGCCTTATTTTGGATGCAAAAAGTGCTGTAACTCTGAAAAAGCGATGGTAGAATCCATTTTTAAGCAAACGGTGATTTTGAAAAATGGGTAACAACGTCGTCGTACTGGGCACCCAATGGGGTGACGAAGGTAAAGGGAAGATCGTCGATCTCCTGACTGAACGGGCTAAATATGTTGTGCGCTACCAGGGTGGTCACAACGCCGGCCATACTCTCGTAATCAACGGTGAAAAAACCGTTCTCCATCTTATTCCATCAGGCATTCTGCGTGAAAACGTCACCAGCATCATCGGTAACGGCGTCGTGCTGTCTCCGGCCGCGCTGATGAAAGAGATGAAGGGCCTGGAAGACCGTGGTATCCCGGTTCGCGAGCGTCTGCTGCTCTCTGAAGCCTGCCCGCTTATCCTTGACTATCACGTGGCGCTGGACGTGGCGCGTGAAAAAGCGCGTGGCGCGAAAGCGATCGGCACTACCGGTCGCGGCATTGGCCCGGCTTACGAAGATAAAGTCGCTCGTCGCGGTCTGCGCGTTGGCGATCTGTTCGATAAAGCAACCTTCGCCGATAAACTGAAAGAAGTGATGGAATATCACAACTTCCAGTTGGTGAACTTCTACAAAGCAGAAGCGGTTGACTACCAGAAAGTGCTGGACGATGTGATGGCGATTGCCGACATCCTGACCAGCATGGTGGTGGACGTATCCGACCTGCTGGATCAGGCGCGTCAGCGCGGCGACTTCGTGATGTTCGAAGGCGCGCAGGGTACGCTGCTGGATATCGACCACGGTACCTACCCGTACGTTACGTCCTCTAACACCACCGCAGGTGGCGTGGCGACCGGCTCCGGCCTGGGCCCGCGTTATGTGGATTACGTACTGGGCATCATTAAAGCGTACTCAACTCGCGTCGGTGCAGGTCCGTTCCCGACCGAGCTGTTTGATGAAACTGGCGAGTTCCTCTGCAAGCAGGGTAACGAATTCGGCGCCACCACCGGCCGTCGTCGTCGTACCGGCTGGCTGGATGCGGTCGCAGTCCGTCGCGCGGTGCAGATTAACTCCCTGTCCGGCTTCTGCCTGACTAAACTGGACGTCCTCGACGGCCTGAAAGAAGTGAAAATCTGCGTTGGCTACCGTATGCCGGATGGCCGCGAAGTGACCACCACTCCGCTGGCTGCCGATAACTGGGAAGGTATCGAGCCTATCTACGAAACCATGCCGGGCTGGTCCGAAACCACCTTCGGCGTGAAAGAGCGCAGCGGCCTGCCGCAGGCAGCCCTGAACTACATCCAGCGTATTGAAGAGCTGACCGGCGTGCCGGTGGATATCATCTCTACCGGTCCAGACCGTACCGAGACTATGATTCTGCGCGATCCGTTCGACGCGTAATCACTCTCAAGGGGCGCCGTTCGGGCGCCCTTGTTTTTGCTGTTCGCCCGCCCCATTTCAAATAAATTAGCGGCCTGAGCGCTGGCTGGTTTATCATCAATAATAATGATGTCGCTCGACATACCCTGTTTTCTTTTCCCTGAGGTTTATGTGCAGTTAACGAGTTTCACCGATTACGGACTACGCGCGCTGATTTATATGGCGTCGCTGCCGGAAGGACGAATGACCAGTATCTCGGAAGTGACCGAGGTCTATGGCGTCTCCCGTAATCATATGGTTAAAATAATCAATCAGTTAAGTCGCATGGGCTACGTGACTGCCGTGCGGGGGAAGAACGGGGGCATTCGCCTCGGCAAACCAGCAGGACAGATCCGCGTCGGTGACGTGGTGCGTGACCTTGAACCCTTATCGCTGGTCAACTGCAGCAGCGAGTTTTGCCACATTACACCAGCCTGTCGTCTGAAACAGGCACTAGCTGAAGCCGCGCAGAGTTTTCTCAAGGAACTGGATAACTATACGCTGGCTGATTTGGTTGAGAAGAATCAACCGCTTTATAAATTATTGCTGGTGGAGTGACGCCACTCTGCCGGAGATGACAACGGAGGAACCGATATGTCACAAGATCCATTCCAGGAACGCGAAGCTGAGAAGTACGCGAACCCTATCCCGAGCCGGGAATTTATCCTCGAACATTTAACTAAACGGGAAAAGCCTGCCAGCCGCGATGAGCTGGCCATCGAGTTAAATATCGAGGGCGAAGAGCAAACCGAAGCGCTGCGCCGCCGCCTGCGCGCGATGGAGCGCGACGGTCAGCTGGTCTTCACCCGCCGCCAGTGCTATGCCCTGCCGGAACGCCTCGATCTCCTCAAAGGAACCGTTATTGGCCACCGCGATGGCTATGGTTTCCTGCGCGTTGAAGGGCGCAAAGACGATCTGTACCTGTCGTCAGAACAGATGAAAACCTGTATTCACGGCGACCAGGTGCTGGCTCAGCCGCTGGGCGCGGACCGTAAGGGCCGCCGCGAAGCGCGCATCGTCCGCGTCCTCGTGCCGAAAACCAGCCAGATAGTTGGCCGTTACTTCACCGACGCTGGCGTCGGCTTTGTCGTCCCGGACGACAGCCGCCTGAGCTTCGATATCCTGATCCCGCCGGAAGAGATAATGGGCGCGCGGATGGGCTACGTGGTCGTGGTCGAGCTGACCCAGCGACCAACCCGCCGCACCAAAGCGGTGGGTAAAATCGTCGAAGTGCTGGGCGACAACATGGGCACCGGCATGGCCGTCGATATGGCGCTGCGTACCCATGAAATTCCGTATGTCTGGCCGCCGGCGGTGGAAAAACAGGTTTCCGGTCTCAAAGAACAGGTGCCGGAAGAGGCGAAGGCCGGACGCGTCGATTTACGCTCGCTGCCGCTGGTTACCATTGACGGCGAAGATGCCCGCGACTTCGATGACGCGGTGTACTGCGAGAAGAAACGCGGCGGCGGCTGGCGCCTGTGGGTAGCCATTGCCGACGTCAGCTACTACGTGCGCCCGGGGACGCCGCTGGATGCGGAAGCGCGCAGTCGTGGCACCTCGGTCTACTTCCCGTCGCAGGTAGTGCCGATGCTGCCGGAAGTGCTGTCTAACGGTCTATGCTCGCTGAACCCGCAGGTCGATCGCCTGTGTATGGTGTGCGAGATGACGATTTCGTCAAAAGGCCGTCTGACCGGTTATAAATTCTATGAAGCGGTGATGAGTTCACATGCTCGCCTGACCTACACCAAAGTGTGGCATATGCTGCAGGGTGACCAGGAACTGCGCGAACACTACGCGCCGCTGGTGAAGCACATTGAAGAGCTGCATAACCTCTACAAAGTGCTGGAGAGCGCCCGCGAAGAGCGCGGTGGTATCTCATTTGAAAGTGAAGAAGCTAAATTCATCTTCAATGCCGAACGCCGTATTGAGCGTATCGAACAGACTCAGCGTAACGATGCGCATAAGCTGATTGAAGAGTGCATGATCCTGGCGAACATCTCCGCCGCGCGCTTCGTTGAGAAGGCGCAGGAGCCGGCGCTGTTCCGTAT
>ENA-UEQY01001957-UEQY01001957.1-human-gut-metagenome-genome-assembly--contig:-NODE-1957-length-11856-cov-21.416759_pt1 | contig 11856 bp, 9 predicted proteins | sample MGYA00242949_ERZ507949 | MGnify/ENA primary metagenome ERZ507949 (study PRJEB26167, sample SAMN06115403) | human gut metagenome | host: Homo sapiens | place: China:Jiangsu | collected 2016-07-06... | reverse complement strand
CGGCATCAAATAGCAATAATTTTAGTTGTTTGTCGTGTCGGGAGGAGTGGAGAGTGATTCTTAGCTCCTCCTTTTTTTTGAACCTTCGTACGTATTTCCTTTTTTCTCAAATCTCTTGTTATTCTAAAAAAAATGCCTATGTTTGCAGTGTACTATTATACTAATACACATAAACAATAAGATATTTAATTCATCCAAGCGTATGTTACAAGTAGAAAACATTTCATTTAGTTATCGCAAGGGGCGGAAAGAAGTCCTGAGTGATTTTTCACTTTCGCTGGAAGCCGGCCGGGTTTACGGTCTGTTGGGTAAGAACGGAGCCGGCAAGTCTACGTTGCTCTATCTGATGAGCGGTTTGTTGGCTCCCAAACGTGGGAGAGTGATGTATCATGATACCGACATGCGCCGCCGGTTGCCCGTCACGTTGCAGGACATGTTTCTGGTACCCGAGGAGTTCGAGCTGCCTCCTATTTCCTTGGTCAGCTATATTGAACTGAACAGTAAGTTCTATCCCCGTTTCAGCAAGGAAGACATGGTGAAGTACCTACATTTCTTCGAGATGGATATGGATGCTGATTTGGGAGCCTTGTCCATGGGGCAGAAAAAGAAAATCTTCATGAGTTTTGCGCTGGCCACCAATACTTCCCTGCTGCTGATGGATGAGCCTACCAATGGACTGGATATTCCGGGAAAGAGCCAGTTCCGCAAATTTCTGGCTTCGGGTATGTCGGACGACAAGACGATTGTCATTTCCACCCATCAGGTGCGTGACATTGACAAAGTACTGGACCATGTGCTGATTATGGACAACAGCCGCGTATTGCTGGACGAATCCACTGCCAGCATTTGCAGTAAGCTGTTCTTCTTGGAGAGTGACGACCGGGAGTTGGCTGCGACTGCCTTGTACACGCTTCCCTCCGTACAAGGCAATTTCTTGATGCTGCCCAATACGGAAGGTGAGGAATCGGAGATTAATCTTGAACTGCTGTTTGGCGCCGTACTTGCAGAGCCTGGGAAGATAGCGGAAATGTTTCACACTAAAACAAATGAATAATGATACGCGATACCTTTTTTAGTTTGCATCGCTTTGTGAACGTATGCCGCAAAGAGATGGTGGAGAATTGGAAGACCTATATACTCCGCTCGGTGATGGTCTACGGAATGTTGGCCATAGTCTTTGTCTGGAATGGATACTATCAGTATCACAATCTGGAAGCGGGAGCTGTGGGCATGGACCCTATCTGGGAGTTTGAGTCCAGATTCTTTCTTTGGGGACTTGTCATTTGGGGATGCATTAGCGCCTCGTTTGCCATGGAAAGGATGAAAAGCAAGACGAGTCGTACCGTTGTGCTCATGACACCTGCCACCATGTTCGAGAAATTCTTTGCCCGCTGGCTGGTGGCTACCTGCGGCTTTATCTTGGTCTTTCTGATAGCTTTCAAGCTGGCGGACTTGACAAGAGTCGTCTTCTATCTTCTGGCCTACCCGGAGCTGCATGTCGTTCACTCCTTTCCGTTGTGGGAATTCTGCTGTAACACGAACTGTTTCTATGAGACGATAGGAAGCGGACCGGCTGTGGTGGGGATATTCCTGAGCTGCTACTTTTTCCTACAGTCTTTCTTCCTGCTGGGTAGTACGGTCTGGCCCAAAAATGCACTTATCAAGACTTTTGCGGCCGGTGTCTGCATCTTCGTTTCATATATCCTGATAGCTGTATTGTGCCTGAAGGCCATTCTGCCTAATAACTTCTTCATGACTGAGCCCTATATTGACAGAGAGGCATCGGGCGGCTGGCTGATTTTTATAACTTCGTTTTTCGCCCTTTTCAACTGGGTGCTTGCCTATTTCCGTTTCAAGGAGTCCGAAATCATTAATCGTTGGTAACTATGAACTTTAAGGAAAGTAAAGCCATCTACCTGCAAATAGCAGACCGCATTTGCGACGAGGTACTTCTCGGGCAATATCAGGAGGAAGAACGTATTCCTTCGGTACGGGAATATGCGGCTGTGGTAGAGGTCAACGCCAATACGGTGATGCGTTCGTACGACTACTTGCAGACGCAAGGAGTGATTTACAACAAGCGGGGTATCGGCTATTTTGTGTCGGTAGGTGCACGTAAGCTGATTCTTTCGTTGAGGAAAGAGTATTTTCTGAAGGAGGAAGTGGATTATTTCTTCAAGCAGATTTTCACGCTGGGCATCTCTGCCGAGGAGTTGTCCGGGATGTATCAGGAGTTTATCAAGAAACAAAAATAAAAGAAGACAGTTATGAAACGAACGACTTATATAATGATAGGAATGCTGGTTACCGGTGTGGCAATGGTATGCGGACTCATGTTCTATGTGGTGGACCGCAATGTCACTCAGAAAGATAATTTTATGGAAATCGGCGGAGAACGGAAAACGGTGCAGCTGCCCTCGTGCAGGGTGTTGAAGCTGACACAGCCTCCGGTGGTGTGGAAACAGAAAAAAGAAGGTATTGTGGAGGCAGAGCGTATGTTCTCGTTCGGGGAAGTGCCGTTGGAGGTAACTGCCGGAGACTCTTTGCAGCAGGGCAGTTTCTCCTATGCAGGGGATATGGAGGCTTTTATGTCGATGACTTCCGTTGGCGATACCCTGCTCGTCACCTTTGACTTTCCGGAGGATAAGCTGGAACAGCATCTTCAGAATGACATTTGGATAAGGGTTCGTTCAGAAGGGATGGAATTGCGGTTGCCTGCGGAGGTACAAGCGGTTGTGGTAGATGTGGAAGATATGGAAGCCAATTTCTACGGACTCCGTTGCGATACGCTCTCTTTCCGCACGCGATACCTTGCCCGGCTGGAAGATTGCCATGTCACTGCGCTTGCGGCGCAGGCGCAGAGCTTGCATTTCAACAGCGGCACAGTGCGCAACCTTTATCTGAATCTGGACGAGATAGCCGACTGGGATGTCAATACCGGTTCCTTCCATATCGATACGGAGCATCTGTCCGGCAGTCGCTATCATCGTTGTCTTTTGCAGAAGAATGAATGCCGCCGGGTGTTCTGGACACCGTTAAAGGATGATGCCTCTTTGAGTGTGGAGTTAAAACAAGCAGTTAAAATAGAAGTAGGTGAGTAGCCATAATACGAAATGACTTATCTTTGCACATGAATCAAAAAGTGTAGAGTATATGGCCTTGCAATTGGCACTCGTATTGGTAGCTATCATTATAGGCGCCCGCTTGGGCGGCATTGGACTAGGTGTAATGGGAGGGATAGGTCTGGCAATTCTGACGTTTGGTTTCGGATTGCAGCCTACATCACCTCCCATTGACGTTATGTTGATGATAGCCGCCGTCATTTCTGCCGCATCCTGCATGCAGGCGGCTGGCGGACTGGATTATATGGTAAAGCTGGCAGAACGGTTGTTGCGGAAGAATCCTTCGCAGGTCACCATCTTGAGCCCTATTGTGACCTATTTGTTTACTTTTGTTGCCGGTACGGGACATGTGGCATATTCGGTGCTTCCCGTGATTGCCGAGGTTGCCACGGAGACCAAGATTCGTCCCGAGAGGCCACTGGGCATTGCGGTGATTGCTTCGCAGCAGGCTATTACGGCAAGTCCCATTTCGGCTGCCACCGTCGCACTGCTTGGGTTGCTGGCGGGATTTGATGTCACCTTGTTTGATATTCTGAAAATAACGATTCCTGCTACCATTATCGGGGTACTTGTGGGCGCCTTGTTCTCCATGAAGGTGGGCAAGGAGTTGGCAGACGACCCGGAGTACAGAAAGAGGTTGACCGAAGGCTATCTTGATGTCAAGAAGGTGGAGATAAAGGATATACACAATAAACGGCATGCCGTCTTGTCTGTGCTTATCTTTATCCTTGCCACTGTTTTTATCGTGTTCTTTGGTTCGTTCGACAGTTTGCGTCCTGCCTTCGTGATAGACGGCGAGACGGTGAGACTCGGCATGTCCGCCATTATCGAAATCGTGATGCTCTCTGCCGCCGCCCTCATCTTGCTGCTGACTCACACCGACGGCATGAAGGCAACGCAAGGTTCCGTCTTCCCGGCAGGCATGCAGGCGGTGATTGCCATATTCGGCATTGCCTGGATGGGAGATACTTTTCTTCAGGGAAACATGCTTCAGCTGACCCAGTCCATCGAGGGAGTGGTGAGGCAAATGCCGTGGCTGTTCGGGATAGCCTTGTTTGCCATGTCGATTCTGCTTTATAGCCAGGCCGCCACTGTGCGCGCACTGATGCCTTTGGGCATCGCTTTGGGCATTTCGCCTATGATACTGGTTGCTCTGTTCCCGGCCGTAAACGGTTACTTCTTTATTCCCAACTATCCCACCGTAGTAGCAGCCATTAATTTCGACCGTACCGGAACTACCCGTATCGGCAAGTATGTGTTGAACCACTCGTTCATGCTTCCCGGACTTGTTTCGACTGGCGTTGCCATCGGGCTGGGGCTGCTTTTCATCAGGATATTATAAGGGAAACCGCTGCTTTCAATCCGTTGTATATAGGGCTTTGTTTGCTTGTGTATAGGGGAGTGCTCCCTTTTACTCATTGCCTTATCAGCGTCTAACGGTCGTGCGGCGATCTGCTGACGGCTGTTAAGCGAGTTGTTGATGGCCGTTAGGCGATTGCATCATGGCCGTTGCATGCTGTTGATTCCTTATGTCCGGTGTAATAAATACTTTCATTCTTTGAATAAAGCACAGAGGAAAACAGCATTGAAGTCTTGGCTTTGTGTGGCTGTACGCATTCGTTCTGATTGCATTTGAAGGGGGAGGAGATGGAATTAATACCGTGTTTGCAGGATATTGATTTCGTGCAGGTACGATATAAATAAGATGTGATACAAGAAATTAATAACTTGTGTTACTTCATGTTAGCTTCTTGTGTGTCAGTATTTCTGTTTGTGAAACGGTGTGGAAGCAAATTTTGCTTCCACACTTTTGAGTTGCTTCCACCGCATCTGTAATGCCGATGAATAAAGGGATGTGGAGAGGAGGTGGAAGTGTGGAAGCAATTTGCACAAACATTATTTGCGCAAACATTTTTTTCTGTCCTTGATGGGAATTAAAAAAAATGAGGATAAACGGCCTTTAAACCTTTTATCCTCATTGTAGTTGCGGAGATCCGACTCGAACGAATGACCTTTGGGTTATGAGCCCAACGAGCTACCAACTGCTCCACTCCGCGATGTTATTGTTTTGTGGGTGCAAAGGTACGGCTTTTTATTTAATATGCAAATAAAATGCATGATATTTTTGAGGTTAAGTGGATTTTAATGAGTAATATGTTGATAAATAGAACGATAATAAGCCTACTTTTTTTCTTCCTTTTTAGGGCTGTTCATTAATAAAATGAATGTTTTCTTGTAAGATATGCGGAAATGTCTTACTTTTGCTCAAATAATAAAGCAATGTGCAATTAATCTATGACCGTATCGAAGACAAAAGCTAAATTAGTGGACGTTGCCCGTCAGCTGTTTGCAAAGATGGGTGTTGAAAATACCACGATGAATGATATTGCCCTCGCTTCAAAGAAAGGTAGGAGAACGCTCTATACCTATTTTAAGAGCAAGGAAGATATCTACTTGGCTGTTGTTGAGTCGGAGCTGGATATTCTTTCGGATATGATGAAGCACGTGGTAGAGAAAGATATTCAGCCGGACGAGAAACTGATGGAAATGATTTACACTCATCTGGATGCGGTAAAAGAGGTTGTCTTTCGGAATGGTACTCTTCGTGCCAATTTCTTTCGGGATATTTGGAGAGTGGAGAAAGTGCGCAAACGTTTCGATGCTACAGAGACCCAGCTTTTCAAGGAGGTTCTGCGTGAAGGTATGGAGAAGGGCGTTTTCCAGATAGATGACTTGGATATGACTGCCGAGATTGTGCATTACAGTGTCAAAGGTATTGAAACACCTTATATCCGCGGCCATATAGGGGCCAATCTGGACGATGCGGTACGCGATACTTACGTGACCCGTCTGGTACTTGGTGCATTGGGAAAGAAGTAAGAATACATTTTATAAATAATTTTAAAATAATATGGGATTATTAGATGGAAAAACAGCCATTGTGACAGGTGCTGCACGCGGCATCGGCAAGGCTATCGCTTTGAAGTTCGCTCAAGAAGGAGCAAACATCGCATTCACTGACTTGGTGATTGATGAAAATGCCGAGGCTACGGCAAAAGAATTGGAAGCTTTGGGAGTAAAGGCAAAAGCTTATGCCTCCAATGCAGCAAACTTTGAAGACACTGCCAAGGTAGTGGCAGAAATCCATAAGGACTTTGGACGTATTGATATTCTGGTAAACAATGCCGGTATCACACGTGACGGTCTGATGATGCGTATGAGCGAACAGCAATGGGATATGGTTATCAATGTCAACCTGAAATCGGCATTTAACTTTATCCATGCCTGCACACCCATCATGATGCGCCAGAAGGCGGGTAGCATTATCAATATGGCATCTGTGGTAGGTGTTCACGGCAATGCCGGCCAGGCCAACTATTCTGCTTCCAAAGCCGGTATGATTGCTTTGGCCAAGTCTATCGCTCAGGAGCTGGGTTCTCGTGGAATCCGTGCCAATGCCATTGCTCCGGGCTTCATCATGACAGCCATGACCGATGCCTTGTCTGAAGAGGTGAAGGCTGAATGGTGCAAGAAGATTCCTTTGCGTCGTGGCGGCACACCCGAAGACGTGGCAAATATCGCTACTTTCCTGGCTTCTGATATGTCTTCTTATGTATCCGGTCAGGTTATTCAGGTAGATGGTGGGATGAATATGTAATTTAATGATTAATGATTAGTGATTAATGTTTAATGAGAAGTTGGGTGTTAGTCATTAATCATTAATCACTAATCATTAAACATTAACAACCGATGACTGTCGTATACGAAGACAATCATATCATTATAGTCAACAAGACCGCTTCCGAGATAGTTCAGGGAGACAAAACGGGTGATACACCGCTTTCGGAAACTGTAAAGCAGTACCTGAAAGAGAAGTACAGCAAGCCTGGAAATGTCTTTATCGGTGTCGCCCACCGGCTGGACCGCCCCGTGAGCGGTCTTGTTGTTTTTGCCAAGACCAGTAAGGCACTGTCGCGCCTGAACGAGATGTTCAAGAATAGCGAGGTGAAGAAGACTTACTGGGCAGTAGTGAAGAACTTACCCCGCGAGGAAGAGGGGGAATTGGTGAACTATCTGGTGCGAAATGAGAAACAGAACAAGAGTTATGCATACGACAAGGAGGTGCCGGGCAGCAAGAAAGCGATTTTGCATTACCGGCTCATCGGGCGGTCGCAGAACTATTATCTGTTGGAAATAGATTTGAAAACCGGACGCCATCACCAGATACGTTGTCAGTTGGCAAAGATGGGCTGTCCCATCAAGGGAGATTTGAAGTATGGTTCGCCCCGCTCCAATCCTGACGGCAGCATCTGTCTGCATGCGCGGTATATCCGTTTTGTGCATCCGGTGTCCAAAGAACCGATAGAAGTGGAGGCTCCCGTCCCTCCCGGAAATTTATGGAATGGTTTTGAAACGATTTAATCTTACAGTAATGAAGAAAATCACAGTTTTGTCGGGTTTGCTGCTCCTTGCGGGATTGGCTGCCCAAGCTCAGGAAAGAGTTGCTGAGTATAATGTGCGTCCTGCCGTTACGGTGCGCACTCCCCTCCAGGGCGATAGTATCAACTTCAAGGGAGACAAGTTTACTACCGGCAATCTTCTGAAGACGAAGGTCAGTCTCGACTTCGACGGAGGTCGGTACGAACGTATGGTTGCTGATACGGCTGGATATGTAACTGTGGCAAAGGCAGACAAGGACAATCTGTTCTATCTGTTTGCTACCAATCTGCGTGCGGAGCGTTTCATGAAGGGCAAGCTGAATGTATATTCTCCTGCCCGTTTTGAGGTGTTTGTAAACGGTGAATCCAAGCAAGTCAAGGAGACAGCGGAGGACAGCTTGTCGCAGGTCCGTCCTACGGCTGTCAGTCTGCGTATGGACCCCGAAGCGGATTATGAGATTGTCATCAAGTTGCTTTCAAGCGCGGACGACAAGATGCAGCCGATGCTGAAATGCGAATTTGAAAAGGAAAAGGACTTTGCCGATGTAGCCTGCCGGATGGCACCGGACATGAAGAGACGTTTCTCTTTGTTCAACACCAATTTCGGCTCCCGAGCGAGCAGGGTTTCTCTTTCGCCCAACGGCAAGTATCTGCTGACCCGCTATTCGGACAATTACGACGTGAAGCGTTCCAGGACCCGTTGTGAGCTGACCGAGGTAAAGACCGGCCGGGTGATATTGCCCAATGCCAATGAAAAGATGAACTGGATGCCCAACAGCAACAAGCTCTATTATACGGTTATGGGCGAGGAGCAGAATGACCTGGTTGTGTTCGATCCCGCCACGATGCGTGAGGAAGTGCTGCTGAAGAATGTTCCCGAAGGATATTTCAGCTGGTCTCCTACAGAAGACTATCTTATCTATATGCTCACGGACGAGGGCGAAAAGGTGAGTGGCCCGTTGAAACGTCTCTTGCATCCGGACGACCGTATCCCCAATTCTCGTGACCGCTATTATCTCATGAAATACGATGTGGCGACGGGACTTTCCGAGCGCCTGACCTACGGTAGTCACAACGTCTATCTGAATGATATTTCCCCGGATGGCAAGAAACTGTTGTGCAGCACTTCCAAGCCGGACATCACTCGATGCCCTTTCTCCCTCTCTTCTCTTTTCGAGATTGATTTGACCACCTTGCAGGCAGATACGCTGGTCGCCTGGGATGCTTATCTGGGAAGTGCTTCTTACTCTCCGGACGGGAAGCAGCTTCTGGTGACGGGCAGTCCGTCTGCTTTCGGAGGCATTGGCAAGAATTGCGGTGAACATCCCATAGCCAATGACTTTGATACCCAAGCATTCATTATGGATTTGGCTACAAAGAAAGTGCAGGCTATCACGCGCGATTTCAATCCTACGGTGTCTCCCGTGCAGTGGAACCGTGTGGACGGATGTATCTATTTCGATACGACTGATGGGGATTGCAGGCATATCTACCGTTATGTTCCGAAGACGGGCGGCTTTGAAATGCTTCCGCTTGAAGAAGATGTGATTACTTCCTTCACGCTGGCGGATGACAATCCGGTTGTGGCTGCCTATGTGGGCGGAGGAAACACCAGCACGGGCGTAGCTTATACGTACGACACGAAGAAAAAAGTTTCTACCCTGCTTGCCAATCCCATGAAGCCCATCCTCGATAAGATTGAGCTGGGACAGATGGAAGAGTGGAACTTTACAGCTTCGGACGGTACGGAGATAAAGGGAATGGTTTGTCTGCCGCCGTCTTTTGACCCGAACAAGAAGTATCCGCTTATCGTATACTATTATGGAGGAACGACTCCTACAACCCGCGGTATAACTTCCCCGTACTGTGCACAGTTGTTTGCGTCACGTGACTATGTGGTTTATGTTATCCAGCCCAGTGGTGCCATCGGGTACGGCCAGGAGTTCTCTGCACGCCATGTCAATGCATGGGGTGAGCGTACGGCCGATGAGATCATTGAAGGTACGAAGAAATTCTGTGCAGCCCATCCGTTTGTCAACGATAAACGTATCGGATGCCTGGGTGCCTCTTATGGAGGATTCATGACGATGTATCTGCAGACTAAGACGGATATGTTTGCTGCCGCTGCCTCGCATGCTGGCATCAGCAATGTAACGAGCTATTGGGGCGAGGGTTATTGGGGATATTCCTATAACTCTGTTGCGGCAGCCGATAGCTATCCTTGGAATAATCCCGATTTGTTTACGAAGCATGGAGCATTGTTCAATGCGGACAAGATTAATACCCCTCTGTTGTTGCTGCATGGCACGGTAGATACGAACGTGCCTATCGGTGAAAGTATCCAGTTGTATAATGCGTTGAAGATATTGGGCAAGCCGGTGGAATTTATTACCGTGGATGGTGAAAACCATTTTGTACTTGATTATGCAAAACGTGAATTGTGGCACAATTCAATTATGGCTTGGTTTGCCCGCTGGTTGCAGGATAGTCCGGCATGGTGGAATGACCTTTATCCGGAAAGACATTGGTGATTTCTTAGTTGACAACTATCAACTATCAATTAAAAAAGCCGTTTCCCAGAATAGACAAGGAGGAAACGGCTTTTTGTTGTAGTGTGCTTACTGTTATTGGGCCACTTTTGCTGTGTCTTGGACGTTCTCGGCTTTCTGCAAAGTATCCGTTACCACAGTGTCGTTAGACAAGGTTGTTGTCTTACTCGGCTGTTCTACCGGAGCCTTAGCTTGAGCCAAGAACGTTCCGCCACAAACAAACATAAACAGGGCTGCTACTAATACTAATTTTTTCATAATTCATTTGCTTTTAGGTTGCTATATCTTATTGTTAAGTCTAAGTGCTTGTTTGTTGTAGCGCTTGTTGCTTGTACTTAATACAAGTCAAATGGTGTGCCAAAAGAATTGTTTGTTGGGTAATGCTTTGATAACTAGATGTATATGTTTTTATGCAAAGTGTAGTATAATGTGGAAAAGTGGGGAATGTGTGGAGAGGAGTGTGGAATTATTCCACATCTTTTAGTCGGATATGTTATAAAGCTTCAACTTGTTGTACAGCGTTTTGCGGTCAATGCCCAACAGTTGTGCAGCGCGGCTCTTGTTGTTTCCCGTCTGCCGTAGGGCTTCGATGATTTGACGCTTCTCTGCCTCCTCATTGCGGAGAGGGATGCCGATGATGGCCGATGCAGGTTCTTTCAGTTCACTTAGTTCGTTGATAGTAATGAATTTGCCTTGTGCCAGCAGGGTTGCACGGCGTACCATATTCTTCATTTGTCGCAGATTGCCAGGCCAGGGGTATTCCAATAAGGCGCGGGATGCTTTGTCATCAAAGCCGGTCAGTTGCTTGTCCATTTCGCGGTTGGCCTGGTCCAGAAAGAAATTGGCAAAGAGCAAGATGTCTTCACGGCGGTCTTTGAGTTGCGGCATGCGCAGGGTGAATTCATTGATACGGTGATATAAATCCTCACGGAACGTTCCTTTTTCGATGGCTTGCTCCAGATTTTCGTTGGTGGCGGATACCAGACGTATGTCCACGCTTATCTCTTTGTTTGAACCAACCGGACGTATCTTGCGTTCTTGCAAAGCACGCAGCAGTTGTATTTGCACTTCATAGCTCAGATTGCCTATCTCATCCAGGAAGATGGTACCGCCGTTGGCTTCGACGAAAGCGCCCGTTTTGTCGGTCAGTGCGCCGGTAAAGGCGCCCTTTATATGCCCGAAGAATTCCGAAGCGGCCAATTCTTTGGGGATAGAACCGCAATCGATGGCTACAAACGGCCGGTCGGCACGCTTGCTGAGCTGGTGGATGCGATGGGCTACGTATTCTTTGCCCGTTCCGCTGGCACCATTGATGAGTACGGACATATTGGTAGGTGAAACCAGTTTCACATAATTGTAGAGTTGTTTGGCTGCGTCGCTCTCTCCTTCGAGGAAGTCGGAGGAAGACAATGAGCCTTCTGCACTCTTCTGAGACTGATTTTTCATCTTGTCGGAATGCATCGTCTGTTTAGGCGAGACGGATGGTCTGTTTGGGGTAAACGCGTCATCTGTTCGGGACGGATGCATCATCTGTTTCAAAGCGGAGGATGATGCATTCAAGGCTTCGCCTATTTTTTTCAGTAATTCGTCCGGATTCACAGGCTTGGCAATGTAATCGCAGGCTCCCAGTTTCATGGCTTGGACGGCCGACTGTATGTCAGCGTATCCCGTCATGATGATAAGCGGTATTTGCAGGCCGTGTTCGCCCAGCCATTTCAATAAGTCAATGCCATCCTTGTCGGGCAG
>ENA-UEQY01001950-UEQY01001950.1-human-gut-metagenome-genome-assembly--contig:-NODE-1950-length-11881-cov-6.625381_pt1 | contig 11881 bp, 7 predicted proteins | sample MGYA00242949_ERZ507949 | MGnify/ENA primary metagenome ERZ507949 (study PRJEB26167, sample SAMN06115403) | human gut metagenome | host: Homo sapiens | place: China:Jiangsu | collected 2016-07-06... | reverse complement strand
AGTCCACCTCGGCGAATTTCAGGAGGGCGCTCACTACGCCCATCAGCGCGCCGCCGGCGATGAAGCCCGACGCGATCAGCGTGCCGCGGTCGAAGCGCGCCTTGTTGAGAGCTTCGTCCTTCGAGCGGTTCGAGACGAACCACGCTACCAGACCGCCGACTACCAGCGGGGCGTTCAGCTCCATCGGGATGAACATGCCCAGTGCGAAAGCGAGTGCCGGAACGCCGATCGAGGTCAGCACCAGCGCCAGCGCCGCGCCGCAGAAGTAGAGCATCCACGGGGTCTGGCCGCCGGTCATCAGGGGCTGGATCACGGCCGCCATGGCGTTGGCCTGCGGAGCCACGAGGGCGCCCTCGCCCACGAATCCGTACGATTTGTTGAGGATGATCATCACCCCGGCCACGGTTGCCGCAGCAACGAACGTGCCGAGGAATTTCCATGCCTCCTGCTTGCGGGGCGTGGTGCCGAGCCAGTAGCCGATCTTGAGGTCGGTGATGAAGCCGCCGGCCATCGAGAGCGCCGTGCAGACCACGCCGCCGATGATCAGCGCCGCCGTCATGCCCGTCGTGCCGCTCAGTCCGACGCTTACGAGCACCAGCGACGAGAGGATGAGCGTCATCAGCGTCATGCCCGACACGGGGTTGGTGCCGACGATGGCGATGGCGTTGGCCGCCACGGTCGTGAAGAGGAACGAGATGACGAAGACGATCAGAATGGCCGTCACGGACTGTACCCAGCCGTCGAGCAGTCCGAAGTGGAAGAAGACGAAGATCGAGACGAGCGTGGCGATCAGGATCGTGAGGATGCGCTTCATCGTCAGGTCGCGCTGCGTGCGTTCGGTAGCGGCGGCTTGGGTTTTGTTGCCCCCCCCCAACTCCGAAACGGCCAGCCCTACGGCCTGACGGATGATCTTCGACTGTTTGACGATGCCGATGATGCCCGCCATGGCGATACCGCCGATGCCCAGCGGCTTGCCGATGAAGGCGAAGAGGTTCTCGGCCGTGAAAAGACGCTGCGGATCGGCCATGATGTCGGCGCGCGTTACGCCCAGCAGCGAAGCCATGGCAGCCGGGTCGATGCTGTCGGCCAGCGAACCCACCAGCGGCACGACGAGGAACCAGACCAGACACGAACCTGCGGTGATGATCATGGCGTATTTCAGACCGATGATGTAGCCCAGACCCAGCACGGCGGCCGAGGTGTTGAGCGAAAAGACGACCTTGAACTTGTCGGCGGCGACCTGTCCCCATGCGCAGATGCGCGTCGAGACCGCTTCGGTCCACATGCCGAACGTGCCGACGGCGAAATCGTAAAGACCGCCTATGAGTCCCGCCACGGCCAGCAGCTTGGCCTGATTGCCGCCCTTCTCGCCGGAGATGAGCACTTCGGTCGTAGCCGTCGCTTCGGGGAAGGGATATTTGCCGTGCATCTCCTTGACGAAGTATTTGCGGAACGGGATCAGCAGGACGATACCCAGCAGGCCGCCGAAGAGCGACGAGAGGAATACCTGATAGAACGCCGCGTCGAGTCCGAGGATGTAGAGCGCCGGGAGGGTGAAGATGGCGCCCGCGACGATCACGCCCGAACAGGCGCCGATCGACTGGATGATGACGTTCTGTCCCAGCATGTTCTTTTTACCCAGTACGTTGCCCATGCCGACGGCGATGATGGCGATCGGGATCGCCGCTTCGAATACCTGTCCGACCTTCAGGCCGAGAAATGCCGCCGCGGCCGAGAAGACGACGGCCATGACGATGCCCATCGTGACCGAATAGGGCGTCACCTCGCGGGGCGACGACGAGGCGGGCATGATGGGCGTGTACTCTTCGCCCGGTTTGAGTTCCCGGTAAGCGTTTTCGGGCAGCGATGTAAGTTGTTTTTCCTGTTCCATTTATTGAGGTTCTTTGATGTATTTGTCCAGATCCTTGAGGATGTAGTAGCGGTTGAGCGATGCGGGCGCCTTCTTCTCGTCGAGGTAGCTGTAGAGTGCGCCGATTGCGGCCGCCAGACGCAGCCGCTCGCCGCGCTCTTCGGATGCCGCGGCGAAGTCGAACAGCAGTTCGGCGAATTTTTCGAGGTCCGCGTCGCTGAATCCGTATTCGCCGACGAGGGTGGCGATGAAATCCTCTCCGGCCAGCAGCGTGTCGATGTCCAGATCCAACTGCTCGGCCAGCTCCGTTTTGGCGGTTTCCCGGATGAGTTCGGGGGCGCCCGACTTTTTGAGGAGACCGATTTTGTCCAGAAGGGCTGCGATCAGCTCTCCGATGCGGTTGATTTCACGTAAGATATAGTCTTCCATAGTTAGCGGTTGTCGCCGCTGCCCGAAATGATGTGACGCTGCATGCGCGAACGGAGCTTGTCGACGTTCATCTGCGCCACGTCGTCCAGTTCGTAGCCCAGATCGCGCGAGAGCGTGGCGCAGTACCACAATACGTCGCCGATCTCCTTGACGATTTCGAGCCGTTTCTCGTCGGAGAACTCCTCGTGTCCGTCGCGGATGACTTTCTTGACTTTGTCGGCCACCTCGCCCGCTTCGCCCGTCAGTCCGAGCGTGGGGTAGATGATGCGGCGGTTTTCGGGGTAGATCGCCGTTTCGAGCGCGTGCTGCTGATATTCGTTGAGTGTCATGAATGCTGAGAATTTGAACGTTTGGGAATAACTGTCGGACAAAAATAACAAAATAATTTAGAAATACGCACCAAAAAGCCCTTGTTCCTCACGAACAAGGGCCGAAGAATCGCGCCGCTTCCCCGGCGGCGGGGTGTTTTGCCGCCTACGGCCCGATTCGCACGAATCCGGATTCCGGACGGCGGGACGAATCGGGGAGTGCTGCGGTTATGCGCGGGGCGGTTCCGAACGCGGTCTTTCCGCTGTTGGAAATCAACGGGAACAGTCTGGCCGGATTAACGGCGGCCGCCGGCGATTATCATTTCGCGGAGCGTGGCGTTGAACGGCTCCTGCCGGAGCAGCTCCTCCAGCGTGAGGTGCATGCGGTAGCGCCAGTAATAGCGGGGCGCGGCCGGGATGTTGATGCGCTCCCTGTCCGCATGCGGACTGCGCAGGGCCGCGTCGGTCGCGAGCCAGTCCTGCAGCGGAAGTATGGCGAGCATGGCTGGGGAGCGTAGGTGCATGTCGACGATGCGGCGGCAGATCCACGGTTCGCAGGTGCGGGGAGCGTCGCCCTCCATGCCCAGCACTTCGCGGTAGAAGCGCTCCGAGAGTTCGCGGTTCTCCTCCCACCATGCCCGCAGGGGATTCATGTCGTGGGTCGAGGTGGTGCAGACCGAGAAATAGGGGTAGCGCGCCGGGTCGGCGAACACCTCGCCCAGCGATTTGGGCATCCGCTGGATTTCGAGCGAGAGGATTTGCAGTTCGTGCATCGTCTCGGGAACGCTGTCGGGGATCATGCCCAGGTCTTCGCCGCAGGCCAGCATCCGCGTTGCCGAGAGGAGCACGGGGAGTTTGCGCAGGGCCGACTCCTGCCAGAACCGGTTGTGGCGGCGGTAAAAGAAGTCGTCGTGAAGCCGGTCGAAAGTGTCGCGCCGCTGCGGGTCGAGGGTGCGGTACATATAGGTCGATTGGGCTGCGATGCGGGGGTGGAAAAAACCTTTGCGGCGCGGGTCCTCGATGAACAGCACGTCGTCGAGCAGCGTCATCAGCCCTTCGCGCAGGCGGCTTCGGCGCGGATCGTCGCCGGGAAAGCGCTCGGCGACCTTGCGTTGCGTCGCATAGGCGGGCAGCAACCGGCCCTCCTTCATGCAGGTCGTGCGCACTTCGTCGGCCAGCTCGCCGAACAGTTCGCCGAGCATCCGGTCGTCGGGCGCGGGAACGGTGAAGCGTCCCCCGGCCGTATCGAAGCCCATGCCGCGCAGTTCGTCGGCGGAGTAGGGCAGGGCGGGATTGAAATAGCCCAGCAGGCCGTGAACGGCATGTACGGGAATCTCCCAGATGCGGAAGAAGCCGAGGATATGGTCGATGCGGAAAGCGTCGAAATATTCGGCCATCTTCGCCATGCGGGCCTGCCACCACGCATAGCCGTCCTGCGCCATGTGCTCCCAGTCGTAGGTCGGGAAGCCCCAGTTCTGGCCCGATGCGGAAAAGGCGTCGGGCGGTGCTCCGGCCTGCGAATCCATGTGGAAAAGCCGCGGATGAATCCATGCGTCGGCGCTCGTCCGGCTGACGCCGATCGGCAGGTCGCCCTTGAGGACGACGCCCCGGCTGCGGGCGTAGGCGCAGACCTCGGACAGTTGCGTGTGCAGGTGGTACTGCACGAAGCAGTGAAACGCGATTTCGCGGCTGTTGCGGCGGCAGTAGGCTTCGACGGCCTTTTTGTCGTAGCGGGCGTAATCGCCCCAGCGGGAGAAATCGGCGGTGCCGAACTCGTCGCGCAGGGTGCGGTAGGCGGCATACGGTAGGAGCCAACGGCTGTTGGCCTGCATGAATTCCCGGTAGTCGCGGCGGGTGGCGGTGCGACGCCCCTCTCGCTCGAACGCGCTGCGCAGCAGACGCAGTTTATGCGTATTGACCTGTTGGTAATCGACTTCGGGCAGGGCGTTCAGCCGGTCGCGCAGGCTGCGGTATTCGTCGTCCTCTTCGACGCCGGCGGCGGTCAGCCGGATGAACTGCGGGTGCAGGGCGAAGATCGAATTGGCGTTGTAGGGGTAGGAGTCTTCCCACGTGCCGTTCATCGTGGTGTCGTTGATCGGCAGCAGCTGGAGTACCCGCTGGCCCGTTGCGGCGGCCCAGTCGATCAGCAGTTTCAGGTCGTGGAATTCGCCGACGCCGAATCCGGCTTCCGAGCGGAGCGAAAAGACCGGAATCGCCGTCCCGGCTCCGCGCCACCTGCGTTCGGGGAAGCGGAGGTACGCCGCGGCTTCGACGATGTGTTCGCCTTCGCCGGGCAGGTCGTTCCATGCGCGGTTGGGACCTTCCTCCCACATGATCGGGGTCAGGGTCCTGCGGTCGGCGATCAGGAACTTGTATTCGAATCTCTGCGGCGCGTCGAGCCGGAGATCCCACTCCGGAAACCGGCTGTCGTCCATCGGAACGATCCGCTGCCACCCCTCCAGCTCCCTGCCGCTGCCTGCGACGGCCAGCACTTCGTCGGGGCGCAGGGTCGGCAGGACGACGCGCAGGGTGATGTTGCCGCCGTTTTTCTGCTGCGGCCCGCTTTCGCCGCGGCCGAAGATGCCCCGCGTGAAGGCCGAGGAGTAGAAGGGCGTATCGGCGGGCATGTCGATCCAGCGGTCGCGGATGCGGAGCGTGCGGGGCGCAGGTGTGGCGGGGATGCGCAGGATGTGCGGACGCCATTCGCGGCGGATGCACACGCCCTCGCGCTCGACTTCGTAACGGTATTCTGCCGGTTGCGCCGCAGGGGCGTATCGCTCTACGGCGCAGGTCCAGACGCCGCTGTCGGCGTATTGCAGGGCGATGCGCCGCCTGCCGAGGCGGAGTACGAGCTGTTCGCCCCAGCGGGTGCGGTATTCGATGCTGAACAGGAGTGTCATGGCATTGGATTGTGGGAGGTTCTGATCGGTACTTGGGGTGTCGATTGTCTTTTTGCGGAATCAAAAATAACCAAAATAATCGAATGACGGAAATCCCCCGGCGGAGAAGCGGCGAAAAGCGAACCTCAGAGTCCTTCGATGAATCCGGTGACGGCGGCGACCAGCTCCGGAGCGACCGGAAGCGTATCGTCCGTATAGGCGGCGATCTGCTCCGTGCGCGTGGGGCCGGAGGCTTTTTTGAGTGTGTGGGTCATGCCTTCGATGATCGTTTTCCGGGACCGGGGCTGGGCTTTCGCCAGTGCGTCGGCGTTGTCGGGCGTCACTTGGAAGTCGATGTCGCCGTTGACGATCAGTACGGGAACCGTCACTTTGCGAATCTCCTCGCGCGGGTCGTAGCTCAGCGACGAGATCCAGAATGTCTGTAACGGGGGTGCGAAGAGGGGCGCCAGTTCGGGCGGACACGACTCGACCCGTTCGCCGCGTTTCAGGGCGGCGGTGATGGCACGGGCCTGCATCAGCAGCTCCATGTGCGTCGGGGCGAGTTGTGCGGCCAGCTGAAGCTGGAGTATTTCGTCGAGCGGATAGCCGGCGCCCGCCAACGAAATCACGGCATTGATTTCGGGGCATTGTTGCGCCGCGCAGAAGGCGATCAGCGCCCCTTCGCTGTGGCCGATCAGCACGATGCGGCGGAAATCCTGCCGGGAGAGGTACTCGGCCCAAGCCGCGGCGTCGCCGATGAAGTCGTCGAGCGTGGCGTCGGCCATTTTGTCCGGGACGTCGAATTTGCTCGATCCGATGCTCCGTTTGTCGTAGCGGAGCGTGGCGATACCCGCTTTTTCGAGCTCCTGCGCCAGATAAAGGTAGTTGTTCGTATTGCCGTTGCGGGGTGTGGGGCCTGATCCCGCGATGATGACCGCCACGGTTTCGGCGCCTTCGCCGGGCGTGAGCAGCGTGCCGTAGAGGGTTCCGAAATCGCGTTCGAGCGAAACGCTTTTTTCTCCGGCGGCGGCATTTGCCGCGGCCAGCAGCAGCAATGCGGACAGCAGTCGTTTCATGGCGTTATTATTTGGCGGTTCTCGTTTGTCGGTGCGGTTTGAGTCGGCGGAAAGGCGCTTTTTGTCGGCGTGACATGGGCCCACCTTTGTTCCGGGTCCTGTCTCGCTCCGGGGCCTCCTTCTGCTTCGGGCCCCTCCTCGTTCCGGCGTTGCGCGGCGGAAAGGTCCTGTAAGGCGGGGCGACTCTGTGCGCGGGAAGGCCTGCCGGGCGATGTTACAGCTCTTCGAGCGCCTTTTCCAGTCCGATGCCGCGTGAACCCTTGACCAGCACGAAGGCGTTCTCGACCGGACGGCGGCGCAGTTCGGCGATCAGCTCCTCGCGCGAGGGGAAGAGGGCGGTGTTGGCGGGCTGCGGCTCCATGCCGGCGCAGGCGCGGGCGAATTCTCCGCCTACGAGCATCAGTTCGGTGTCCGGATTCCGGCTTGCGAGGGCGACGATGTCGCGGTGCTCCTGCTCCGACCATGCGCCCAGTTCGAGCATGTCGCCCAGAATCAGCACGCGGCGGCTTCTGCCGCCGGCCGGCTCGGCGAGGAAGTTGAGGACCGAAGCGCGCATGCTCGACGGGTTGGCGTTGTAGCAATCCACGATCAGCGTGTTGCGGCCCGTTTCGGTCCGCTGCGAACGGTTGTTGTCGGGCATATAGCTGCCGACGGCGTGGCGGATGCGTTCGCCGTCGATGTCGAAATAGCGTCCTACGGCCACGGCCGCCGCGATGTTGAAGCGGTTGTAGTCTCCCTCCAGATGGTGCGCGATGCCGTCGGCCAGTGTTACGGAGTAGTATTCCGCAGCCAGCCCGTCGCGCTCCGCGGCCATGTTGGTCAGCGTTTGGTCTTCGCGCGGGACGAAGGCGCGGCCGCCGTTCGCGGCCAGATAGTCCAGCAGTTCGCCCTTGCCGCGGCGAATGCCCTCCGGGCCGCCGAATCCTTCGAGGTGCGCGCGGCCGATGTTGGTCAGGATGCCGTAGTTGGGTTCGGCGATAGACGCCAGCAGGGCGATTTCGCCGCAGGCGCTGGCGCCCATTTCGACCACGCCGAATTCGGTGTCGCGGGTCATGGCGAGCAGCGTCAGCGGCACGCCGATGTGGTTGTTGAGATTGCCGTGCGTGGCATAGACTTCGAAGCGTTCGGCCAGCACGCGGCTCACCAGCTCCTTGGTCGTGGTCTTGCCGTTGCTGCCCGAAATGGCCAGAATCGGAATCGCCAGTTCGCGGCGGTATTCGCGCGCCAGCTCCTGAAGGGCTTCGAGCGTATCGCCGACGAGTACCGTGCGGTCGCCGCTGACGGCCGCAGGATCGTCCACGACGGCGTATGCGGCGCCTTTGGAGAGTGCGTCGGCGGCGAAGCGGTTGCCGTCGAAGGTCGCCCCGTGCAGGGCGAAGAAGACGGACCCCGGCTCGATGCGGCGCGTGTCGGTCGAGATGCGGGGGTGCCGCCGGAAAATATCGTACAGTTCGGACATATGGATGCCGTATATGCGGGCTGCCGGCCCGGATGCGTCAGATGTGTTTGTCTCCGTTGTGGAATTTGACTTCGTCGATGAATTTCTTGATGTTCTGCTCCTCGGAGCGGGGGCAGATCATCAGCACGTCGTCGGTATCCACGACGATATACTCCTTCAGGCCGCTGATCACGGCCACCTTGTCCTTGGGCAGCGAAACGATGCTGCTGCGCGTGTCGTAAAGGTAGCACCCCTGCTCAGGCACGGCGTTGGCGTAGCGGTCCTTGCGCGAATGCTGGTAGACCGAGCCCCACGTGCCTACGTCGCTCCAGCCGAAATCGCCGCAGCGGACGTATACGTTGTCGGCCTTCTCCATGATGCCGTAGTCGATCGAAATGGCGCGGCACTCCGAGAAGACGATTTCGACGGTGGTTTTCTCGGCGTCGGTGCCCAGCGCCTTCATCACGCCGCTGAACATGGCGTGGTGTTCGGGCAGGTATTTCCGGAACGCTTCGACGATGGTCTGCACTTTCCAGATGAAGATGCCCGAATTCCAGAAGAATTCGCCCGTCTGCAGGAAGGTCTGCGCCAGTTCGAGGTTCGGTTTCTCGGTGAAGCACTTGACCTTGCTGATGACGTTGGTGTCCGAAACCTGAATGTAGCCGTAACCCGTATCGGGACGTGTCGGTTTGATACCGACGGTCAGCAGGGCGTCGTGTTTGTCGGCGAATTCGAGACACTCGCCGATGATCTGGCGGAAGTCCTCTTCGTTGAGAATCAGGTGGTCGGCCGGGGTGACGATCATCTCCGCATCGGGATTCTGTTTCATCAGCGTGTAGGCCGCATAGGCGATGCAGGGGGCCGTATTGCGGCCGATCGGTTCGCAGAGCACCTGCCGTTCGCCGATTTCGGGGATGTGTTCGAGTACGAGGTCCTTGTATTTATGGTTGGTCACGACGAGAAAGTTCTCGGCGGGGACGATTTTTGCAAAGCGTTCGTAAGTGTGGCGGATAAACGATTTTCCCGTTCCCAGTATGTCGAGGAACTGCTTGGGCATCGACTGCCGGCTCTTGGGCCAGAAGCGCGAACCGATGCCGCCGGCCATGATGACACAATATTTGTTGCTTGCCATAGTTATAATATGGAATTAAGTGAGACAAAGATAAAAATATTTTGTAACTTTGCCGCCTATTGCTGGAATAAATATTTTTAGGTTCCCGATGAAAATAAAACTGTTCACCATACCCAATCTGCTGACCCTCTCAAGCCTGCTCTGCGGCTCGTTTGCGGCGGTTTCGGCGTTGGTTTACCACGATCTGGAGCTGACTTTCTGGCTCACCGTCGCCGCGGGCGTCTTCGACTATTGCGACGGCTTCGCCGCCCGGCTGCTGAAGTGTCCCTCGGCCATCGGCGTTCAGCTGGATTCGCTCTCCGACATGGTTTCGTTCGGATTCGTTCCGGCTTCGGTGCTTTTCGTGCTGTGGAACGACGCGCTTGCGGCCGATGCCGAACCGTGGATGCGCTACGGCGGCAGCGTGCTCTGCTTCGTGGTGGCGGCTTTCTCGGCGCTGCGGCTGGCCAAGTTCAATATCGACGAAACGCAGCACACCGAATTCTGCGGCCTGCCCACTCCGGCCAATGCGCTGTTCTTCGCAGCGCTGGGCTGGATGAACGCCAAGACGGGCTTCAGTCTGGGCGTCTGGGTGCTCCTGCTGATGCCGGTCATGTCGTGGCTGCTCATTTCGCCGGTGAGGATGTTCGCTTTCAAGTTCCGGAGTTTTTCTTTTAAAGGCAACGAGATCCGCTATCTCTTTATTGCGCTGTCCGTTGTCCTGTTGGTCGCTTTGGGTGTTCGGGCCGTCCCGGTTATCATTCTGCTTTATATCGTCGTCTCGGCGGTAAAGTGGATCGTGACGCTAAAGAGCCGTGATTCAGCGGCTTGCCCGGAGGAATAATTTTATATCTAAATTTTTTTAATTACCTTTGCCGCGGATTCCCGTTCTATGTCGAGATTGACGAAAAGAATATTGCTGACAGCTTTGCTCGGTCTGTTTCTGACAGCGCCCGGCGTCGTCCGTTCGCAGGGTTTCGACGCCAAGACGCTGATGCGTGCGCAGCAGCGCGGGCAGACCGGCAGCCTGTACGGCAACAATCCGTTCGAACAGCCTGCGGAAGAGGGCGAGGAGGGCGAACAGCAGCCGCAGGATACGACCAAGAAGGAGCGCAAGATCCGCAAGCCGCTCGAATCCTATTTTTTCAGCGATTCGGTTCGCTCGCTGAACAACTTCCGCTGGAACGTCAGGCGCGACTACAACCGCGTTGAGATCGGACCGCTGGACACGACGCTGACCGACTGGCGCATCGACTATCCGTTCTACCGCGAAGAGGTGGGCGACATCGCGCAGGGCGCTCTTGGACAGGCTTCGCTGCCGATGAACTATTTCCGGCGGCCCCAGAACTTCGACTTCGGTTTCGCGAGTCCCTACTATGCGTACACGTACGACATGGAGAACGTGCCTTTCTACAACACGAAGAAGCCGATCATCCGCATGACCTATCTCGAATCGGGACAGAAGCGTTTCCGCGAGGAGAACTTCAACATCATGCACGCGCAGAACGTCTCGCCGACGACGGGATTCAACGTCGATTACAAGGCGCGGGGAACGCGCGGCCAGTATATCTGGTCCCGCACCAAGAACCACAACCTCGCGGTGGCGTTCAACCATACGGGCAAACGCTATTCGGTGCATGCGGCCTATTACAACAACCACATCGAGCAGCAGGAAAACGGCGGCGTGGTCGGCACGTGGGCCATTGCCGATACGACGTTCCAGATGCCGTCGGGCGTGCCGATGAAGCTGGCCGACGCCGAGGCGCAGAATACCTACCGCAACAACGCCTTCTTCGTCACCCAGTCGTATGCGCTTCCGCTGCAGCGGGTGACGGACAACGATTTTTCGCTGGCCGACCTTTCGGCGGTATTCATAGGCCATTCGTTCGAGTACAGCTCGTGGAGCAAGGTCTATACGGATATAAAGGCCGGCTATACGAACGAGCGGGGCGAGCGGGACCCGGAGACGGGCGAATTCAAGCCTACGGAGGGGATTTACTACAAGGACTGGTTCATCAATCCCCGCGATACGCGCGACTCGATTTACGAGCGCGTTATCTCGAACCGCTTCTTCGTTCAGGCGCAGCCTTGGGACCGCAACGGCGTGGTAGGCACGATTGATGCCGGCATAGGCATCGACATGCATACCTACTCGCAGTTCGAAATGCGTGATTTCCTGACGGGAAAGTATACGAAGGTCAACAAGACCAGCTATTTCGCATACGGTTCCGTCGGAGGAAAGATAAAGAAATATGTCGACTGGGACGCGAACCTCAAGTTCTACCCGTCGGGATACAGAGGCGGAGACCTCACCATCGGCGCCCACCTGGCGCTGACGGGATATCTCCGCGGACACCCCCTGATTCTCGAAGGCCGGTTCACGATGGAGCGGCGTTCGCCCAACTACTGGCAGGAGAATCTGTTCTCGAACCACTACGTGTGGTCCACTCCTTTGAATAAGGAGAATGAAACTCGGTTCGAGGTGAAGTTTTCAGTCCCCGATTATGCGTTTGAAGCGGGGGCATGGCAAGGTGTGGTCGGCAACAAGATCTTTTACGACAAGGAGAGCCAGATCGCCCAAAGCAGTGATAACGTAAGCCTCACGAGTGTGTACGCTCGCAAAGATTTCCGCTTAGGCGGACTTCATTTGGACAACAGGGTATTGTTGCAGTGGAGTACGAATCAAGAAGTTGCACCCGTTCCGCTTTTGAGCGCTTTCCTTTCGTATTATTACGAATTCTGGGTCGTGCGCAACGTATTGCGCCTGCAG
>ENA-UEQY01001944-UEQY01001944.1-human-gut-metagenome-genome-assembly--contig:-NODE-1944-length-11903-cov-3.633012_pt1 | contig 11903 bp, 7 predicted proteins | sample MGYA00242949_ERZ507949 | MGnify/ENA primary metagenome ERZ507949 (study PRJEB26167, sample SAMN06115403) | human gut metagenome | host: Homo sapiens | place: China:Jiangsu | collected 2016-07-06... | reverse complement strand
GCCATTCAAGATGTCTTTGTTAAACTATATCTTAATCGGAGGAACCTTAGCGAAGTGAGGAACTTGAAATATTATTTATTCAGGTCTTTGAAGAATAATTTATTAGATATGTTGAAAGTATCGGTAGATACTTGTAGTATAGATGATTATCAATATAAATTCACTATAAAATGGAATATATTGAATGAGTTGATAGCCGAGGAGGATAAGAAAGAAATAGAAGGAAAATTGAATAAATTACTCAGTTCTCTTACCGGTAGACAACGGGAGATTATATACCTGCGATTCATTCATGAGTTGGAGTATGAAGAGATCGCCTCTCTTATGCACATGACCATACAGTCTTCAAGAAAAGCCGTGTCGAGAGCAATTGGTAAAATGCGAAAGTTGAAAGTGGCTTTTCTTTTTATAATAATCTGTTTATGGTAAAGAAAATTGGAAAAAGAGGGGACAAAAAATGGATTTTGTCGTCTGTATAATAAAAGAAATTTGAAAAAAATATATCCAAACGATAGAGATGAAAACAAGGGCAGAATATAATATTCTTGATTTTCTTAAAGATGATTCGTTTTTAAGAAGTGTTTTGCTTTTGACCGACGACGATGTTGAATTTTGGGATAATTATGTTTTAGAGAATCCTGAGAAAAAACAAGAAATTGAAGCGGCGAAACAACTTCTTTCGTCTATGACATTCGATGATGAAACTTATTCCGAGCAGGAGAAGCTGGAACTTTTGGAACATGTCAACGATCAAGTGAAATCGATACGGAGGCATCGTTTGTATGTGGGCTTTTATAAAATTTTTGCAGCGGCATGTGTCGTCGCTTTACTTTCGGTGGGTGTTTATTCTTTTTTTAACTCTTTTGCTTCCGATAATCAAGTAGCGACGATAGAGAAGAACCGATCTAATTTTGAGAAAGATACCCGATTGGTCATTGCCGGGGAAAGGACGATTCCTCTTGAAGAGGGGGACGATGTGTTGTATGGAGGCGGCGAGGCGACTATTTCGTCGATAAACCAGCAGGACGAACGATATGCAGTAGATGTAAACGATAGTAAAATCGAATATAATGAATTGATCGTGCCTAAGGGACGCAGAGCTTCTCATTTGGTATTGGAAGACGGTTCGAAGGTTTGGGTCAATTCGGGCTCGACGTTTCGTTTCCCGACAACTTTTGAGAAGAATAAACGGGAAGTATATGTCGATGGCGAAATTTACATCGAGATTGCCAAAGATGCCGAAAGGCCGTTTTTTGTAAAAACTTCGGAAATGAGTGTGAGGGCATTGGGTACTCGATTTAATGTGATGGCTTATCACGATGAGTTGGCTCAGTCTGTTGTCTTGGTTGAAGGATTGGTCGAGGTTCAATCGAATGATGAATCGAAAAAGAAAATTTTGCAACCTGACCATATGCTGACTTTGGCGAGCAACTCTATGGATATTACTGCGGCGAATACGTATGATTTTATCAGTTGGAAAGATGGATTGCTTCAATTCCGCAGCCAGCCGTTGTCGATGATATTGGCGAAAATTTCCAGACATTATGACCTTTATATCGATTGTGAAAAGGATATCAAAGATCTGAAATGCAGTGGAAAGTTGGTTTTGTTCGATGATCCGAAAGACGTATTGGAAACTATTTCCCGTACGATTTCATTGGAAAAGGCCGATTCTAAAACGGTTCCCATGTCGTATGAAATGAACGGAAATACTATTTTATTGAAGAAGAGAAGTTAATTATAAAACTTGTTAACTACTAATACAGAAAAACTTATGTTACCTTGGAAAAATCTATTTGGAATGTATGGGAGAGGGCATTTCTGTAATAAATTGAAACGTTCGATTCTATTACTTTTTTTGCTGGGTATGTTCCCGTATGCATGGGGCCAGCAAACCAATGTATCTCTCAATTTGAGAAATGTTCCTATTAAAAGTGTTTTGTCTCAAATCGAGAAGTCGACCAATTATTATGTTTTTTTCTATACGGATAATTTGAATTCCGAATTGTCTAAAAGGGTGAATGTTACAGTCAATAACACGCCGGTTGTTACTGTCTTGAACCAGATTTTCAGTACAACGAATATTTCTTATGAAATAAAGAATAAACGTCAAGTGAGTTTATTTCTGGTAGAGAAATCATCGCCGAAAAGTAAGGCTCAGGCTGTAAAGTCAAATAAGATACAGATTACGGGAACCGTTTTCGATGCCAATAACGAACCGTTGATTGGCGCCAGTGTTCGGGTATTGGGGACGACGATTGGTTCTATGGCCGATATAAACGGGGCATTTAAGCTGGAAGTTTCCCCCGGAGATGTATTGGAAGCCTCTTATATAGGATATAATCCTCAGCAGGTAAAGGTTGGTTCACAAACCCGGTTCCAATTTGTTTTGGAGGAGGTTGCCAATACGTTGGACGACATCGTTGTTGTCGGTTATAGTTCACAGAAAAAAGAAACGGTTACCGGTTCTATCTCTATGGTAACCACAAAGGATCTTTTACAATCGCCGCAAGCTAATATTAGCAATGCACTCGGCGGTAGGATTCCCGGATTGTTGAGTGTGCAACGAAGCGGTGAACCGGGGCAAGACATGTCTACGTTGCGTATACGCGGTGTCGGTACTTTCGCCAGTGATGCGGAATCACAGAATCCTTTGATAATGGTAGATGGTATCGAAGTGAATAACTTGAACGATATAGACCCGAACGAAGTGGAGTCGTTGTCTATTTTGAAAGATGCTTCGGCGACTGCCGTATATGGTGTGAGAGGTGCGAATGGTGTTATTTTGATTACGACAAAGCGTGGTGAGTTGGGAAAACCGAAAATTAGTTTTTCGACAAATGTCGCTATCACGAATTTCCCGTTTTTGCCCGAACCGATGAATTCGTATGAATATGCAAGGGCTTATAATGAGGCTCAGGCTTACGATTATTATTCACAGTTATCGTATATTCCACGTTACTCGGAGGAAGCTATCGAAGCATATCGAACCGGTTCTGATCCTCTGTTTTATCCAGATATCAATTGGTATGATTATATGTTGAAAGATTTCTCGACTCAGACTCAGACAAACTTTAATGTGAGCGGGGGAACCGAGCGGGTGAAATATTTTGTTTCATTGGGTGTGTTTACGCAGAACGGTATGTTGGATACCGGTATATATGACCCGGGGTATAGCTATCAAATTGCATTCAGACGCTATAATATGCGTTCGAATTTCGATATAAATGTTACGAAAAATCTGTTGTTGAGTTTAGATATTTCTAACCAGATGGGAAATTTGCAGAACCCTAATTGGAGTACAGGACAAATTATGGAGTCGTTGAATTCGACACCGTCTAATGCTGCACCGGGAGTAATTGACAACAAGGTTGTGACGATAACCGATGTATTCGGTAGCGGGCGAAATCCTGCCAGTCCTTATACGAGAGGTTGGAAATCGAAGTATGAAAATAATTTGAATTTATCGGGACGGTTCACGTATAAAATGGATTATTTATTGAAAGGACTTTCTTTGCGTGGAGCTCTTTCTTACAAGAGTTATAGTACAGAAACGAAGACCTATAATGACCGTGGAATAACCTATGACTTGCGAAGAGCCGGCGATGAGTTGATTTTTGTTCCGTCTACCGATCCTGGGAAATTGACTTATCAAGGAACAAATAGCAGGAATATACGCATTTATTCGGAAATCGGAGCGGAATATACCGGCAAGTTCGGGGAGCATACGGTAACGGGATTGGTCTTGTACAATCAAGGGAAATATTATAATCCTACATTAAAGTATAATATTCCTAATGGATATCAAGGATTGGTCGGTCGGGTTACGTACAATTACGGCAACCGTTATTTGGCCGAAGTAAACGTAGGATATAACGGTACTGAGAATTTTGCCCCGGGCAAACGTTTCGGGTGGTTTCCTGCGTATTCGTTGGGGTGGGTTTTGACCGAGGAGCCTTATTTCCCTCGAAATGAAGTCTTGTCATTCTTGAAAATAAGAGGGTCGTATGGAACCGTAGGTAACGATAAAATCGGTGGAGACCGCTTTTTATATTTGCCATCGGTATATACCTATACAGGTAGCAATTCGTATTATTTTGGAGAAGTGGGTTCGTCATATGTGGGATATGTGGGGTCTAACGAGAGTAAGGCCGGTAATCCTGATTTGACATGGGAGAAAGCAATCAAATGGAATGTCGGGGCCGATGTTAAATTTTGGGGAGATCGCATAGGTTTAACGTTCGATTACTTTATGGAACATCGGGATAATATCCTTTGTAACCGTAATACGGTTCCTACTATCATCGGTATTTCGGCATCGAATCTTCCGGCTTATAATATGGGTCGTATGAGAAATTCTGGTTGGGACGGAGAAATTTCTGTCGGCGATCATATCGGTGATTGGAGCTATTTTGTAAAAGCTAATTTTACGTATGCCCATAATAAGATTTTGGAACAAGACGAAGTTATCCGTAATGAAGATTATCTCTATCGGACAGGATTACGTTACGGGGAATTTTCAACTCTTGGGAAGAGGTAAATGCCGCAGGACGACCCGAGTATGTGATGGCTAACAATAATAATAAGATACAGCCGGGAGATGTTCGTTATGTGGATATTAACGGTGACGGCAAAATCAATGACGATGACCAAGTTCCTATCGGGTATTCCAATTTCCCGGAAATCATGTATGGAATTTCATTAGGAGGGTCTTATAAAAATCTCGATATTTCATTACTGTTTCAGGGGGCGACTCACGTGTCTAATATGCCTTCTCGTCGTATTATGCGGGGCTTTTACGAATATACGGGAGCTAATCGTGATTTGTTGAAGAGTTGGAGTTACGAGCGTTTTGTCAATAACCAGAAAATCGTTTATCCTCGCTATGGTGTGAATGGAGTAGGACATAATTACCTGACATCGACTTATTGGTTGGAAGATGCTTCATACCTCCGTTTGAAAAACGTAGAAGTCGGTTATACATTCAGACAAGAATCTTTGAAGAAAGCAGGTATCGGTTCGATCAGAATCTATGTAAATGGAAGCAATTTATTGACATGGACCGATATGTTACCCGGACAGGATCCCGAAGTCGCCAATGCCGGAGTGACGAATAGCGAACCTTATCCTGTTACACGGGTATTCAACTTCGGGCTCAATGTTAATTTTTAATTGGATAGAAACGACCTAAAATATTATACCATGTATTTGAAGAATATAAATTTGAAAAGGCTTAAACAGCTTGTTTCTCCCTTACTAATCTTATTAGTTCTGGTGTTGCCGGTCGCTGTCGTATCGTGCGAAGATATGATGGGAAACTATTTGGAAAAACCGCCGGGAGGAGATGTGACAGAAGATACTATATTTTCATCGAGAACACAAGTGGAGACATTCTTAACGAGTATTTATCAGATGGGTATCCATTCTAATTTGGGGTATGCTTCGGCGAACTCGAATGTTTATTCCAATAGGGACGAGAACATTTTCGCCGGAGCTTGCGACGAGGCTGAGACGTGTGCCAACTGGTATCGCATGAACTGGTGGAACGAGGGTTCTATCTCGGCTAATCGTACCGATGATTCTCGATTTGATTATCGTTTTGTAGCTATCAGGAAGATAACGGTTCTTTTGGACAGGATTTATGATGTCCCAGATATTACTCCTGAATATAGAGACCAGTTGATAGCCGAGGCTAAGTTGATAAGAGCGTTGAATTATTTTGAGATGATGAAGCGTTATGGCGGGATGCCTATTATTCGGGAACGCTTGCAGTTGGACGATAATTTGAAAATACCTCGTGCCAGTTTAAGGGAGATGCTTTTTTTCATCTTGCAGGATATTGACGAGGCTTATCCGGCTTTGCTCGATAATGCTTTGCAGAATCTGAGGGGGCGTGTTCATAAGGGAGTAGCGTTGGCGTTAAAGTCTAAGGTATTGCTTTATGCAGCTAGTCCGTTGTTTAATACCAACGAGCCTTATATGGATTTTGGGACGAATAATAATCTCATTTGTTTGAACGAACCTAAAAATATGGTGTGGTGGGAGCGTGCTGCCGCAGTTGCCGATTCTTGCATTCGCTGGGCGGAAACGAATGGTTGTTATTTGATTACCGATCAGGGAGTGGATGCCAATTATCAATATAGTTGGGAGGTGTATGATAATCCCGAGATTATTTTAGCCGAGAAGGCCGCTCAGGGTATGGGTTGTTGGAATCGTCCGTGGTCGGGTATTATTCCGGGCTCGATTATTGCCGGTAGTTCGGGTACAAACGGGACGACGCCTTTGTTGAACTTTGTGCGTAAGTATGAAGATCGTGATGGTAATAAGGTCGAATGGAACGGTGGCGATGATTTACAAGCGAAGTTGGCAAATTTGGATAGACGTTTTGCACAGACTATCGCATATAATTTATCTTGGTGGAATTCACAGACGCCCGAGGTTCAGCTTTGGGAAGCCAATGAAGAACTGGGCGTTGCGGCCGGCAAGCATATCAAGGATTGTTATGGAGGATTTTGGTTGCATAAGTTAGTCTCTCCGTCTATCATGCGTCCCGATAACCAAGAGCCTGTTCCCAATTCTACACTTTTCCAATTGAACGAAATTTATTTGAATTTTGCCGAGGCTATGAATGAGGCTTATGGACCGGACGATAAACATGGTTATAAATATTCGGCAAGAGAGGCTATAAATATTATTCGCGAGCGTTCGGGACAACCGGCTATTTTGTCGGGTAGTGGAATCTATTCCGATTTTAGGGAATTGGTTCGTAATGAACGAGCTATTGAATTAGCGTTCGATAACCATCGTTTTTGGGATGTGCGTCGTTGGATGATTGCCGAGCAAGAAGGAGTGATGAGTGGAGCTATGTATGGCATTAAGATTTATTGGATTAATTCGAGTCCGCAAGAGTTCCGCTATACGCCCTATTTGTATGAGAACCGTACATTTACGAAAAAAATGTATTTGCACCCGTTTTCTACGAACGAGGTTAATAAGGGATATTTGATACAGAATCCAGGTTATTAATTCAGATGTACTATGATCAACATGAAGATAAAGAAAGATTGCCTCATGAAGCATAAAATATTTTTGCTGGTTCAAGGTTTGTTGTTTACTGGGCTTTTATCTGCTCAGGTGGTTCATACCGATTCGACGTTTTCTGAGAAAATGGTTCCGATTGCTTATGGAGAGCGGGCAGAATGGGAAATGACAGGTGCGATATCTTCTGTAAAGGGAGATGAAATGTCGAAGTCGTTTACCACGAATGTTGCAAATACTTTATATGCGAGACTTCCGGGACTTACAGTGGGTCAACAGAGTGGAGAGCCCGGGAACGATGCCCCTACGTTGCATGCTCGCGGTATAAGCACGTTTGGAACAGGGCGGGACGTTACTATTATAATTGACGGTTTCCCTTCTACGTTGGAATTATTTCAACAGTTGACGCCTCAGGAAATAGAGTCGGTTAATTTGTTAAAGGATGCTGCCTCTGCGGCGATATATGGGAATAAGGCTGCCAATGGTGTATTGCTTGTAAAGACAAAGAGAGGTGTGAATGCACCTTTGGAACTGAAACTGGGCATTCGCTTCGGTATGCAGCAGGCCATGAGGTTACCGGATTTTTTAGGATCGTATGACTATGCCCAGTTATACAATGAAGCTATGGTTAACGATTTAGGTCCGGGCTCTGAGGTGTATTCTCCTGCCGATTTGGAGGCTTATAAGAATGGAACGGATAAATATGGGTATCCGAATGTGAATTGGTATAATCAACTGCTTCGAACTCTTTCGCCGATTGCCGACTATGATTTGTCGGCAAGAGGTGGTTCCGATGTCGTACGATACTTCGTTTTATTGAATGTCGCGACGAATAAGGGATTATATAAGGGTACAGAAAAAGAGTCGGATTATACGAAGGACTTTTCGTATACGCGATATAATTTCAGGACGAATGTCGATGTGAAATTGTCGAAACGCATCTCTTCGGAATTTACTTTGGGGGGAAGTGTAGAGGATCGTGTGAATCCTGGGCGAGTAAGGAATGACGTAAGCGGTGAATATAGTACGAATGTATTCAATTTAATGGCAAAACTTCCGCCCAATGCGTTTCCGATTTATCATGAAAATGGCCAAATAGGAGGTAATTCTGCCTATTATAATCCGTGGGCAGAGATTACAGAAACAGGATATTATTCTACGAATAAGCGATCTGCACAATTGTCCGCTAAGTTAATAGGCGATTTGGGTATGATTACCCCGGGGTTGAGTATTTCGGGAGCGGTCGGTTTCAATACGATATATAAATCGTATACCATAGCATCTAGGGATTATGCCCGATATGATATGTCCGGACAACAGTTTGGTGAAACCTCTTCTATGTCTATAAGCGAAAGTGCGTATAATCAATGGCGGAATTTTGTCGTTCATGGTTTTGTGAACTATGATAGGGTTTTCGGAGAGCATCATGTGGATGCTATGTTGATGGGTGGTTATGAGGAATATAACGTATCATCTACCGATTTACCGTATAAGGATATCGTTTCGGGTGGTCGCTTGACTTATTCTTACGATAAGCGGTACGTTGCAGAGTTTTCCTTTGCTTACTCGGGCAACGATAATTATGCACGCGGAAAACGTTTTGGATTTTTTCCGGCCGGATCGTTGGGGTATGTGATTTCTAATGAAGAGTTCCTAAAAGGTAACAAAATAGTAGATTACCTTAAATTGAGGGCTTCGTATGGACTCACAGGGAATAAAGATAACGGATCTACAAGATTCCCGTATAATCAGTATTATACAGGTGGAAACTATTATCTCGGTCAGTCGAATGCTGCATCGTATTATTACGTTCAGAATTATTATGCCAATCCAGATGCTACATGGGAAAAAGACAGAAAATTTAATATCGGTATCGATGCCGTTCTTTTCGATAGATTAAGCATTACGGCTGATTATTTCAAAGAAAAGCGATATGATATTTTGACGATGCCGTATGATGTACTTCCTAGTTTTGTAGGATTCAAGCGTCCTGAACTGAATATAGGGCGGGTGAGTAACCAAGGATTCGAGGCTGTGGTGCGTTATACCGGAAAAGAAACCAAAGATTTGACCTGGTTTGTGGAGGCAAGTGCTTGGTTTGCAAGAAATAAAATATTGTATAATGCCGAGGCTCCTCAAAATTATGCTTATCAGTATAGAATCGGGCATAGGGTTGATCAACCGTTTTTGTTAGAAGCACTGGGGTTCTTTAACGACCAAAACGAAATAGATAGTTCGCCGAAGCAGACTTTTGCAGCGGTTCAACCGGGCGATTTGAAGTATGCCGATTTAAATAACGATAAAAGAATCGATTCGGAAGATTTTAAAGCCATAGGTTATACCGATGTCCCTGAGTGTACTTTGGGTTTGCATGCGGGATTGACATATAAGGGTTTTGATTTCGATGTTTTATTTCAAGGAGCTTTGAATCGGTCGGTTTATTGGAGCGGTTCATATTTCGAAGCCTTCCAGAATGATGGACAGATTTCTTCTATTGCACTGAATAGGTGGACAGAGGATACAAAATCGACAGCTACTTATCCTCGGCTTTCGGCCTCCAATAATCTGAACAATTATCAGTCTTCTTCTTTTTGGCAGAAGAACGGTGATTTTTTGAAACTTCGTTCTTTGGAGATAGGGTATACAATTCCGAAGAATTTGACTCGAAAGATAAAAATTGAAGGAGTAAGAGTTTTCATGAATGGGACTAACTTGTTCTCGTTAGACCATATGGACGGATTTACCGACCCGGAGACTATGACCGGTTATCCGGCAATGAGGACGGTGAGTTTAGGACTTAGTGTTCAACTTTAATATTAAAATTAAGTATTATGAAACCATATAAGATTCCGGTTATTGTCGGGCTATTGTTTTCGGTAGTTTTCTATTCGTGTGACGATCTCCTCGATCCTAAGGCGGAGACTAATTTAACAGAAGAGTTTGCTAATGTTTCGTATAATAATACATTGGCTCGATCGATAGGTCTTTATTCTTATTTGCCAGACGGCCTTTCTTATCTGGACGGTGCAATGATGGCGGCTGCGAGCGACGAGGCTGAATATACTTTGGAAACAGCTTCTATTCATGGTTTTAACGTAGGTAGCTGGAATGCCAATAATAATCCAGACGGATCGGCGTGGGAACGTAACTTTGAAGGAATATTTGCTGCGAATTTATTTTTGAAAGAATCTGACGAGGTCGATTTGGATTATTTGAAATATGACCCTACAAAACAGCAAGATTATCAGAATCGATTGAATAATATTCATCGATGGAAATATGAGGCTCGTTTTTTGAGAGCTTACTATTATTTCGAATTGGTGAAACGGTATGGTGGTGTTCCTATTATAACGGAACCGCTGGGTTTGAAATCCGATTTGTCGACTTTTTCGAGAGATTCCTTATCTGCTTGTATAAGGTTTATTGTCAGTGAGTGCGACTCGGCTGCGGCAGTTTTACAGGCTCCCGATAGAATGACCGACGTTGCCAATAATTTGGGTCGTGCAACGAAAGGAGCTGCTATGGGGTTGAAGTGTAGAGCTTTACTTTATGCGGCTAGCGATTTGTTTAATAAGCCAGAGGAGTGGGCTCCCGGTTATACTCATAAAGAATATATTTCCATGCAAGACGGGAAGAGCCAGCAAGAACGTTGGGAGGAGGCCGCTGCGGCTTGTAACGATTTTATTACGACTTTGGGAAATAAATATCCGATGGACGAGTATCGTTTAATACGGGATTATCAGAATGGTGAGATAATATTCGACAGACGATACGGTTCGACCAATACTTTTGAAAAGAATAATTATCCGGTTGGATATAATTTGGGACAGAGCGGGAATACGCCTTCACAGAATTTGGTGGATGCTTATGAGATGATTGACGGTACTCCGTTTGATTGGAATAATCCAGAGCATAAGTCCAATCCTTATGCCAATAGAGACCCTCGGTTAGCGATGTCGATTTTGACGAATAACGTGGAATTCAAGGATCGTACGATTGAAGCATGGACCGGCGGTCGAGATGGAAAGGGTGTTATTCATGCCACGCGTACTGGCTATTATATTTATAAATTCATAGATCCTAATTTAGATTTGTTGCAGAACCGTACGAGTGTGCATCATTGGGTAATAATGAGATACGCCGAAATCTTATTGAGTTATGCAGAAGCCATGAATGAGGCTTATGGGCCTACGGGTAATGTTGGTTACCGGTTAAATTCCGTCAGGGCTTTGAATCAAGTGAGGAATCGAGTCGGTGTTGAAATGCCGGTTGTACCTACGGCTATATCGAAAGAGGAGTTGAGAGAAAAAATTCGGAACGAACGTCGGGTGGAATTGGCTTTCGAGGATCATCGTTTTTGGGATGTGCGTCGTTGGATGATTGCGCCAGAGACATTGGGCGCACCGCTTCGGGGCGTGGAAATAACGAAAATTTCAGATGAAGAGTTCGAATATAAACCCATTGAGGTGGAAAAAAGAACATTCGAGCCGAAAATGTATTTATATCCGATTCCTCAGGCCGATCTTAATACGACCGGTTGGGTACAGAATCCACTTTGGTAAAGAGATAATAACTAATAAACACGAAATAAGATGAAATCAATGATAAAAAATTGTCTTTTACTTGTGACTGCAATTTGCTTTTTGTTTGCTGGTACATCATGTCAATACGATGAAATTGTAGATATTCCTTATCCCGAATCTTTGGTTTATTTACCGATTGCTGTTAATGGGAGTATTTCACCTGACGGTATCTATACGATTGAAGAAGGAGCATCGACGGCGTGGGTTTCTCCTACGCCGGGACAACCGATGAAATATACAGTGAGGAACGCCGATAATGCCTTTGTTATTCCGTTGGGTATT